>ENA-UPXM01002222-UPXM01002222.1-activated-sludge-metagenome-genome-assembly--contig:-NODE-2222-length-23207-cov-38.717865_pt1 | contig 23207 bp, 20 predicted proteins | sample MGYA00238178_ERZ772708 | MGnify/ENA primary metagenome ERZ772708 (study PRJEB29002, sample SAMN05720212) | activated sludge metagenome | isolation source: anaerobic digester from wastewater... | reverse complement strand
CAGACAGTGCCCGGTCCATTATTCTCGACCAGGTGGAAAACGGGGTGGCCGTCCGGATGACGCTCTTGTATCTGTCCATGGGAGGTACCGCCAATGTGGATTAAGGGGGGCACAATCATCGACCCTGCCAACGGAATCGAGCAGGTGGGAGATATCCATATCAGAGAAGGTCTTATTGCCGGCGTTTATCTGACAGGATGCGCGGAGACGGATGACGAGGTCATCGATGCATCCGGACTGTGGGTGCTTCCCGGCCTCATTGACATGCACGTCCATTTGCGGGAGCCGGGCTATGAATACAAGGAAGATATCGCCTCCGGAAGCCGTGCCGCAGCTTCCGGGGGAGTGACCACGGTCGTGTGCATGCCGAACACCGACCCGGTGAACGACAATCCCTCCGTGACCCGGTACATCGTCGAAAAGGCCAGACACACGGCGGTGATCCGCGTGCTTCCTGCAGGGGCCATCACCAGAGGGCTGAAAGGCGCCGACTTGTCCGAGATGGGGCTCATGAAGGCCGCAGGCATCGTAGCGGTGACCGATGACGGCAAGAGCGTGGAAGACTCCTCGGTGATGAGAAGGGCCATGGAGTACGCCGCAACCTTCGGGCTGCCTGTGATCTCTCACTGTCAGGACAGGAGCTTGAGCGCATCGGGGGTGATGAACGAGGGGGATCTGTCTTCCCGTCTGGGCCTGGGGGGCATACCCGGCATAGCAGAAGATATCGTCATCTCCCGGGATGTACTCCTGGCACAATATACCGGGATTCCCATCCATATCACCCATGTGTCTACAGCGTCGGGCCTCGACATTATCCGGCAGGCAAAACAAGCCGGCGTAAGGGTGAGCTGCGATGTGACGCCCCATCATCTCCTCCTTACAGAAGACCGCGTGCGCGGCTACGACACCAACGCCAAGATGTATCCTCCCCTCCGCAGCAGGGAGGACATGCTCGCACTCGTCGAGGGCATCAGGAGCGGAGTCGTCGACTGTATCGCCACTGACCACGCACCGCACGCAAAGGATGAAAAGGACTTGGACTTCGATCTGGCTCCGTTCGGGGTCATCGGCCTTCAGACGCTCCTTCCGGGCGTCTTTCGGCTGCACAGAGAATACGGCATCGATTTCAGCCGGCTCCTTGCGTGCGTGACCTGCAACCCGGCCCGCATCCTGGGCATCGAAGGCGGGACACTCTCTCCCGGGGCAAGAGGCGATGTGACGCTCTTCGACCCGGAGGCGCTGTGGACGCTCACCCCTGAAAGCGTGCTTTCGAAGTCCACGAATTCCCCGTTTCTCGGCCAGGAGTTCGCCGGTAAGGTCATCCAGACGATCGTTGCGGGACGGAGCGTCTACCGGATCTAGGGAAGCAGACCGTCTTCTCTCGCCATGTCCGCCACATACCTCCCGATCGACAGGCACGATGTAAGACCGGGAGACTCGATTCCGATGAGGTTGATCATCCCTGGAAGTCCCCGCCCGGCCTCATGAGCGATAATGAAATCCCGTTCCGGCCCGCCCGGTTTCCGGATTTTCGGACGGATTCCGGCAGTGTCCGGTGAGAGGTCTTCCAGCCTCAGGAAGGGGAGCATGCGGCTGGCGCTCTCGTAGAATGCTCTTGCATGAGAAGGATCGACATCGTAAGAGATGGTCTCCGTGGGCAAGGCGTTGGGTCCGAGTCGCAGGGATCCGGAGAGATCTTTGGTGGCATGCACGCCCAGCCCCATGAGGTTCTTTTCCGGCATAGGATAGACGAGGCCGCGGACCAGCCCCTGTTTTGCAGGATTGACCCGGAAGTACTCCCCTTTCACCGGATAGATGCGATAGCCCTCTTCCAAGACGCTGATCCCGGCCAGTGAAGCGATCGTGTCGGAGCCTAAGCCTGCGGCATTGATCACGACCCGGGAGAGGAAGGAGTAGGGTCTTCCGCCGGGCCCGCAGACCGTGCAGACAAAGCCGGAGTGAGTCTTTTCCAGAGCCGTGACCGTTGTGCGGTAGAGAATTGTCGTCCCCTGCTCGAGGCACTGTGCTTCCATCCTTCTGATGAGCAGATGGGAATCGATGATGCCTGTATGTGGAGAATAAAGAGCGCACCGACCGCTGACATTCGGCTCTTTTTTCTTGAGCTCGGCTCGGTCCAGGATCTTCAGATCGCGGACCCCGTTTTCCAGCCCTTTCAGGTAGAGCTGCTCGATAGCCTGCTCTTCCTCCCGCTCTGTGGCGACGATTACCTTGCCTGCTTCACGCATCGGTATCCCTGCGGTCGCGCAGTACTCTCCCAGCATGGCCGAGCCCTGGACACAGAGGCGTGCCTTCAGAGAGCCGCTCGCGTAGTAGATGCCGGCATGGATGACCTCGCTGCTGCGCGAGCTGACGCCTCTGCCCGGAGCGGATTCCTTTTCCAGAATCACAGTCTGCCCTGGACAGAAGCCGAATTCACGGGCGATGGCAAGCCCCACCACCCCTGCCCCGATAATCGCCACGTCCACCTCGACCATGACCGTTCTATACCATCAAAGGGGTACCGGGAAAACCGCGAGCTCTTATAATCCAAACTTAGAGACATTACTCGCGAGAACTCTGAACGGTCATGATGCGTGGAGGTTTCTAGAATACACACGGTGAGGCATATAAACAATCGGCATGCTGGCACGTCCATGGCCTCCAGCCCTGGAAGGGGAGGAAGTGCCTTGATATCCTTGCCTGAAATAGGCCAGTCATGCTATAGGCAAGACAGTTCCCGGAATTCTCAATTCATTACTAAAACACTTGGAGGATACCATGGATATCAGAGACAAGGTTCCCGTAATCAGAGTCGCTATCAGAGGGGCAAACGGAAGGATGGGTCTCCAGGCGATCTATGCTTCCATGGAAAACAATGAAGATATACTCATCCGGGCCAAGCGCAAAGAGCTGAAGGATGACGATGTCTGGATCGATGTCGTGTACGGGGCTTTTACCGCGGATATCCCTACCGTTCAGCAGCTCCTGGCAGGGGTATTGCGCTCTGAAAAAACCAAGATACTCGAAGGGTATGACAAGAACGGCAGCCCGATCTACCGCCTCAAGTCGGACGGCAAACATGAACTGAGGACAAAGTACGTAGAGCAGACACTGGCCGAAGAGCCGCAGCGCAATCATGTCATCCCGTTCGACAGGCAGGAGATTGTAGATACCCCTGAAGGGCTTCCCGCCATCAAGGTATACTCCAAGGACAAGCAGGACGTGCTCTCCGTTATACGCCACGCCAATGTCCGGCTCGGTGAGCTCTCTGCGGAGGCCATCATCGACCGGGTAATCGACACCGCGAACGATCTCGGTGCAAACGTACTGCTCTCGTGCGTGGGGGATACGGCGAAGAAGGCCGATCGGATGATGAAGTGGATGGACAGGATCCACGAGAAGAAATATGCCATCGGATTCCTCGAGTCAGCGCCGGCCAAGGGATGGGAGAGCAGGATGCTCTCGAGGCAGGATGAGATCAGCGTCCTGTGCTCCCGGAATTTCAGCCCCACGGGGACGCTCTTCAGAACGGGACTGGCCCTCAAAGAGCCCCTGTTCAAGTATAACCCCTATGAGCTGGGCAAGGCGGCGAACAAGTTCAAGGGAGTGTTCCGAAAAATCCTCGAGCAGATCATTCAGACAGATACCTTCCGGGGATATGCCAAATTTCTCAAGAAGAAACCCACCACCATCCGGGAAATAGACGGTGAAGAGACCCTGATCAACTTCCCGCCTGATTTCCTGACCGTCACTTCGCCTGAATACATCACCTTCAGCTTCTATGAAGACAATGAATACGGATTCATCTGCGCCGCCCTCATTCCCAACCTCAAGGCACTGGGCATGGTCTACCGCGACCGTGAAGCGGTGGAAAAGCACCGCAGCAACGGCCTGAAGTACGAAGCCATCACGAATGTTCCCGGCGTGTTCGGCACCCAGTGGTTCATCCAGGCCCCTGGAGAAATCATCAAGCGAGGCGGAGCACTTTCCACGAGCTCCTGCACAACGAACGGCAACGTAGTGGCGGATCTCCTCATGTTCCTTGCCCTGCACAGCTACTACGACTTCTTCTATGACACCATGCAGGGGTACTACACTTGTACGGACAAGACGGAGTGCCGCAAGCTGGAAGAAAAAATTGACAAGAAATTTGCAGGATTCAAGGGATATCTCGACAAGCTCCTTTCCCGCAGGGCGGCAATGGTCAAGACGGTTTTCGGCTTCTACTACGACAAGATATCCTTTATGAATACCGACATGCAGCACGGGCTTACCCGGTCCGAATCCCCGGACGTGATCGACTACCTCCGCGAGACATCGTCCGGCTCCCAGACAGAGGTGCCCAAGATCCTGTCGCTGCCAGACCGGGAGCTGGCGTATCTCAAAGGACTGAAAAAGGTCGTCGAGGAGCAGATTTCCCGCGAGAAGGACGCCGAAGAGAAAGAGCGGCTGAATACAGAGCTCGACAAGATCGCGAAAAGCATTAAGACGATCCAGGAAAACATCAAAATCGTAAATATCCTGGAGGAAGTGGGAGCCAAATAAGAGCTTGACACTCTGTTTTCGTTTGGATTATGACCTCACAGCAGAGGGCCCATAGCTCAATTGGTAGAGCCACCGGCTCATAACCGGTAGGTCCCTGGTTCGATTCCAGGTGGGCCCATAGTCCGAAGCGGAAACGGGGAGTAAAGGGTTTGCTTTTCGACGAAAAACATTTTGCACACGATCTCGATGGAGAAGGAAAAAGGGATGCTCAGGCGAGCATCCCTTTTTTTGTTCATGAAAAGGATGCTGCTGAAAGACATACTCGACATTCTTGATGTCATAGCTCCTTTCGACAAGGCGGAGCCATGGGACAATACCGGCCTCATGGTGGGCGATGCATCCCTCGACATTCGGTCGATTCTGGTAGCCCTCGATCCTTCGTCTCCCGTGATACATGCCGCCCGGCAAAGCGGGGCGGACCTTATCATCACGCATCACCCGCTCATATTCACCCCCCTGAAGCGGATCGATTTTCAGGAGAGCGTCTCCAGAAGAATCGCTCTGCTGATCCGTGCATCCATAGCACTGGTGAGTATGCATACGAACCTCGATGCGGCCCGGGGCGGCGTTGCGGATGAACTCGCGGACAGACTCCGCCTGCAAGAGATTCAGGCCTTCGGCGCCTTAAGAATTGGGATTCTTAGGGAAGAAAAAGATCTTTCTTCCTGGGCCGGCGGGCTGCCGTTCGAAACAATAAGGCTGGTGGATGCCGGCAGGCCTGTGAGGAAGATATGCGCCTGCCCGGGAAGCGGGATGGATTATCTCGGTCAGGCGCTCGAGCAGGAGTGCGACACCATCGTCACCGGCGATGTCCGGTATCACGCGGCTCTCGATGCAAAAGAGGCCGGCATCAATGTCGTGGATCTCGGACACTTTGCCACTGAGGATATAATCGTAGGCCCTCTGGCCGGGAGACTCGGCAGGGAGCTGCCGGGAGTCGCGGTGCAGGCTTACGGGGGGCAAGACGTATTCATGCATATCAAAGGAGAGTACCATTGAAAGATTTATTACAAGGACTTATCGCCCTACAGAACGTGGAGCTGGAGATCTTCAAGGCGGAAGAAGGACTGAAGGAGCTTCCCAAGGATATCGACGAGATCGACAGCATCATTCGTGCAAGAAAGAGCTCGCTAGACGCTGTTGATGAAGAAATCGCCATGCTCGAGGAAAAAAAGGTTCCTCTGGAGACCGAGCTCAAGGAAAACCAGGAAATCCTTGACGCCGCCGATGCGAGGATCAAGAAGATCAAAACGAACAAGGAGTATCTGGCCCTGCAGCGGGAGATCGACCTTGCCAAAAAACGCAAGAGCGACATCGAAGAGCAGCTCCTTGGCCTGATGGACAAGATAGAGAAAAAGGGGCTCGACAAGGAGAGGATACAGAAGTCCTTTGACACGGATAAGGTTATCCTCGATGAGAAGAAGGGAAAGCTCCTTGACCAGATGAAGGAGCTTCAGGCCGTCCTGGCAGAGTACAAGGGGCGAGACGAAAAGCTTCGGGCAAGCGTCGACCCTTCCCTGCTCTCGAAGTACGATCGGATCAAGCAGAGCAAGAAGGGTCTGGCCGTGGTCGGGTGCTACCGCGGGGTATGCGGGGGTTGCCACATGCACATCCCTCCCCAGCTCTATAACGAGCTCGTGCGGGGAGACAAGATGATCATCTGTCCCACCTGCCAGCGCATGCTCTACGTAGAGGAAACGCCCGAGCAGGAAAAGACGGAAGAAAAGCCCGGGGGAAACAGCAAAGAATAAAGGGCCTTACCGTTCACACACCGAGATGATGTCCGCGGCCGGATGACAGAGTAAGGTTTCCGGTCATGTGCATCATGAAAAATCCCCTGTTCTTCTCTGGGAATATCTGATAGGATTATCCCATTCAGCAAGCTTTTCTCGCAAAAGAAGATACATCCACAGCACCTCGAGTCCATCGAAGAAAAAAATTTAAAAAGTTCTCAAGTTTTTTATGGATTATCCGTATAGATATCTTTGGATACGGATTGAATGCTTACTCATACACTGACAAACATATCGGGGCTTCAAAGGCTTAATAAAATATTTGTTAAGCGAATCATCCAAAATCTTTTACCCTAAGGAGGAGTTAGGCTATGTTAACAAACAAGAAAGGTTTCACCCTGATCGAGTTGATGATCGTCGTGGCGATCATCGGTATCCTGGCGGCAGTGGCTATCCCGGCGTATGCAAACTACACCAGGAAAGCCAGGATGACAGAGGTAACCCATGCAATGGGTGCAGTGGGTAATGCATGCATGGAGTATCTGCAGGCAGCCGGTAATTATCCTACTTTGGCAAGCTACGATGAAGTCAAAAATTCCCTGGGAGTTGTAGTGCCCAATACGTATGTAGATGATGTAACCGTAACGCCGGCTTACGATTCAGAGGGTGATACATATGCGGATATTCAGGTCACATTCAATGATGAGATCCATTCCGATTTTGATGGTGACACGCTCACGCTGAGAGTACAGCAGGGCAAACGAGGGAAGTGGAACCCCAATGATACCGACTCTCTCAACGATCAGTACATACCGCGGAACTAGGGAATTCAACGGGCTAAGAAAAACCCGGCAGACTTTTCTGCCGGGTTTTTTTGTGACATGGATATACAATAATGCAAGGATAGGGCATGCATCACTCTGGATAAGAACAGGAAACCACAAAAACAGGCATAATCATGAGCATGCATGAACAGCGTGGCTCCGTACAAACCCCAAAAAGTTGTATTCAGCAACAGCCCATTCTGATATTATGAAAATTCTTGATTGTCATTCATTCAGTCCATGAGGGCATCCGAGGAAATTATTCTGCCGGATGTATCGTGAAGTGATCTCTACGACTCGGAATATCATATATTCTTATTATCGCCAGCATGCCCGCTCATTTCCATGGCGTGAGACCAGAGACCCTTATTGTGTTCTCGTCTCCGAAATCATGCTCCAGCAGACTCAGACCGGGCGTGTAATGGAAAAATATGAGGCATTTCTTTCGCGATTCCCGGATTTTGCCGCACTGGCTAAAACGGATCTCAATTCTGTGCTGCAGGCCTGGCAGGGACTCGGATACAACCGGAGAGCCGTTTCCCTCAAAGAAACCGCTGTCAGGGTGATAGAAGAGCATGACGGCATACTGCCGAAAGACCTTAACGAGCTCATGAAGCTGCCCGGCATCGGCCCCTCCACGGCAGGGGCGATTCTCGCCTTTGCCTATGGTATCCCGGTCGCCTTCATCGAGACAAATATCCGTAGGGTCTTTATTCACTTTTTCTTTTCCGACCGTGAAGATGTCAAAGACAGCGAGATTCTTCCTCTGGTGGAACAGACCCTGGACAGAGAAAATCCAAGGGACTGGTACTATGCGCTCATGGACTATGGGGCTATGCTCAAGACAAAGCTGCCCAATCCCAACAGGAGGAGCGCACACTACACGAGGCAGGCCCCCTTTGAGGGCTCCAACCGGCAGATCCGCGGGATGATCCTGAAGATGTTGCTTTCCCTTGGGCCTTTACGCGAGGGCGAGCTGATCGGCAAACTGAACCGGGAGCCTTCGCGGGTGCGCACGATTCTCCATGAAATGCAGCGGGAGGGGTTCATTCAGATCTCCGGGGCTACCGTGACGATACGGTAACTCCGGCTGCGAATCACGTTTCCTTGGGCAACGGAGCAATGGCGGCTTCCAGCCTTTCCGAAAACTGTCTTCTCTTATTGGACCCCGGCTATGACTGTGCGGGAAATTCCAGAAAAGGCACTCCGCTGATACCTTCCTTGCCCAGCTCTTCTGACATGATCTCCGCCATGGTGCCTATGAGCGCCTGTCTGTCACGTCCGGGCTGCGCATCAGCGTTCTGATATTCGATGCCGCAACGATTGATCTTGCGCCTGCCCCAGTGAATACTGCAGGTGGGGCTGTTCTCAAGGTCGATGAAGCTGCACAGCCTATAGCGGTTATGGATGATGAATTCCCGCACCATAAGCATGGTGTTTTTCAGCAACGCCTTGCAGCGATCCCGGAAAAAGATGTTGTTGTATTGCCAGCGGCCCTGGGGGTTGCGCATGAGCACCATGGCGGTGGTTTCGGGGCACTCGTTCTGGATTACGCCGATATTTTTTCGCGGGAGATAGTCCTTCATCTCAAGCAACAATGGAAAGTTCTGTCCAAGAATATGCACATGTCCATAGGGATTCGCCAGACACTGTCACAGGAGCACGATCCTTCTGTTTTTCTTGCTCACGCGCGGCCTCCATTGTTCACATAATACAAAGACGACAAATGTCTGAAAGACAATAGAAGGCTGATAGAATATCCGTTTGATAGACCCTGCGGCTATGCAAGAGTTTGCGTTGCCTGTGATATTTGAAAGCCCATACCTTCAAACGAAAAAGTCTGCCTAAGGAAGGATACCGAACAGCAGGTTTGTATGAGCGATTGAAAAGACATCGTCTGTAAAATATGTGCTTACATAACATAAATCATGTCATAAAGATCGAAGATTGAATGTTGTAAGAGATTGATTTTTAAATGCCCCCGGCAGGAATCGAACCTGCGACACCAGGATTAGGAATCCTGAAAACCTGGGTTTTACACAGCATGATCCCTTTTGAGTAAGCACGATAAACCTTGACCCATCCACAATATCGTGGTTGATTTAATCCTATGTTGTACCACAAAATTTTATCTCGTCTGCTTACTATGTGCTTACTTTTTGCAGCCACGAGAACAAGGAAAATGCATGAAAAAACCCGATGAGAAAGAAAACATAAAGCTTACAAAAACAGTAGTGGATGCCCTGCCCCTTCCCATGCAAGGGCAGGTCTTTGTATGGGACCCAGAGACAAAGGGCTTCGGCGTGAGATTGAACCCGACAGGGATCTCTTACATCGCCCAAGGCCGGGTTAATGGTCAGTCGCGACGGGTCACGATAGGAAAGCACGGCCCCTTTGCACCGGATAAAGCCCGCAAGCGTGCGCTTGAGCTGCTGCGTGACATGGCAAACGGCATTGACCCGACCTTGGAAAAACGCCGCAAAAAGATCCAGGGAGTAAGCTTGGAAGATGTTGTTAAAGCGTATATTAGTGATCGCGACCTGAAGGCAAACAGCATCAGGGACATCAACAAGCATCTGGATGATTCTTTCCAGGGATGGAAAAAACAACCCATCACCAAGATAACCCGTGACGCTATCCTGGCCCGGTTTCGCGAGCTTTCCGATAGGAGCAAGGCCCAGGCGAACCAGGCTTTCCGGATACTGCGAGCCCTGCTCAACTATGCCCAGGCTACCTACCGACCGGGAGGCAGGCCCATCATCATCGAAAATCCCGTCAAGGTCTTGAGCGATGCAAAACTCTGGCATGTCATTCAGCCGAGGGCACGGAAGATACCCAGTGATAAAATTGGCTTGGCCTGGAACGTACTGCAGACCATAAAGGACACCCCTTCGGTGGAGAGGCCCGGACACTCTATGGTCGATGCCGTGCGTTTCTGTCTCCTTACTGGTGCCAGGTGGGGAGAGGTAACGGGATTGACATGGGACCGGGTAGATCTCGAAGATGAAACGTGGTTTTTGCCGGACCCCAAGAACCACCAGCCTGTGACCTTGCCCCTGTCTTCCCATGTGCTCGGAATATTGAAAAACAGGCCCAGGATGGAGGGCAACAACTATGTTTTTAGCTCGAATAAAAGCAAGAGCGGCCGCATCGGGCCGGGAAGGTTTGTGACGAACCAGGTTTCAACGGCTCTGGGTATCGAGATTTCACCCCATGACCTGCGGCGCACCTTCAGGGCAATCGCCGCCGATTGCGGCATTGAGCTTTGGAAGACCAAGCTGCTCATGAACCACAAGCTGAGTGGGGATGTAACGTTGGGAAGTTATACCGAGAAAAGTGACCTCAGATACCTGAAATCAGAGGCTCAGAGAATTGGCGACTGGATACTTCGGCAGGCACGGATAGCCGCCGACGACAAGGTGGTCGATATGGAGCGCGCCAGGGCAGGGAAACATGGGTGAGAAGATGCCAGGAAAGAAGAAAGACCAGGATGATTTAAGCGATCTCAAGGAGCAAACAGCGAAGGCTCGCCAGGAAGCGATTGAGGCCATCTATTCGAACAGGCCGGGGTGTATGGGAATAACACGGGGGGACCTGGAGGAAATAAGGAAAGACAGAGACATACAGATTGCCTATAAGAAAATCAAAGAACTGAAAGCCAGGAAGGATGCCGACCCAGAATGTGTCAAGGGTGCTGTCAAACTTCTTCAGAAGCATATCTCTGAGCTGGAAAATGAACTCTGCGAGAGGGTGATAAGGCAGCGGAAAAAGGAACGGTGGGAGTCGTATCCGGTCTGGTCTCTGAATGAAGCCGCCTGCGTGCTACTGAATATACCGCCCGAGGCATATCCGTTGAACCTAAAAGACGTGACGATGCCCGATGCTGTGTTCAGTTGCGAGCTGATTGAGCCCGTTCAGGAGATGAAGCGAAAATTGGTGCGCGCAACGCAGGCGGGAGAGCTCAAAACAACCACGGGAGAGCCCTTCAAGGATAGAGATAGCTTGCTTTTCTCATCTATACCCGAAGAAAAAAAGCTTAATAGTTCTGAAGTTAGGTCATGGTATAGGCGGTTAAAAGGGGAGAAAGAACCGGGGGAACAGGTGACAATACCGGTACCTGGCGGGACCACCTGGCAGGATATAACAATCCGAATAGTCAATGACGAGCGAATTGAGATTACATACCCCGGTGGAATGAACCCATGGACTAGGAAGGACTTGGGTTTAGGAAAGAAAAGAATTTTATGGGCACTGCTCGAATACTTTGCGGAGCACAAAGGGCAAATAAAGGGTGTTCATGAAATGAACGGCGCTAAGCCCAACATATCTAATCTTAGGAAGCATCTCAAAAAACTGTTTCCAAACGTTGAAGGAGAACCAATAGCGTTTTACTCACGATTCGAAGGGTGGATTTGTAACTTCAATATCATCCGCGCCGAATAACAGAAGGGGCACTATCGATAAGATAGCACGCAATAGACTGACTTAAAAAAGCCGGGGTCAAAAAGCCTCGGCTTTTTTTATTTTTTACCCAAATAGAATCCCAATAATCATAAACAGTTACTCGTCAACCTGCATGTAAAAAGCTCTCTGCGGTCAAATTTGACGGAGGTGGGTAAAGGCTCAGCAAAAAGAACATTGCTGTTGCCAACCATCACCAATGGAGGGTTCACATGCCAAAAGCAATCAATACCATCGAGAAAAATCTGGATGACGAGCTTCTTACCACGGAAGAGGCGAGTCGGTTCTTGAAGCTCAGGCCGAATACCCTGGAAATCTGGAGGCTCAAGGGGATAGGCCCAAAGTTTTACCGTATATCTGGAAGAACGGTCCGATATCGGTTATCCGACCTCATGGAATTCGTAGAAAAATCCGTCAGAACCAGCACCTCTGACCAGGGGGGTTCGTGATGGGCAGACACAACCGATACTCACAAACACGGGATCCCAAAAAAGCATCCCGAGTCAAACTCAGCAGACGAAAGGCTATCCGGGAGCGATGTCTGGATTGTTCAGCATGGAGCACCAAGGAAGTAGCTCAATGTAAGATGACCAAGTGTGCGCTCTATCCTTACCGGATGGGGAAGGGAAAGCAGAACCCGACGGCGAGAAATAAAGCTATACGAGCTTACTGTTTGTGGTGCAGCGGGGACCAGCCCAAAGAGGTCAGACTTTGCCCAAGCGAGGACTGCCCTCTTTACCCGTTCTGGATGAATCAATCGGGTCGTCAGGATGCATCTCTTTCCCAAAAAAACGCCATATACGAGGGTATTTCCGAGGACCGCGCAGGGAATGAGGATGATTCCCTTGATTCCCTTGAGGACGACAACAATGAGGTGTCCTGATACCCTCAAAACGGCGCGCGATCGAAGAGAGTGGTTGGAAAAAGCGCTGCCGTTGCCTTCTGAAATAAAGCGCTCGGGAGCATACCGGGCGCTCTCTGATAATGCCAAAATCGTACTGATGCTGATGCTACACAAGAATCGGCGTCACGGGAGGGGCAGATGAAGGCCCCCGACCCGAAAGTGCTCAAATCGAAAGGCTGGTATCATGAGCGCGACTTGCGGATGACCCAGGAGATGCTGCGGTCAGAAGCGTTTATCTCTCTGACGCGCATTTCCATATGTGTCCTACTGTTGTTTCTTTCCCGGCGGACGTGGAGCTACGAGAGAAAAGGCCGCAAGAAAAAACCTGTTTTTCAAACAACCGGGCTTAAGTTTCCGTACACTGAGGCAGAGGCATACGGCATCGGGAAAAGGCAGTTCAGACGGTGCATTACCGAGCTCGTTGAACACGGTTTTCTTGAAATAGCAAGGCAGGGCGGCCAGTTCCACGGCCACAGGGAGTGTAACGAATACACTCTTATCGATGACTGGAAACACTACGGCACCCCTCAGTTTATCCCACGGTCAACGCCAAAGGGCGTGTGCTTCAGCGATTCTCTGGCCAGATACAACAGGGCTAGAGCATCCAGGAAAGCACGAGGTGGAGAGGATGAGAATATTTCCGAGTGTCGTGGGCGACAACCGAGCCATTGTCATGGACGACAACCGAAGGTGCAAAAGTCATGAGTACAGGGGTGGCGTGGATGACAACCGAGAAAAATGCACCCAGAATCGGTAGAACAAGCTCACACGCCTTTTTAGGGCGTGTGAGCCCAATGAATTCCATAAATCCCCAATGGGTGTCATGGGCGACAATACTATCTAGAAGGCCAGGGTTAGGGGGTAGTCTTTCCCGTCTCACAGCCAAGGAACGGGAAGGGATAAAGCGTCTATCCCGCAGGCGGAAGTCATGGGGTCTCCAGGCCAAAAGACTGGAGACCATGGGAGTTCAAGCCTGCATGGGAAGCGAAGTGATCCCCGGATACACACCCGGGATCAAGCTATTCAATACATCACGACCTCGAATCCCCAAGAATGCCGGTATCACTTGGGCAGAAGCAAGAGAGCCGGTTGAGGGGTTAGGGATATAACGAAAGAAAAGCAGACAGGGGACATAAGACAGAAAGCAGGAAGGCAGGAATCTCAAAAATTCATCTTTCACAACTGGAGGAAAACACATGAAGATCCATGAATTTCACGAGATATCTGCTTTATTCCCCATGATGGACGACAAGAAGTTGTCCAAGTTGGCAAGGAGCATTGCCTCTCAAGGGTTGCTTGTACCCATCGTGCTTTTTGAGGGAAAAATCCTTGACGGGCGCAACCGCTACTTGGCCTGTCAGCAGGCTGGGGTTGGACCTAGGTTTGTCAATTTTGAGGGTGATAACCCCTGGGAATACGTGTGGTCTACTAATGCCGAAAGAAGGCACTTAACCGATGTTCAGAAGTACCTGATATGGCTGCGCAAAAACGAATTGAGCGCTGAGTGGGAAGCATTAAGGCAGTCCATACAAGACGAGGCCAACCGGAAGCGCAGCGAAGCCATCAAGGCACAGCCGAGAAGCAAGGATGGCACGCGGCTGTCATCAGGTGACGGGTCAGGTAGACCCGCGACCTGTGGCGGACATCCCAGCCGTGAGGCCAAGGCCGAGGAATCGAAGACGAATCCGACGACCGTCAAGAGGGGCGATTATCTCTATAACAGGCGTCCCGACTTGGCCGAGAAGGTCATTTCTGGCGAAGTCAGCATGGAAGCGGCTTTGCGAGCTGTCAGGAACGAAGAGGTTGTAAGGCAGCTCGAAGACATCATGGCCAAAGAGGTCAAGGAAGCAAGCGGGCTTTATGATGCCATCGTTATTGATCCGCCTTGGCCCATGACTAAGATTGACCGGGACGTGAGGCCGAACCAGACCGCGTTTGATTACCCGGTAATGAGTATCGAAGAGCTGGAAGGGTTAAAGATCCCGGCAGCGGATAACTGTCACGTTTGGTTGTGGACCACGCATAAATACATGAAAATGGCGTTTCATCTCTTGGAAGTATGGGGGTTGAGGTACGTCTGCACGTTTGTATGGCATAAACCAGGCGGTTTCCAGCCGTATGGATTGCCTCAGTATAACTGCGAGTTTGCCCTGTATGCCCGCAAGGGGAACCCAAAGTTCATTGACTTGACCGAGTTCTTTACCTGTTTTTCGGCGACCCGCGGGCGGCACAGCGAGAAACCGCCAGAGTTTTACGAGATTGTCAGGCGGGTGACGGCGGGAAGAAGGCTCGATATGTTCTCGCGCCGAAAGATAGAAGGCTTTGACGCCTGGGGTAACGAGTCATGACCTGGGAAGAAGATAAGCGCTGGGCAGACCGGTTCATGCACGAGATCAAGGCCATCTTGGGGGTGCACCTGTTCGGAGAACCGCCTACCGAGGAAGACCGCCTGCGCAACACCGATTTGATAACGTTGAGTATGAACCCCTTCCGCGTGGCCGCGAGGATCAGAAGTCAGTATTACCTGTCTAGGTATGGGGGTGAGTTCACGATAAGGTTTTCAAGGAAATATGGAAACAAGACAGAGCTCGCGAAGATAGTAGAGGGCTGGGGGGATTATTTATTCTATGGTTTCGGATCTGATGAAGGCCGATTACTGGCATGGCATTTGTGCGATCTGAAGGTTTTCCGGCGCTGGTACAGCGAGCGCCTTTACCAGGGGGAACATCCCGGCATGGAAAAGAGCAACGGGGATGGATCGAGCAGCTTTCTTGCCTTTAGGATCGATGAACTACCTGCGGAATTCATACTCGCGCAGTCGAAAAGCGGGAGTTTTTCCTCAAGATGAGCAGGGAGCAGGATATCTGGTTGGAAAAGCACGCCTTTTATTGCGAGCGCCTTCGGTGCCGCATGACCCCTGAATACTGTAGGTTTTTACAGAGTCTTTACGCCGAGAGCGAGAAGATACCTTTTAAGGAGTGGATGGGTGCGTGCTCGGGCAGGAAGCAGGTACTTGCGAATACCAGGCGTCCATCTGTGTGCGATAGCTGCCCGAGGAGAAGCCAAGTGAATGAGGGTAAGTAGAGCCACTTATGCGCCTGGGCTTATTGTGAACCCAGGCGCATAAGGGTATGTAAGAGGTTAGGGCCATGTTGACAGCAAAGAAAAAGAGGTTCTGCTTTGAGTGGGTTACATGCTTGAACGCCACGCAGGCCGCCATAAAAGCTGGGTACAGTCCAAAAGGCGCTTACCAGGAAGGGCACCGCTTGCTGAAAAATGCTGAGATTCAGAGGTATATCGAACACATAAGGGAAGAGCTTGGACTTGAGCCTGACATCGCCAAGGCGGAAGAGGTCTTAAGAGGCTATACCCGTGACATCCGCTTCGACCCCGGCAAGCTCTTCGATGAGGACGGCAACCCCAAAGATATCGCTGACCTCGATGAGGACACCAGGGCCGCACTAGCTGGCTTTAAGCTCAAGGAACGGCGGACCGGTGAGATTGTCGTGCGCACCTACGAGTACCGATTTCCGGACAAGCGGGCCAGCCGCGAGGCCCTGTCAAAGCACATGGGGTGGACCGCCCCGGATAAGAAGGCGCTGACCGACCCTGAAGATAAACCTCAAGGCGGCTACGCGGTTATCTACTTGCCGAACAAGGGGCAGGAAGGGTCTGACACGGACGATGATTGAGCATGAGAAACTCAAGCCCAAGCAAGCCCCAAGGTATCATTTTTTGTGCACGAAAGCAGACATTGCCCTGTATAGTGGGGATGCAGGCGGCGGCAAAGACTAGCGGATTTGGGATACCAATATCTTCGAGCATAGGGATGAATCGGTAGCCTTATGTGGCCGATTTATTGGCGGTCAACTCGGTGAACGAAGATAAGTACAGGGTCCTGTTGCCGCAATATCTATACCTGGCAGATCTCCTTGCCGCTCAGTAAAGCGCGCACCTTATACCTTGTCTGCTTCCCCAGAGTCGCACATCGAAACATCAGGCGCACAGGGCCTTGTTTCCACTTTTATTTCATGCCACCACTGGCGATTCATAGTACGGTGATGGCACGGTAGGATATACACGATATACATGCCGATAGATCTCTTCTGCGCGGGCCTGTACGTCTTGATCGGTGTACTGATCCACGGGAAGCCCGGTCGAGTCATTCCAGAGAAAATCATGGATGGCCTGCCGAACGGCATCGCGAGTAGCCTCTTTATCCCGCCAGTGGTCGATGCGCAGTTTGTGTTTTTTGAGCGTCTCAAGCAGTTCCACGGCGATAGCCTTGATGCGCTTGATCTCAGGGGCCGACAGATCAGGCTTCTTTAAGAGGTCGAACATGGCCAGTGATTCCTCGTCAAGCCCTTCCCGCACGGCTCGGCTTTCTTCCTCGTTCATGCTACTCACAAATAGCAACAGAGCCTCGAACGTTTTCTCGATGGTCACCCTGTCCTTCTCGCGGTTATACTCGGCTACGATCTCTTCGTAATGCCTCTGGAAATCGGTGCGCAGCGGGTTCTGCTGAAGCAGTCGCTCAAGACGCTGTTCGATGACCACTTTCAGATTCTGTACAGTGGTCCTTTTTGCAGGGCTGCGCTCGAATTCTTTGCGTAGTCTCTCGAAATCGATCTTGCTGATATCGTAGGGCTTGAGATCCTCGCCCACACAATCGGGCCTGGTAACTATCGCCTCATCAACCACCCGGTGCAGCTGCCGGATGATGTCGGTGATGTCCGCTTTCTCTCGGTCCTGCTGAAGGCTCTTATAGACGATGTTGATTGCGCTGCAATCGCTACGATAAGCGTTGATGCCCTCGACCGTAATGCACGCCTTGAACTTCGTGAACACTGCACGGCACATCACCTCAAAGCGTTTGCGAGTCTCGTCGTTTTCGTTGACGGCCTCTTTTGCAGCGAGGATGGCCGCATTCCTGGCAAAGCCCGTCAGGGTGATAATATCGTTTAAAGACGCGCCCCGCTTAGTCAGGAATTCCCGCACAAATGCGATTGCCTCAGCCAGATCGGCCAGCAGCTCTTCTTCCGGCCTGGTGGGTTCGGTTTCGCCGCCTTCACCGCCGCGAGCGCCATCACCGGCTCCGGCAAAGGTCGCTAAGGCCTTTCTAAGGTTTTTGAGAACGCCGCAGTAATCCACGATCAGCCCGTTGTTTTTTCCCTCGTTCACGCGGTTTGCCCGTGCGATAGCCTGCATCAGTGTGTGCGCCTTGAGTGGTTTATCCAGATAGAGCGTCGAGAGGCTCGGCACGTCAAAGCCCGTCAGCCACATCGCACAGACGATGGCGATGCGAAACGGGTGTTCTTCTTCCTTGAACGCATCGTCCAGCTCCATGGATTGCATGTCGTGGAACTGGGGCTTTTTCCTCATTTCCTCTGGAAGATCCATTCCGTCCTTGATCAGGCGGCGGTGCACCGTGATGTCCAGGCCCCACTTGCGGAACTTCTCGACTTCACCTTGCTCTTCACTGACAACAACCGCTATGCGACTCTGGCGCATCCACTCGATCTGGCGACGCAGATGCTGTTCTTCCTGCTCGTCTGCTGCCGATGGCAGCGCCGCTTCCAGCTCGGCGATCCTTTCATCCCAGTATGTAACGATAAGGTCGTACATCCGCACGCAGGTGATCTTGTCGATGCACACGAGCATGGCCTTGCCGGTTTCCCACGCCTTTGAGTAGTGCTGCACGAAGTCCCGCGCCACCTGGTCCAGCCTTTTTCCGGCCGTGATGATATGGTAATCGCGCTTGAGCTCTTGCTCAAGGCGCTGCTCCACGTCGATATCATTTGTTTCCAGTTCTTCAAGCTTCTCTGCGATCCTCTCGTTCAGATCACCCACCGACACACCGAGCTTATCACCCCGTGCTTCGTAGTACAGGGGAAGCGTGGCATGGTCATCTACCGCCCGCTTGAAGTCGTAGGTCGAGACGTACTCCCCGAACACCCGTCTCGTGATCTCGTCATCCTTGAACAACGGCGTTCCGGTGAACCCGATATAGCTGGCGTTTGGAAGGGCATCCCGCATGTTCAGAGCAAGCTCCCCGTACTGTGTGCGGTGTGCCTCGTCCGTGATGACGATCACATCATCACGCAGGGTGTAGCCAGTAGCCGGGTCTACTCTCTGATTGAACTTCTGGATCAACGAGAATAGGTAAGACTTTTGCTCGGACAGAAGCTGGCAGAGATGCTCACCACTGCTTGCCCGGCAGGGGTCCTTGTCGTTGTTCACCACGCCGCAACCGGCGAATGTTTTGTATATCTGCGTATCCAGGTCCTCGCGGTCGGTCAGCACCAGAAACGTGAAGTTCCCGCCTAGCTTGCGATGGATCTTTCGCGTGAACATCACCATCGAATAACTCTTACCCGCCCCTTGCGTGTGCCAGAACACGCCCAGTTTGCCGCCTCGGCTCTTGCGGTCATTGACGGCCTCTATGGCCCGGTTGACGCCCAGGAACTGATGATTTCGGGCCAGGATTTTCTTTATCTCACCGGCACAGTCATCGAAGAGAATGAAATTCTCTACCAGATCCATGAAGTTCTTCTTATCGCACACGCCTTTGAGCAGCGTTTCCATGTCCACAACCCCGGGCTCATCTTCGGCCAGACGCTTCCACTCGTGAAAATGCTCGAACCGGCTGGTTATCGAGCCGAGCTTTGCGGTTACGCCGTTTGCCAGGACGATGAGCGCGTTGTGGTGAAACAGGTGAGGGATAGTGTCTTTGTAATCCAGAAAATTCTTCTCATAGGCAGTGCGAATATCTTTGTAGACGTTTTTGAGTTCCATGAATAAAAGGGGCAGGCCGTTTACGAACCCGACAATGTCTGCCCGGCGGCGGTATAGCTCGCCCCGCACCCACAGTTCCCGCACGCAGAGAAAGTCGTTTTTCGTCGGCTCACCGAAATCGAACACCTTAAGACGCTGGCGCACCCGCTCACCCTTGTCGTTTCGGAAGGTCACCTGAACACCATCACGGATCAGGTCGTACTTTTCCTTGTTCGTCGCCACCAGCGACTGTGTTGCAGCTATTGTTACGATCTGTCGCACCGCGTCATCGTACGCCGCCTCGGGCAGTCCCTTATTCAGCTCAACCAGCTTGGCCCGCAGAATCCGGGTCAGCACCACATCCCGATCAGACGAGCGCCCGAGCAGGCTGTCCGGTCCGAAGTCCTCGTTGTTGTATGCATACACCGAATCCCAGCCGAGCTGATGTTCCATATATTCGGCGGTGGTCTTCTGGACGAGGTTATCTTCGGTATAGGCCGTCATCTTTCCTCCCACAGGCGGGATAGAGGCACTGCATACAGTCTCTCACCAAAGGGGACGACCGCATCCCCGTCATACAACACCACCCCGGCCAAAAAGCGTGTGCCCACAGCGCCTTGCAGCTTGCGCAGGCCCCTGAAGTCGGTAGAGGAAACGGTCGCTGCGGCCTTGACTTCGACACCGAAGAGTTTTCCGCCTGACTCTAACACCACATCCACTTCATCCCCGTCCTTGTCGCGGAAATGATGAAAGGCAAACGGCTCTTCATGCCAACTGGCCTGGCGTCGCAATTCCTGATAGACGAATGTTTCCAACAGCTGCCCATACAGGGCGCGATCCTCCCACAAGGCGGCGGCATCCAGGCCGAGCAGAGCACAGGCAAGCCCGGTATCACCCAGATGCAGCTTCGGTGTCTTGATCAGGCGGCTCAGCCGGTTGCTGTGCCAAGGCGGCAGTTCTTCGAGCAAGAATATCCGCGCCAATAGCGTCATGTAGTCGCGAATCGTAGGCCTGCTTAATTGAAACGGTGCGGACAGGTCGGTCACGTTCAAGAGACGAGCCGTCTGTCCAGCGGTCAGTGCCAACAGGCGAGGCAGTGCATCTAAGGCGCTGATGCGGGCCAGGTCGCGCACATCGCGTTGCACCAGGGTGTCGATGTAATCACGATACCAGGCGGCGCGGCGTCGGGCAGTTGCACGTGCCAGAGCAGCCGGATACCCGCCTGCCGCTACACGCTCTGCGAGGCTTAGGCCCAGCCTTCGACCGGGTGTGCCCGCCTTGAACCCTTTGGTAAATAACACGGACAGAAAGTTGGAATCTTCCCCGGCAAGTTCCACCTGGGCCAAAGGATGCAGCCGCAGAAGATCCATTCGCCCTGCCAGTGAATCCGCCAGCTTGGGCACCAACAGGACATTGGCCGAACCGGTCAGTATGAATCGTCCCGGTTCGCGCCTGGCATCCACCGCCGCCTTCAATGAGGTGAACATCTCCGGCACCCGCTGCACCTCATCCAGGATCACCCTGGCGGGCAGCTCGGCAACATAGCCCACCGGGTCGGCCTGGGCGGAGGCTCGCTGCACGTCGTCATCAAAGCTGAGGTATGAAAACCCCGCCTCATCCCCCACCAGGCGCGCAAGCGTGGTCTTGCCGCACTGGCGCGGCCCATGGATCAGCACCACCGGGGAATCGCTCAATGCCTCCATCACGCGAGGCATCAGATATCGTGGGTATAACGTATTCTCACTCATGGCGACCGATTGTAGATCTTTTTCCGTCTAATTGAAAGGTTAATGGCGTCCAATTGAAACCTTTCATCCGTCTAAATGAAAGTGAATCATCGCTGCCTGGGCGTGGATTGACGCTTTTATGCCATGAAACGCTGATAGAAAGGGGGTGTTTTTCGGTGTGGCTGTTCATACCATTATCTCCCCGTTCATCAGACGTGGTAATAGCAGGTCCCGGGCTTTCGCAAGGTTATCATTTTGTGATATCAGCACCTTGATTTGTTCAAAGATTTTAGATGCAAATTCATCAAACATGTCAAGCAAGTGACGTGGTGGAAAAGGTACCATATATTCTTCAAAGCACGATACTTGAACACGTTGTCTTCCTGATGAACCGATCATGCTTTTAATGGCCCTTTGCCGAAATGGGTAGGATCGAGATAAAGAATAAGTAAAGAAAGGGCTTACCAGTTTACCGCGTAAAATGATGAACTCGGTTGAGCCACAAGCTACCTCGTTGTCTTGAAGAAAATATGCAAATCCCGTTTTCCCATTTTCGAGGCAAGGGGTGATCCTTGCGAGCAGCACATCGTTCTTTTTAAATTTGACAGAGGTATGCACCGTCCTATGTTCAAACTCAGAACTATCAGCAATCATTCCTGATTCTGAAAGTGCTGACATAGGTACATACAAAACATCTTTTCCCTTCTCTATCGGTGTCTTCGGGTTAACATCTATAACAGCAGGCAAACACAAATTTCCCCACCCCTCCGGCACGCCGTCAATGATCTTGACGTGCTCGTGGCCGGGGAAGCGTAGGTGGATAAACCATTCCCTGTAGAGCAGCCTCGCCGCCTGTTCCAGCAGCTGAATCCGCCGCCGGTTGTTCTCGATCAGGTCGTCGTAGGTGGAGAGAGTTGCTGCTATAGCTTTCTGTTGATTAGTGTCTGTCGTGACGTACACCTTACGGGCATGCAGGTCGTTACGGTTCACCCCAGGAACAGCGGCCTTGTCGCTCGATGTCCCATTAAGGACATTCTTTAAAAAATAGGCTGAGAAACGGGGATCATTTCCTTTAAAGTCTTGAATATAGAGAGCTGTGTTCAAAGGCCAAAAATCTTCCCGTACAAAGAAGACTTCGCCAAGGGTGCCACATCGACCAGTTACGACACCAGGTCCCTTGACCATTGCTACATTGTGATGCCCTGTAACACCTGACGATGAAACTACAGGCACCTCACCATTTGACCTTTGAGAAGAGGGCAAGTCATAACCTCTTTTGAGCGTAAGGAATGACCCTAGCGGCATTACTTGCCAACTCATATCCCCAGTTCCTCAAAGTTCTTTTTGATAGTTGCTGCGAGCTGCACCGCTTCCTCATTCAGGCTTTCCAGTTCAACATGTATATCACGCAGAGTCTCTTCAAAGTCGAAATCCTCGTCTTCTTCTTCGGGTGCGACGCCGACATAGCGGCCGGGGGTGAGGCTCCAGTCGTTGGCCTTGATCTCTGCTTTATCTACCAGCTTGACCAAGCCTTCGACATCACAGAGCTTCGCTTCCGGGAAGCGCTCGGTCAGCCAGTGAGCCTGTCGCCAGAAGTAGCGAACCTGCTTGAGCTGCTCGGCAGCAAGCGTTCGAGCGTTATCCGCGGCCTTGCGGGCGCGGGTGATGTCGCGGTTAGCCCAAGTCTCACTGTCGCGGCCATTGCATTCACTCTCGCAGATCTCGATGAGTCGGCAGGCGAGTTTGTAGAGCAGGTCGGCCTGCTTCACAAGGTCACGGCTGGACTCGGCGAGCGGGGCGAGGCGATCCACCGCTTCTTTCAATTCGCCGTTAGTGGTCTTCTGTATCTTCCATGCATCCTGCTGTTTGGATACCGCATTCCGGAAGGCCTCAACGTCCGCCGTGAAGGCGGTTCTGGCGTCATCGAGCTCCTTGAGCACCTCGGCATGGGGGCCGTCTGCAGGCAGAGTCTTCAGGAAGGGCTGCATTGCTTCTCGCAGTGCGGCCAGTGAGGCGATGAAGATCGGCAGCAGCTCTATTTTCTCGCCGTCATCATCCTCGGCGATAAAACAGCTCACGCCCTCATCGAGCATGCGGTTGCAGTAGCTGGCCACGAGGTCGAGGTACTTCTGAGTGTAGCCACGATAGAGCCAGACCATGGCGAGGATGTTCTGTTCCTGCTCCGGGCTGAAGTCGTAGATCTTGCGCGTGACCTTGCGATAGATATTCCGCGCGTCGA
>ENA-UPXM01002211-UPXM01002211.1-activated-sludge-metagenome-genome-assembly--contig:-NODE-2211-length-23305-cov-6.374925_pt1 | contig 23305 bp, 22 predicted proteins | sample MGYA00238178_ERZ772708 | MGnify/ENA primary metagenome ERZ772708 (study PRJEB29002, sample SAMN05720212) | activated sludge metagenome | isolation source: anaerobic digester from wastewater... | reverse complement strand
TGGGCGCTATGTGCCGCAATTCGTTGCCAAGGGCATCACAACCGATGCCCCGCAGCAAGAGACAGCCATACTGGCCGGCGGCTGTTTCTGGGGCATGCAGGACATCCTGCGCAAGATACCCGGGGTGATTTCCACAAGGGTGGGCTACACCGGCGGGCATCTGGAAAACCCGCGTTATGAAGACACCCACGATTCCAAGAGCGGACACGCCGAAAGCGTGGAAATCATCTTCGATCCACACAAGCTGAGTTATGAGGAACTGCTGCAGAACTGGTTCTTCCGCATGCATGATCCCACCACAAAGGACCGCCAGGGTAACGACCGGGGCAGCCAGTACCGTTCGGCCATCTTCCACACCAGCGAAACCCAGCGCACGATCGCCGAACGGGTCAAACGCAGCGTAGACCATTCCGGCAAATGGAAATCAGCGCTTGTCACCGAGATCACGGCCGCCAGGAAGTTCTACCAGGCCGAGGATTATCATCAGGATTACCTGCTCAAAAATCCGGGCGGATATACCTGCCACTACCTGAGGGAGTAATTTTGACAGAATGGCGCATAAGGACTATAGTGCCAGGGATTTTCGAAGCACATAACACCTCGGACCAGCAAGGAAAGGAAGATAAGGATTGGAACCGTTTACAATACTGATCGCCGGTAGCGGCAGGCTGGCGGAAGAGCTGCTCAAAGGCCTGGATGGCCCGGCCATCTCACGCGTAATCCGCTGGGAAGAGCGGACATGCCCGGCTGAAGGCCGGCAGATCGTGGTTCATGCCGGTTCCGGGCGGCAGCTGGATGAAATCATCGCCCACTGCAAAACCACCGGCGCCACCATGCTCGAGCTGTCCACCGCCGGCAGCCACCTGCCGGAAAACCCGCCCTTTCCGCTGATTATCTGCCCCAATGTCAACATGCCGATGCTGCACTTCATGGCAACGGTCAAGCACGCATCAAGATATTTCCTGGGCCAGGACATCCACATCTCGGAATCACACCAGTCATCCAAAGCCACCAAACCGGGCACCGCCGCCTACATGGCCAAAACACTGGGCATCCCGGAAGCCGATATTGAGTCCATTCGGGACCCCAAGGTACAAGGCGGGCAACTCGGCATCCCGGCTGAATTTCTTGACCGCCATGCATATCACCGGATCGTGATCAAAAACCCGGAGGTCGAGATCCGGATGGAAACAAGGGTGCTGGGCAAATCCGCCTACGCCTCCGGGCTCTCAAAAATCATTGATATGATTGCCAGAACCGAGCTGTCGCCCGGCTGCCATGATATCGTCGACCTGGTCGACAATGACATGCAGCACAGCTGATAACTATTCCGCCCTACGCCCCCCAATACGGCCCCGTGGTTTACGGCAGAGCCATTAAAAAGACCTGGGCGTTTGCCGGTTTCTGGCCATCTAACTGAAAACAGGGTGACTATTCAGCACGTTTTCGGAGAGCAGGCATCATGTCTGTTTTTCGAGCGGTTACATGTGCGAATGTTGATGGCTTGGGAATGATGCAAGCGATAAACCGCTTGCAAGGCGGGCAAGATGCCCACCCTCCCGGATATGCTGAATAGTTGCAAAACAGGAAATAAAAATCCCCGCTGAGAGCTCAGCGGGGATTACTGTTTTTGGGGGTTATCGCCGGGGTTGGCTTATAAAAGACTTTTAGCGGACTGTTACAATAACCTGGCCACATTCCTTATGGACTTTGCATATAAAACGAAGTAGCATAGACCACTAATGAGCCATACTAGGCATAAACTGATAAATAAGACTATATAGAGGCTATTTTGATGGACTACAAAACACCTGAAGAATGGGAAGAGTTTTTGGGGCAACAAATTCGCAATTTGAGAATCCTCCGCAATATGGATCAGCAAACCCTTTCCAAACAAGCCGGAGTCGCGCTGAATGTTATCAAACGAATCGAATCCGGCAAAACATCCACGACCAAATCCCTGATCAAAATTTTGCGGGTCTTGAATCGGGCAGAATGGCTGGAGACCCTTGCGCCAAAAGTCACGGTTAACCCTTTGCAAATGACCCCGCAGAAATCCCCGCGTCAAAAAGTATTCCGGCCGAGAGCCCGCAAACTGAAACTCAAGCAAGAACAGCTGTTACCGGATCATACTGAATAGAGGTAGCCATGGCCGCTTACACACCAGTTGGCAAAATAGAAGTGGAAGTATGGGGCAAGCGTGTAGGAGCCGTCGTTCTCGACCCGGGCAGCGGTTATTATGCTTTCGCTTACTATCCGCATTTCTTGCAGCTTGGCATCGAACTCGCGCCGATCATGATGCCGCTCAGTTTTGAGCCATATGTGTTCCCGTTCCTGCCGGAACTTACCTATAAACGTCTGCCGGCATTACTGGCAGATGCGTTGCCGGATGATTTTGGCAACAATCTGATCGATGCCTGGATGGCGCAAAAAGGTGTCAGCAAAGAATCAATCACACCCCTCGACCGCCTGGGCTATATGGGCAAAAGAAGTATGGGCGCTCTGGAATTCAGACCATCCAGAACAAAAGTGTCTTCCAGCCACACGGCCATTGATCTGTCTAAACTTGTTGAAGTGGCCCGGCAATCCGTATCCGGGGATTTCCAAACTGATGCCATGGCAGAGGCGGCTCTTAACCAGATCATCCAGGTAGGAACATCAGCTGGAGGGGCACGCGCCAAAGCAGCAATCGCGTGGAATCCTGACACAAACGAAATTCGCGCCGGCCAGTTTGACGTTGCGCCAGACTTTGAGCACTGGCTGCTGAAATTCGATGGTGTGGGCACCGATCTCGCACTGGGCAGTTCACAGGATTATGGCCGGATCGAAATGGCCTATTATCTTATGGCCACAACCGCAGGGATCAACATGTCACCGTGCAGGCTTGTTGAAGAGAACGGCCGGGCGCACTTCATGACCAAACGCTTCGACCGCGAAGCCAACAGAAAAATCCACATATCCACCCTCTGCGCCATGACTCACCTCGACTACAAACAGAAGGCCACACATGATTATGCCCAGTTATTTATGGTGATCAACAAGCTGGAACTTGGATATCAGGCAATGGAGGAAGCATTCCGCCGTATGACGTTCAATGTCATGGCCGCCAACTGCGACGATCACACCAAAAACCATTCCTTCCTTATGGCAGAGTCCGGATCATGGCAGCTTGCCCCGGCTTATGACGTGACACATGCCTACAGCCCTGCAAGTGAGTGGACACATCAGCATCTGATGTCCGTGAACGGTAAATTCAAAGGGATCACCCGTGAGGACCTGCTTGCCGTTGCCAACAGGTTTGGTATTGGCACAGCCAAAAAGGTAATCCATGAAGTAGGTAAAGCGGTTTCAAACTGGATGAAATACGCCCGCGAAACAGGTGTAGCTCATAACGAAGCTTTGAAAATCAAGGGCCACCACACCATTATTTCTGATTAGCGTCAACCTTCCAGCAACCCGGTAATATCCATTCAGTATCTATTCACTACTAACGCGCACACAAAACATAACATCTTGAATTTTTGCTGTTATTGTTTTAGTGTATCAATTCAGTATCTATTCAAAAGGCCGTCTTATGCGTACTAAAAACCTCAGCAATCCGGAACAGCTACTGTCATTTCTTGGCACGGGAATATATTCCGTGACAGAAATACGGCAGCGCTTCAACTGCAGCCAGCCAACCGTTTCGCGCCTGATGACTCAACTGGGAAACAGGGTTGTCCCGATTGGCAACGCACGCGCGCGCCGTTATACAAAAATCCGTGACATACGTGGGCTTGGTGGCGAGTTTCCACTTTTCAAGATCGACACAGCAGGCAATGCACACCTGATCGGGACATTGTATGCCATTGCTCAGGACAGTTTTCTCTGGAAGCCACGTCATGACAATGAACAGATATTCCGCAGCCTCCCCTGGTTCATTGCCGACCTTCACCCGGAGGGCTTTGCCGGCCGCGCTTTTGTGCGCCGTCTGCACCAGGAACTGGGGCTGCCGCCCCGCAACCTTGACTGGAACGAGGATCATGTCTTAACCGCACTCGCACTAAGGGGGGAAGACACAATGGGCAACCTGGTCATCGGCCAGGAGTCCATCGAGAGATATTTCCGCATGGTGCGTGACCAATCCGACCCGATCCCTGAAAACGAAATCTGCGCCGCATATCCCCGACTCGCCCAGGAAGCCATGAGCGGCCAGCCGGCTGGTTCTTCAGCAGGCGGTGAACAGCCCAAGTTCACCACCATTATCGAACGGCCAGGAATAGCGCAAAATGTGCTGGTCAAGTTTTCTCCGCCCGTCAGCACAGCAGAAGGCAGACGCTGGGGCGATCTGTTGATCAGCGAGCACCTTGCCGCAGAGCATATTCAAGGCACAGGCATCTCCGCCAGCCGCACCAACATCATTGAGGCAGGCGACCGAATATTCCTGGAGGTTGCGCGTTTTGACAGAAGCGGACTGGCCGGGCGGCTGCCCATAATTTCATTACGGGCGGTCGATAACGAGTTTTACGGTTTTCAGGATAACTGGATTAATGCCGCAAACCGGATGGCAAGCGATGGCAGGCTGTCTGCACAGGACGCTGCTGCCCTCAGGTGGCTGTCGGTTTTTGGCAGCCTGATCGGCAACAATGACCAGCACTTTGGCAATATTTCTCTGATAATGGTTGATGGCAGCAAGCTTTTCAAACTTGCTCCATCTTACGATATGCTGCCCATGTTTTACAGACCAGTGGACGGCGTTGCCCCCTCACAGCCGATCATTGCGCCTGCAGCTGCGCCCGGTGCTCCGGCGGAATGGCACACGGCGCTGGAAAGCGCCTGTAGTTTCTGGGCACAGGCCAGTTCAGACAGCCGCATCTCCGAAGAGTTTCGTAACATCTGCGCGGAAAACCACGACATTGTTTCACGCCTGCGCACAGGCCCACGCCTGTTCGCATGATGTAGCGATTACTTTCAAACAGCCCATGAAGATTAAAATCAGTCCAATTCTGTTTTGACATGTAAAGATCGGCAGAATATATTGCTGATTACTTTTCAGACACCAGCAACAACGGCAATTCTAATGATCACAGTCTAAATGTTCCATTTGGGTGGATGGCCGGGTCTGGTGAATAACGAGTTAGGTGAAGAAATAAATGAAAGAAATAACCTACAAAGACATTGACCCAATTCTTCTGCCGTGGGCAAAAAGGAACAATTTCCAAGTTTTTACTGAGTGTAAAGACGAAGAGATTCGATCAATGATCGTCGTGGACAAGTGGGGCGATGAGTACGGAATATATGCCATTCCTGACTGGGAAAACGGTAATAAGACCGTAGCCGTTGGAGCAGACCTACACGGACGAGGCGGCAAGAAACACACATTTTATAGAGAAAGAAAACAATTTCATTTTAGGAAGACTGTTGATTTGGAATACCTAGAAAAGACTCTAGAAGAGGCATTTGAGTTGACAAGAGCTTGGGGAACCAATCCGGCGGAGAAATTATGAAAGAGTACAGAGATGCCTCTGGAAGATTATCGATTGATTTGGATGACGATGACCATCAATTTCCACTTTTTGCCTCCCGACTCAAAACAAAAATCAAAGCCCGACTAATCCAGAAACTTGATGGTCCAGATCAGAGATACTGGGATTATGACGTTGACGGAGTCACTGTGGTATTGCATTGCGATACCTTTGCAGGTGTTTCTGTGCACATAGAGGATGGCTCACACGAAGAATTGCTAAGGGAATTGGCAAGTAAACTTTCAAAGGATTAAATCGGCACCTAACTAGGGCTCAGACCATGACCGGGCAAAAAACGCCCGGCAGGTCAAGCCCGGAACCGTTGGCTAGAAAATGAATCATGAAAAAGGGTCTAAATGAAAGTTCATACTTCCCTCATGAAGTTGAAACTGCCTGTTTTGTTGATTATCGCTGTTGCCCTTTCAGGCTGCACATTAAACCAGACAGCCCGAAACAGCTTGCAAGGCGCTTACACAGCTAGCTGCAAACAAACTACCGAGACAGAAATTGCTGCGCTGTTTGACCGCTGGAATAATGCCTTGCTGACAGGCGATCCGCACAAGGTTGTCGCCAACTACGCCGAGCGCTCGATATTATTGCCCACTGTTTCAAACAAGCCACGCCTCACGCCAGGCGAAAAGGAAGACTACTTCCGCCACTTTCTGGAGTACCGTCCCTCCGGCAAGATTGACTTGCGATTCATTGAGCTCGGCTGCAACACTGCGGTTGACGCGGGCCTTTACACATTCACACTTGCGAAAACAGGGGCATCGGTCAGCGGGCGATACAGCTTCACCTATCACTGGAACGGATCGCAGTGGTTAATTTCAAGCCACCATTCTTCGGCAATGCCGGAGAATAAATAGCACAAAGCAAAGACAGCACCTTCTTTACCTCCATTTCAAATAGAATGGCGGGGGCTACAAGTTCTCGACAGCCGGAAAGAAAGCGATTGAAGTCCGTTATACACATGAGACCATTGGAAAATTTACAATAAAGGTAGCCAAACAATGAAAACCAGAATTCATTTACTGATTGTTGCCCTGTCGATGCTGCTCATGTCCGCCTGCGCAGGCATGGTTGGCCGGCCTGCCCCCCTTGCGCCTCAGGAACAAGAGCTGCTCATGTCCGTCCTTAAGAACGATCTTGGCTCGGCGACGCGTCTTCTCCAGGCGGGCGCCTCGCCTAACGCTAGCGCGGCCAGCGGCAACAGCATCCTGCAGACCGCGGTTTACAGCGGCCACATCGAGATGGTCAAGCTGCTGTTACGCCACAAGGGCGATGTCAACTTCGTAAATACCGACGGACTGACGGCGCTCTATCTTGCAAAGAAGCCGGCGATGCACAGGACGCTTTTAGAAAACGGCGCGAATCCATTTGTCCGCTCGGAAAAGAGGCAATATTCGCCCTTGGAGGCATGGTGCGCCACCTTTGCCCATGTCGCGACCGAGGCGGAAAAGAAAAAGTCCCTGAAGATCATCAGGAGTCAGCGCATCACCATCAGCCGTGAGCAGTTGGGGCAGAAATATTGGCTCACGCGCAACGATCTCGTGGAGACGGTGAAGCTCTACCAGACCTACCAGTACGACATCAACCGGACCACCAATCTGGACCAGCAAACGCCACTCCATATCGCGGCCGAGCAGGACAAATACACCTTGATGCGGATCCTCCTTGCTGCCGGCGCACGTGGTGGGCTAAAGGACAAAAACGGCGACGACCCGCTCAACATTATCTCGCGGCAGCAGCAAAGCAAAAACAGACACAATGACTACGCAACTGTGGTGAAAGAACTTGTCAAGGCAGGGGCTGATATCAACGGGAAGGACTCTAGCGGGAATACGCCGCTCTGCAACGCCGCCATGGTGGGCACCCCAGCCCGAGTCAGGACGCTTCTCGGGATCAAGGGCATCCGGGTCAACGAGCCCGGGAAGTACGGCGAATCGGCACTCTTCAAGTCCAATGTGCCGGCCGTGACCCGGGATCTCGTCGCAGCCGGAGCTAATGTCAACCTGGCGAGCAACGGGGGCTTCACCCCGCTTTTCACCGTCACAAACCCCGAGGCGGTTGCCTTCCTGATCAAGTCGGGCGCGGACGTCAATCACCTGAACAACAAACAGCAAAACATCCTCGTGGACAACCTGTTGGACGCCCATGCCGCATACAAGATCTCCATGGATGAAAGGGCGGTCACCAACAGGTATCTGAAGAAATTCGAGTTGCTGATCCGGGCCGGGATCCGCGTGAACGACTCACCCACGCCGAATTTGACGCCCCTTGCCCTGGCAAACCGGGTTCCCTTTACCAGGATCGTCGCGCTACTCAAAAAGGCCGGGGCACGATGAGGCCTCGCTGAAAACAGCATTGTGCGACAATGCGCTGTAGACTGTAAATTCAGACAAGCTACAGGCCGTAAAAACAGGAGCACCAAATGATCACCACTGATTATCTGATTACTTCACTGATAGTGGTGCTGATACCAGGCACCGGGGTCATCTACACCGTCTCCACCGGGCTTTTGCAGGGCAGGCGGGCCAGTGTGTACGCCTCCATCGGCTGCACCCTCGGTATCGTGCCGCATCTGCTGGCAAGCATCATGGGGCTGGCTGCCATTCTGCATGTCAGCGCAGTTGCATTCCATACCCTTAAATACGCCGGTGTCGTCTATCTGCTCTATCTGGCCTGGTCCATGTGGCGCGAAAATGGTGCCATCTGTTTTGAGCGAGGGGCAGTCGAGACAGGTGGCCGGATCGTCATCAAGGCCTTTATGCTGAATATCCTCAACCCCAAGCTGTCGATCTTCTTCCTGGCATTTCTGCCCCAGTTCATCTCACCTTCTGCCGGTGCCGCCCTTCCCCAGCTTCTGCTGCTGAGCGGTGTATTCATGGCCATGACCTTTGCCGTGTTTGTGATCTACGGCATGCTGGCCCACAACTTCCGTAAAGCGGTTATCAGTTCGCAAAGGATGCAGAGGTGGATGCAGCGCGGCTTTGCCGCCGCCTTTGCCGCTCTGGGCGTAAATCTGGCGCTTTCGGAGCGCTGACCAACAGGAACCCAATATGATCAAGTACCTCCTGCTATTGACCTGCAGCATCATGCTTTATCCCTGTCACCTGCATGCAGAACCGGAGGCTGATGCCTGTTCGGCAAGGATTGGCAAACTGCGGCAGGAATGCGGCCAGCGGCCCGAGGCTTGCTTGGAACTGCAGGAACAGTACAGCAAGGCAGCCGAACCTAAACAAAGCCATATCAACCTGCACAGTGAACAGCCCCCGCTTCCAGCAGAGCAGTTGCAGGAACTGGGCCTTGCCTGCGAAAAGCACAAGCATCAGGTGCTTTGCAGCAAGGCAGTCGAACAGTTCTGGATCGCCAGCCGTTTCAGAGATGCGCTGGAGCTGTCGGATAAAATCTGCCGTGCCGGCATCGACGCCAATCTTTGCAACATACGCAAGCAGTTTGACGGCACCAGACTTGGCAACACCCCATTCAAAGCCGTAACGATCCCTTGCGGGGAGTTCAAGGCCGACGGCACACCGCTGGTCAGCGAACTGACCTTCACCGACCGTGGCATTGTCACCATGTTCATGGAAAGCAGGCTCAGGGCCAGATTGGAAAACGGGCTGATCAAGCTGCGGCATGACAAGGGTGGCGATTTCATCTTCAGCATGGTCAACGCCGATACCCTGCTGGGTATGGACAGCTGGAACCGTTTCGGCCTGTATAAGCGCACCGCAACTCCGGCAGCATCTACCTGCCAGCCGCCTCCAATCTTCCGTGAACAGCCACTATCCAACGGATGCGGGCTGGACAGGAATCCTCAACAATGCTGCGACGAAGGGGACACAGAAGGGTGCAACCGCTTGGGAAACATGGCGGCCTTGCAAGGCAAATGGCGGGAGGCGGCGCTGCAGTACGCCAAGGTTTGCACCAAGGGCGTGCGCATCGGTTGCGAGAACTGGGTTTACACCGTCAGCAAGACCGGCGATGACGAGGCAGTAGAGAAGGGACTACAGCGGCTTTGCAAGGCAGACACCGGACATGTGGCCTGTGACCTGCTGGATATGAACAGTATTACCAAGATGTCGCTGATGTACGCCCTGGAGCAGACACTGCAGGGCCATACCCTAAAATAGACCTGCATGCTACTGTTCCAGAACCGTTCCCTTTTCCCACCAATGCTGTTATTATCCCGGTTATTTCAAGCGACAGGACAATAACGCCACATGTACCAGACAACACGCATTCACCTTATCCGCCATGGCCAGGTTGACGGCCACAACCAGCCCCGCTACAACGGCCAGACCGATGTGGGCCTGACCGAACTGGGCATCCGGCAGTACCACCGCATGAAAGGGCATCTGGACAAAGTGGGCATCACCGCCTGCTACAGCAGCGATCTTTCCCGCTGCTCGATCGGTGCCGACATCATCGCATCCGCCTTCGGCATCCAGCCAATCACCACCCCCGCCCTGCGCGAGTTGAACATCGGCATCTGGGAAGGCCTGACCTGGGACGAGATCACCTCCCGCTGGCCGGCGGAATGGCAAGCCCGCCTGGATGACATGGTCAACTACCGCGTGCCGGATGGTGAGAACCTGTTGGACATGCACGCGCGGGTCATGCCGTTTATCCATAAAATTATCGAACTGCATCGCGGCAATGAGCTGCTGGTCGTGGCACACGGCGGGGTCAACCGGATCATCCTGCTGGAGGCAATCGGCGCCCCGCTTGATGCAGTTTTCAACATTGAGCAGGATTTCTGCTGTCACAACATCATCGACTACTACGGCGACGGCCGCGCCACTGTCAAATTACTTAACGGCAGGGCCTGACCCGGCCATTTGATATCCACAGGGAAGCCTTTTCACGGGGACGGTTGCAATTGACCATAATTATGACAAACTATCACCAGCAGCGGTTTCATGTCGCTTGATTAAAACAGGGTTTACATGCTAATTTACGCAACAGACAAGATCCTGTAACAGCCAGACAAACATACATCCACATACACATATTCTCCACCCAACCCAGTAGGAGGAAAACATGAGCAAAGCACTAGTTCCTGTAAAATCTGACGAATCCCACGGCGAACTGATCCAGCTGGTCAGCTTCAATCTCGATCAGGAGGAATACGGCGTAGATGTCCTCAAGGTGCGTGAAATCATCCGCATGCCGATTGTAACGCGAGTGCCCAATACGCCACACTACGTGGACGGCGTCATAAATCTGCGCGGCAAGGTTATTCCGATCATCTCCATGCGCAAGAAGTTCGGTCTGATGGAAACGGAAAATGACAAGCAGACCAGGATCATGGTCATGGACGTGGATGGTGAATTGATGGGCTTTATCGTGGATGCCGTGTCCGAGGTCATCCGCATCTCCGGCAGCGAGATACAGCCTTCGCCTGCAGTGGTGGCCAGCGGCATCGACCAGGAATGCATATCGGGCGTCATCAATCAGGCCGAAAGACTGCTGGTGCTCCTCGACCTGGAAAAGATGTTCTCCAATGACGAGAAGAACATGTTCAGTTCCCTGTAATCCGCTTCAAGACTATTATTCAGGAGATCGCCAATGTCACCGATTGATTGCGAAGATCAGGAACTGCTTGAGGGTTTCCTGTCCGAGACCACCGAACTGCTGGAAAAGCTGGATGACGACCTCGTGGCGCTGGAGAAATCTTCCGCGCCTGATGAACTCCTCAACAGCATCTTCAGATCGATCCACACTGTCAAAGGTGCGTCCAGCTTCCTGGGGTTCGACCTGCTGGTAAGGGTCACACACAAGACCGAGGATGTGCTTAACCGCATGCGCAAGGGCGAGGTTCCGGTCACCCCAGAGATTATGGATGTCATCCTGGAGGCGACCGACCTGGTCAAGGTACTGGTCAACGACATCAAAGCCGGTGAAATTCAGGATCGGGAAATCGACGGCACGATTGCCAAACTGATTCCGCTTTTGGCGGACAACCTGGTTCTGCAGCAGAAGTCCGCGGAAGCGCAGGCCGCACAGCCAGCACCGCAAGCTGTTCCGCCAGAGCCGTCCAAGGCTGCCGAACAGCCCCAACCGGCTCCGGCACCCCAGCAACCCGCGCAAGCCAATACTGCTCCGGAACCGCCCAAGGCTGCTGAACAACCTCAGCCGACACCAGCACAACAGACACAGCCACCACCGCCGCCCGAAAAAGCGTCTTCCGACATGGTGCCGCGCAAAACACCGCCGCCGCCCAAGCCGACCGAAGGCAAGAGCGACGACCTGTCCGACAATACGACCGTGCGTGTTGATGTCAAGCGTCTGGACGACCTGATGAACCAGGTCGGCGAACTGGTGCTGGAACGTAACCGCATGATCCAGATCAATCAGAACCTGCAGCAGGGCAACATCAACAATCTGGATTTCAACGAGGACTTCTCCAAGCTGACCAAACGGATGAACTTCGTGACTTCAGAATTGCAGATGCAGGTCCTCAAGATGCGCATGCTGCCGGTGGACAAGGTTTTCAAGAAGTTCCCCCGCATCGTGCGCAGTCTGGCCCGTGATCTGGGCAAAGAGGTCGACCTGCAGATTTTCGGTGAGGAAACCGAACTGGACCGTTCCGTTGTGGACGAAATCGGTGATCCGCTGATCCACCTGATCAGAAACGCCCTGGACCACGGCCTGGAGACGCCGGAAATACGCATGGCGGCAGGCAAACCCCGAACCGGAACTCTGGTGCTGGCAGCGATCCATGAGGGCAACCAGATCATCATCAGTATCAAGGATGACGGCGCTGGCATCGACACGGAACGGGTAGCCCGCAAGGCCCTGGAAAAGGGGCTGGTGAGCGAAGAGCAACTGGCAGCCATGAGCCAGCGCGAAATCTTCGACCTGATCTTCCTGCCCGGCTTTTCCACCAAAGACAAGGCCAGCGACCTCTCCGGCCGCGGGGTCGGCATGGACGTGGTCAAGACCAACATCAAAAAACTCAACGGCCTGATCGAGATCAGGAGCGAAAAGGGGCAAGGCTCGGAATTCATCCTGCGGCTGCCGCTGACGCTGGCCATTATCCAGTCACTCTTGGTCGAGGTGGAGGGCGAGATTTATTCCCTGCCGCTCTCATCGGTTCTGGAGACCCTGCGGGTCGATCAGCGCCAGTTTCACACCATCGGCGGCCAGGAGTCGCTCAAGCTGCGCGACATCGTGCTGCCGCTGATCCGCCTGGAAACCGTATTCAAGGTTCAAAAGCAGGAAGAACAGGAAGATTTCTGTTATGTTGTGGTTGTAGGCAGCGCAGACAAACGTATGGGCCTGGTTGTTTCCAAGCTGGTGGGGCAACAGGAGGTTGCCATCAAGTCACTGGGCAACTATCTGGCCAATATTCCGGGCATCGCCGGTTCGACCATTTTGGGTGACGGTCGCGTGGCGCTGATTATTGATCCGTTCGAGCTGATCGGCTCCAATGAGTAGGGGGCTTACCTTTTTACCCGCCTGCAGAAGGCGTGGCAACTGCTTATCCGAAGGGACACACCGTGGCAATTTCTGACAAAGATTTCGAACTGTTAAGAGACTTCATCTATAACATCTGCGGCATGTATTTCCACTCTACCAAGAAGTATTTTCTGGAAAGCCGCTTGAACCGCAGGATGGAGGCCACCGGCTGCAAGACGCACCAGGACTATTACCTGTTGCTCAAATCACCGCGTGGCAGCGAGGAACTCAAGTTCCTGATGGATGAAATCACCACCAATGAGACCTATTTCTTCCGCAACGTGCCGCAACTGAATGCGCTTGAGAACAAGCTCCTGCCAGAAATCGTGGACATCAAGAACAAGATGGGCTTCCGCAAGTTGCGCATCTGGAGTGCCGCCTCGTCCTCCGGTGAAGAGGCCTACACCATGGCCATGATCCTGAACGAAAAACGCAGCACACTGCTCAAGAACTGGATCATCGAGATCATTGGCACGGACATCAACGAAACAGTAATTGCGCAGGCCAAGGAAGGTGTCTACAACGCCTACTCGGTACGCAACATCCCCGACATGTATAAACGCAAGTACATACGCGAGGACAAGGGTTTGTACATCCTCTCACCCGAAATCAAGAAGTTCGTAACCTTCAACAAGCTCAACCTTTACGATGACAACAAGATGATCTTCATGAAGACCTTTGACATCATCTTCTGCGCCAACGTGCTGATCTATTTCGACACCGCATCCAAATCCAAGGTCGTGCAGCACTTCTACAACAACCTGCAGCCATACGGCTATTTCTTTGTCGGCCAATCCGAATCCCTGCACGGGGTCAACGACAAGTTCAAGACCGTGCACTTCCCCGGCGGCTTCACCTACAAAAAATAGTCTGAAAGGGACTCGCACATGGACAAGACCGCGATGATTGAAAAAGCCGAACAGATGATTGCCCAGATCGATGACCTGCCCACAATCCCGGCGGTGGCCAACCAGGTGTTGATGATGCTAGATCAGCCTGATACCAAGGTAGAGGATGTGGCAGATCTTATGCTGACCGACCAGGTCATGACCGCCCAGGTGATGAAAATGCTGAATTCACCGGTCTACAAGCCCACCCACGAGATTACATCGCTCAGGCGCGCTCTGGTATATCTGGGATTGAGCCATATCCGAGAAATCGCCCTGACAACGTCATTTATCAGCGCCTTTGAAAAAGACACCGGCGCATTTGAAATCAACGCCTTCTGGGAACACTCCTTTGGCACCGGCATGGTAGCCAAGGTCATAGCGGGAAAAATCGGATACAACGACCTGGAAAAGGCTTACATCAGCGGCATAATTCACAATCTGGGCATTGTCTTTCTCAGCACCTACATGCGTGAAGAGTTCAAAAACCTGCTTGAAAGCATCAAGGGCAGGTCGGTCCGGATGATCAAGGAAGAGATCGCCAGGTTCGGCACCAGCCATTGTGAAATCGGACTCTGCATGGCCAGAAAGTGGAACTTCCCGGAGGCCTACTGCGAAGTGATCGCCTTCCACCACACGCCGGCCGAGGCCACAATTGATCCGGTGCTTTGCTCCATTGTAAACCTGGCCGACATGTTCTGCAGCGTGCGTGGGCTGGATTACGGCGGCAACGAATGGGTCAGCTTCGATCTTCATGAAGAGCAGGCCTGGCAGATTCTCAGAAAGGAATCGCCAGAACTGATGCAGCTTGACATAGAGCGCTTCTGCTACGAACTGGACGATGCCATACCGGATGTTCAGGAACTGGTACGCTCCATTTTCAACTCCAACAACAAGACAGGACAGTAATGCCAATAACTTCAGACAATAACCGCATCCGCGTACTGATCGTAGATGATTCGTCCTTCATGCGCATGGCCATCCGCAGCATCCTCTCAAAGGATGTTACCTTCGACGTAGTCGGCACTGCATCGGACGGCATGGAAGGCGTAGCCAAGGCCGTCTCCCTCAAGCCGGACATCATTACAATGGATATCGAGATGCCGCGCATGGACGGCATCGCCGCCTTGAAGCAGATCATGACCGTGGCGCCCACCAAGGTGATCATGGTATCCACCCTGACCAACCAGGGCGCCAAATCCACCTTCGAGGCGCTGGAAGCTGGAGCCATCGACTATATCCCTAAAAACGTAACCGATTCGAGCGAAGCGCAGAATATCTTCCGCGAAGAGCTAATGCGCAGGATCAGGGCAGCGGTCAAATCATACACGCCTGTCAAACCTGTTGCCGCGCCAAGAGCATCACAACCGCCGATACCGCGGGCGCCATCCGCCAAGATCGCCGGCAAGCGGATCAACTATGTCGGCATCGGCGCATCCACCGGAGGCCCGGTAGCGCTCCAGGAGGTGCTGTCACGCATACCGGTCAATTTCCCTTACGGCATTATCGTAGGCATCCACATGCCCAAGGCCTTCACCGGCCCCTACGCCGATCGCCTTAACGCCAAATGTTCATTGGCCATCCGCGAGGCGGTGGACGGCGACATCCTCAAGCCTGGACTGGCGCTGGTCGCACCTGGCGGCATGCACACATCCCTGGTGCGTCGCGGCAATAACGTCGTAGTAAAGGTTGAGCCGGCCAGTAACTACCCCAAGTACGTCTATATCCCATCCGTGGATCTGATGATGTCAACCATGGCAGAAGCCACCGGCGGTTCGATGCTGGGTGTGATTCTGACCGGCATGGGTAATGACGGCTTCAAGGGGATGCAGGCGCTCAAGACCAAAGGCGGGGTGACCATTGTGCAGGACGAGGCTACCTCGACCATCTACGGCATGCCCAAGGCCTGTGTGGATGGCGGTGTGGCTGACGAGGTGCTGCCGCTGGGCCAGATCGGCTTTGAAATTTCAAAGTTTGCCGGTTAAAAGGAAGGTCCGCCAACGTGTACGCTATATATAGGCCAGGTCGTTTGATCTGGCCTGTTTAGTTCCTGGTTTTTTTGTTCAGCTAAATGAGAGAACACTTGGCTAACACCCCAGCCGTGGTAGAATAATCACTCGAAAAACATTCCGAATTCAAACAGGGCACAGGTATTTTGGTCACATCCACCATCGCAGGAGTGCCGCATGAAAACCTTCAGACTGTTGCTGATCATCCTGCTGCTAACCACCTTCTGCTGTTCGCCAGCTTCAGCAGCCAAGGCGTTCGTGATTGGCGTGGCGCCCCACACCAGCGCCAGGGTCATCCTGGAAATGTACCAGCCGCTGCGCCTGCACCTGGAAAAGGAGCTGGGCTGCAGGGTCGATGTTGTAACCGCTCCCAATTTTGACGAACTTGCCCGGCGCGCCCTGACCGGCAATTACGATATGGTCATCACGACTGGACACCAGGCCCGGCTGCTACAGATCGACGCCGGATATATCCCGCTTGTGACCTATCGGGCCAACTTCAAGGCGGTTGCACTTGTCAAAGCCGATGGCCCCGTCATAAATCCATCCGATCTGAAAGGCCAGGAGGTGCTTGGCCTGAGCAGAAGTTCCCTGGTCACCATGTGGGGCGAACAGTGGCTCAAGTCGCGTAGAATCAAAACCAGGCCGATCAGATATGTCAGCGCTTCAGACAGCGTAGCCCAACTGGTGGCAGCCGGAGAAGCAGCGGCCGGTTTCACGTCGCTGGCCAACTTCCAGCGTCTGCCCGCCAAGCTGCGCAGCCGCTTGCGCGTCATTGCAGAGAGCAGCCCCATGGCAGGCAGGATCTACATGTTCAACCCCCGCAGCCCGGCCAGCCAGAAAGCAATCAGCGCTGCACTCTGGTCCTTCGCTACCACCACTGCTGGCAGAAAGTATTTCACAATACACAACCTGGGTGGTTATCGGCAGGTCACCAACACTGAACTCAGGCAACTGGACAGCTATGCGGCCCTGGTCAGGAAAGTTATCAGGAGCAGCCAAAAATGACCGGCATATTTCCCAGACTTAACCTGCGCAGCCGCCTGCTGCTGCTGGCTGTAGGCGTGGAACTGATCATGCTGACCCTGCTGGTGGCAAACAGTTTGCGGCTGTTCGAAGCGGCCATGCTTGAACAGACCCGCTGGCAGGTCCAGCAGATCATGCCGGTGCTCAGTTCAGCCTTGAAGGTGCCGGTCATGCAGCGTGATTTTGCCACCATCCAATCTGTGCTGGATGAGAGCCGTGCCACCGAGGGTATCGACTATCTGGTCTTTGTGGATCAGGATGGCTACCGGGTCGCTGCCAGCGGCTGGGCGGACGGGATACCGCTTCCCGCCCCAAGCAACCTGAAAAATTCCAGCCTTGACACCTTGCAGCGTTACGACGCCACTTTGGCCATACAGCATGGTGGCCAGCACTGGGCACGCTGCACATGGGCATCGACCAGTCCAAAATCATCAGCGCACGCCGCATGCTGGCGTCACAAAGCATTGCCATCGCCTTCTCCGAACTGGTGCTGTCAGCGCTGATCCTGCTGCTGATCGGCTACTGGCTGACACGACACCTGTCATCGATTGCAAAGGCCAGCCTGCAGGTTGCAGAGGGTGATTTTACCCCCACCTCCCTGCACGAAGATGGGGACGAAATCGGCCATCTCGGCAAGGCATTTAACACCATGACCCGTTCAATCTCCGAGCGTCTGGGCGAGCTTAGCCTGGCCAAAGCAGCCATTGAAACCAGCGAGGCCAACTTCAGAACCTTTTTCAACACTCTGGATTACTTCATTTTTGTAATCGACCTGCACGGTGAAATCATTCATGTCAACCAGACAGTCATTAACAGGCTGGGCTATACGGAAAATGAGCTGATCGGGATGAATGTTCTGCAACTGCACCCCCCGGAATTGAGGCTGGAAGCCCAATCCATCGTGGATGCCATGATGTCGGGCCATGTGGACACCTGTCCCCTGCCGCTGATTGGCCGGGACGGCACGCTGATCCCGGTTGAAAGCAGGATCGTGCAAGGCCAGTGGAACGAAGTTCCAGCACTGTTCGGCATCGTCAAAGATGTATCGGAACTGCGTGAGTCGGAAGAACGCTTCTCCCGCGCCTTCAACGCCAATCCCTCGCTCATGTCACTCAGCGAACGGGATGAAAACACTCTGGAGTGGCATTATGTAGATGTGAACGAAAGTTTTCTCACCGTGTTCGGTTTCAAGCGGGAAGAGGTGATCGGGCGCACCGCGAACGAACTCGGAATTATGACAGACGACGCGGTGAGGGAAGAAATGCAGCGCATGCTGCGGGAGAACGGTCGTGTCAGGGAGTACGAGGTCAGGTCTGTCTCCAGATCCGGTCGTCAGCTGCACGGCCTCTTCTCGGCCGAGGTTATCAAACTTCGGCATAGAGACCTGCTGCTCTGCGTAGTGGTGGATATCACCAGGCGCGTGGAGGTTGAACAGGCACTGGTTATGGCCAAGGAGGAACTGACCCTCAAACAGGCCCAGTTGGAGGCCTTCAACATCTCTCTGCGGCAACGGGTGGAGCAAGCGGTGTCCGAACTGCGCCAGCGCGATCAGATGCTGATCAGTCAGAGCCGCCAAGCCGCCATGGGCGAGATGATCGGCAACATCGCCCACCAGTGGCGACAGCCTCTTAACGCGCTGGCCATGCTGATCACCAACCTGCAGCTAGCCTGGAAGGACGGTCAGGTCAACGAACAGTACATCAACGCATCGTCGATTACCGCCAACCGACTGATCCAGAAGATGTCCGCCACCATTAACGATTTCCGCAATTTTTTCAGTCCGGACAAGGAAAAGGTGCCCTTTTCCGCCCTGCAGCAAATCGGTCACGCTGTTGAGCTGGTCGAGGCATCCTTCAAAAACGACAACATTACCATCACCATCCATTCCGATCAGGACTGCACCCTGTTCGGTTTTCCCAATGAATATTCCCAGGTACTGCTCAACCTGTTCAGTAACGCAAGTGAAGCTATCACCAATAGCGGAGTATCACCGGGCATCATTACTGTCACACTCAGCGGGCAAAACGACATGGGCTGCGTCACCGTGCGCGACAACGGCGGCGGCATTCCCGAAGAGATCATCGACCGGATCTTCGAGCCCTATTTCTCCACCAAACAGATGGGCAGCGGCATCGGACTGTACATGTCAAAGATGATCATTGAGCGCAATATGGCCGGCCACATCACCGCACACAACATGCCGGGAGGCTGCGAGTTCTCGGTCTGCGCACCCCTGATGGAGCAAAAACAATGAACGACAGCCAGAAGGACATGCAGTACCTGAAAACACTCACCCTGCTCTATGTGGAAGATGACGCGGACACCCGCGAGCAGTTTACCTGCTATCTCAGCCGGCTGGCCGGAACGCTCCTGACCGCCTGTGACGGTGCCCAGGGACTCCAACTCTGGCACGAACACCATCCGGACATCATCATTACCGATATCCAGATGCCGGTCATGGATGGCCTGGCCATGACACAGGCGATCCGGGAGGATGACAAGCAGGTGCCGGTGATCGTATTGACCGCTTTCGAACAGGTCGAATTTTTGAAACGGGCAATCAACGCCGGCGTAGCCAAGTATGTCACCAAACCGGTGGATAGCGGCCAACTGCAAACCGCCATCCTGGAGTGCGCCCACGCCCTGATGGCCGATCAGGCCCTGCAGTCCGCCGCCACCCGTGATGCGCTTACCGGACTGGCAAACCGGTTCGAGCTGATCAATCGCTTCCGCGCGGAAAAATCAAGGGCCGAGCGCCATGCCACTCCCCTGTCGCTGATCATGGCAGATATTGATCACTTCAAGCACATCAACGACACTTTCGGTCACCTTGCCGGCGATCAGATACTTCGGGAGGTAGCCAACTGTCTGTCGTACCATATCCGGGCCGAGGATGTCTGCGGCCGTTGGGGGGGAGAGGAGTTTCTGCTGCTGCTGCCCAGGATCAGCCTGGAAGAAGCCGCTGTTGTCGCAGAAAAACTGCGCAGCGAGGTGGAGGCCATGACAACCGAATGGGAAGGAAAAACGCTGTCCGTCACCATCAGCCTGGGGGTCGGCACGTTCACCAGCGGCATGGGCATGGAACAGTGTATCGAGCCTGCCGATGAGGCGCTCTACCGGGCAAAACAGAGCGGGAGGAACCGTTTCGAACTGGCCAGGTACTGAGTAAAACTTTTCAGCAAATAGCAGCTCGCGTCTTGACCAAAGACCGCCACCGTCAGTTGCTTAAAACACAAACGCCCCGCCGGATCAAGTCCAGCGGGGCGTTTGCATGCATTCAGCGGCAGTACATCAGACCTGAATCCCCTTGGCAGGGCGGACCAGCATCTTGCGTCCGGCCGGCACAGCCGACTTGGACGGCTTTTCACTACCTTTGGCCGGGGTTGGCAACGGGTATTTTTCCAAAGCCAGCTTGAGCACCTCATCGATCATCTGCACCGGCACGATCCTGACCTTCTTGAGAATCTCAGCCGGGATGTCCTCCAGATCCTTCTTGTTCTGGAAGGGTATGATCACCATTTTCATCTCCGCCCGTACAGCTGCCAGGATCTTCTCCTTCAGGCCGCCGATCGGCAGCACCTTGCCGCGCAGCGTGATCTCTCCGGTCATGGCCACATCACGTTTAACCGGGATGCGGGTAATCACCGAAACCAGCGCGGTTGTCATGGCGATCCCGGCCGAGGGACCGTCCTTGGGGATGGCGCCTGCCGGCACATGCACATGAATTTCGTGTTCCTGGAAGAATTCCGGCTTGATGCCCAGTTCTGCAGCATGGGCACGGATATAGGAATGGGCCGCCTGCACCGATTCCTTCATCACGTCCCCCAGCTGACCGGTCAGGGTCAAGCCGGCCTTGCCATCCATCTGGGTGGCCTCGATGTGCAGTATTTCGCCTCCCACCGGAGTCCAGGCCAGGCCGTTGACCACACCGATCTCGTTTCTGTCCAGATCTTCCTCGCGCAGGTACTTGGGCGCGCCCAGATAGACCGGTACGTTTTTGGCCGTCACCTTGACCAGGCGCTTGTTCCCCTCAGCCACCTTGCGGGCCACCTTGCGGCAGACCGTGCCGATCTCACGTTCCAGATTGCGCAAGCCCGCCTCACGGGTATATTTGGCAATGATCTCGACAATGGCCGAATCATCAAAGGCGATGTGCTTTGGTTTGAGGCCATTCTCCTTCATCTGGCGCGGCACCAGATAGCGCCTGGCAATCTCCAGCTTTTCCTCCTCGGTGTAGCCGGCCAGATTGATGACCTCCATCCTGTCCCGCAGCGCCGAAGGCACCGGATCGATCTGGTTGGCCGTGGCAATGAACATCACGTTGGAGAGGTTGAATGGCTGGTTGATGTAGTGATCGGAGAAAGAGTGATTCTGCTCCGGGTCCAGCACCTCCAGCAGTGCCGAAGAGGGATCGCCCTTGTAGTCGTAGCCCAGCTTGTCCAGCTCATCCAGCATGAAGACCGGGTTGTTGGTACCGGCCTGTTTCATCCCCTGGATGATGCGTCCCGGCAGCGCGCCGATATAGGTACGGCGATGGCCGCGAATTTCGGCTTCATCACGCACGCCCCCCAGAGAGATGCGCACAAACTTGCGGTTCATGGCACGAGCGATCGACTTGCCCAGGGAGGTCTTACCCACACCCGGAGGACCTACAAAACATAGGATCGGCCCCTTCATCTTCTTCTTCAGCTTACGCACAGCCAAAAATTCCAGGATGCGCTCCTTGATCTTGTCCAGATAGAAATGATCCTCGTTGAGGATCTTCTCAGCACGGGAGATATCCAGGCTGTCCCGGCTGGACTTGCTCCAGGGCAACTCCACCATCCAGTCCAGATAGGTGCGGATGATGCCGGCCTCGCTGGCATCCTGATGCATGTTCTCCAGCCGGCCCAACTGTTTGAGCGCTTCCTTCTGCACCGCTTCCGGCATCCGGGCCGACTCGATCGCCTTGCGAATCTCGACCAGCTCCTCCTTGCCCTCGCCATCGCCCAGTTCCTGCTGGATGGCGCGCAGCTGTTCACGCAGATAATATTCACGCTGGTTCTTGCCCATCTCCTCACGGGCGGCACTCTGGATGCGGGCCTGCACGCTGAGCAGTTCCACCTCGCGATTAAGCAGTTCGTTGACCTTGGTCAGACGTGTGATCGGGTCGGCGGTTTCCAGTAACTGCTGGGCATCCGGCACCTTGAGCCCCAGGTTGCTGGCAATCAGATCGGCCATACTGCCCGGATCCTGGATATTCTCCAGTATCACCACCACTTCAGGCGGAATCTGTTTGCCCAGCTCCACCACCTTGTTCAGCTGCTCACGCACAGTACGGATCAGCGCCTCGGTTTCCAGGGTCATATCCACTGCCGGCGCATCATTGATGCGTTCGATCTGCACGGAGTAGAATGGCTTTTCCTCTTCAAAGGCGGTAATACGCGCCTTGGCCAGCCCCTGCACAAGTATCTTGACGCGACCGTCCGGCAGCTTGAGCATGCGCATGATCATGGCCACGGTGCCGACGCGATAGATCTTGTCCGGTGAGGGTTCTTCCTCGCCGATGTCGTGCTGGGTGGCCAGCAGGATCATGCGATCGCCGGCCAGCGCACTGTCCACTGCCTTGACCGACATTTCCCGCCCCACAAAAAGCGGGATAATCATGAACGGGTACACCACCACGTCTCGCACCGGCAAGAGCGGCAGCACATCCGGTATCTTCAGTTCCTCCAGATCCTGCTTTTCAATATCCTTTTTAATATCACTCAAGTTGTGATCTCCTTTATTGTTATCTCCAATCCGTCGGTCTTGGTGCAGATCACCTTCAACACCCCCAGTCGATACTCGGCGCGGATGGAGCAGGCATCAACACTACACGGAACCTGTACGGCGTAATGGAATTTTCCGAACCGCCTTTCCATGCAGATAAAGCTGCCCGGACTCTGTTCCCTGGGTTTGTGCGCCTCCAGCACAAGCGTGACCCCCTTAAGCCTCAGGCTGATATCCTCAGGGCAGAAACCGGGCAGATCAAACTCCAGCACAAGCTCCCGTTCGTTTTCATACATGTCCATCCTGGGTCGGTTTTCCGACTCGTCCAGGTCATCCCGCATTTCAAGCGCATGCAGTATGTTCCTGATTTCGCCAACCTGCCTGCTGAACAATTCTCCATGGTACGGTTTCCTGCCTGAATAACGTGGCATATCGGGTATCCGTTCAAATTGAGATAGGATGAATGGAAAGGATATTAAACAATCAGAGTTAGATTTAATCATTCCTGCCTGCATTGTCAAGGAGCATACCCATAAGTCCGCTTGTTGCAGAATTACCTGTCCGTATGACAGCCCGTCACCGTTGAACTGGCCGGATGATGAAATTATTAATTGACATGGGAAACGGATTGCACGATATTTGCTTGTTTTTATGCAGGGTTCCG
>ENA-UPXM01002210-UPXM01002210.1-activated-sludge-metagenome-genome-assembly--contig:-NODE-2210-length-23311-cov-181.152434_pt1 | contig 23311 bp, 14 predicted proteins | sample MGYA00238178_ERZ772708 | MGnify/ENA primary metagenome ERZ772708 (study PRJEB29002, sample SAMN05720212) | activated sludge metagenome | isolation source: anaerobic digester from wastewater... | reverse complement strand
GCAAAATTACTAAAAAAATCGTGCATATTCTCCTTCGGGTGCTGCTCGTTTTTTTGGCTTTGGATCTTTTCCTGGTTTTGCTTGTTTTTGCTCCTCCGGTTCAAAAATTGATCATTGGAGCAGTCGAGAATAAAATTGAGTCTGTTACAAGTACTCCCATTTCCATAAAATCCATATATATTGACCCACTATTTAGACTCCACGCCAAAGAGGTAAACATTATGGATCACCACAAAGAAAAGATGATCTATATTGGAGCCCTTAAAGGGAAACTATATCGAATCAGCTCCTCCTTTTCACAGTTCCACTTCAATAATGTTGTAGCCAAAGACAGCAAAGTAGTAATCCGACGCTATCTCGGAGAAGAAAAAGTAAATATTGCAGTTTGGGCTAATCATTTTAAATCTGATAAAGAGGAGTCATCTTTTCTACTTCATTTTGATGATGCCGAATTGGTCAATGGATGTTTTCAACTCATCCTTGATGATAGAAGAAGAGCCACATTAAGTGACACCATTGATTATGGTTATTTTGAGTTAAAAAACATCAACAGTTTATTATCAGAATTTAAAGCAAGTAAAAAGGAGGTTTCTCTCAATATTCTCCAGCTCAATCTAGAGCAGTACACCGGCTTTAAAATAGAAAATTTCACCTGTAAATTTAAAATAAATTGTCAGGAATTGGCTATATCTGAGTGTAATTTAAAAACCGAAAAAAGTAAAGGAACTCTCAACTTTGGATTTCACTACAATGATTATAGTGACTATTCTGATTTTATGGATAAAATTCATTTCGATGTTGATCTGCATAACACTTCCATCCACATGGATGATATAGCCTGTTTTGCTCCGGCTATCAAAGGAATGCACAATTTAATTCAAATTTCAGGAAAAGGGGATGGTCCTTTAAATGCTTTAAAAATTTCAAACTGTCGTGCAAAATATGGATTAATGAGTTATATCAATGGAGATATTACACTTTTTAACATTTCAGATCCCATCAATATCTTATACGACATTCAACTCAACCCTTCTCAAATAAACCTAGAAGAATTGTCACAATTTTATCTGCCGGGAGGAAAAACAATTAGACTACCAAAGCAAATTACTCAGATTGGAAATAGTACCATCAGCGGAAACTATCATGGAACTTTAAATTTTTTCAAAGCTGACCTTTCTCTTAAATCTACAATAGGAAATAGCTTATTAACCCTCTCTTCTGAACCCAATTTTGGTAAAATGAAGATCAGTGGAAAGGTATCTACTCAAGATTTATCGCTTCAAGATCTCATTCCTCACCATCTCTTTGGCATAATGAAAGGAGATATAGCCATCACAGGAAATGCCGATCCATGGATTGGCTCCTCCAAACCGTGGCTTTCCACTGCAAACATTGATATTGACGGATATTTTAAGGAGGTTGAATTTTGTAAATATCCGACACAAAACATTGCACTCAAAGGAGAAATTAGAAATCAGCAATACGAAATGCAACTATCTGCAGATGACCCCAATCTTTCCTTTGTCTTTGATGGAACTGTTGATCTTAGAAGCAAAATTCCGCAATATAAAACCGAATTTCATTTGGATAATTTTGAAATGAATACTGTTTTTAAAAACTATTCTATTCACCCCGACTCAGAAGTTTGGTTTCATAGAATGATTCGGTTTGTTCAAAATAAAACTGATTTTTCGGTTTCTTTCAGTAACCTAGAAGCTGAAATAGCCGGAAATAATATAGAAAACCTAACCGGATTTTTGGCCATCAATCAATTTAATGTTAAAGATGCTGAACACGAGGCCACTTGCGATTGGTTTCGTTTAACTTCTGTCAAAATACCGGAACAACAAACACTTTTAATTTTGAAGAGCGCTTTACTTAACGCAACTTTGTCTACCAATTACAAATTAAATGAACTTGCAGACTCTATTGAAGTACTCTTCGCATATTATTTACCCTCACTATTTCCCGAAATAGACTACCTAGAATCCAGCAGCCTTACAACTACCTCCCCCCACTTTTTTAATCTCAATATTGAAACCTTCGAAACAGGACCCTTTTTGAGAATCTTTTTTCCCCATTTACGTATTGCACAAAATTCTGAATTAAATCTCAACTTAGGATCAGATCCGACCCAAGACAGAATTTCTCTCGTATCAAAAAGAATCACACTCAATAGAAAGATTCATCTTAAAAATATTGCCATTCACGGAAATTATGATGAAGGTGGTTTTGCCATTCAAGCTACATCAGACACATTAACCTATATTCAAGATAAAAATAAAATTCAGGTAAAAAACGTCAGTATCAACAGTTCGCAACAAAAAGATTTGATGAATTATTATATTTCCTGGATCAATTCCGATACCCTTTCACAGAATCAAACCTCTTTCATTAACGGTAGCGCTAACATTTCAAATAAAGAACACCTCTTTCTCAATTTTACTGAAGCAAATCTATTTCTTCAAAATGTCAAATGGAATCTGGAAAAAGAGAGCGACCTATTTCTCTCAAAGGATCGAATTGACGTTAATCACCTACTCCTTTCCTCTACATCAGGAAATATAAACATCGATGGAAGTTATTCAAAAAAGGAAGAAGAGCGTTTATTTATCCACATCGACCAATTTGATGTTTCGCAACTGAATAGTTTCACCGGATTAATCAATTTGAACCTTGAGGGCAAAATGTCTGCTCTCTTCACTTATCTTTCCGGGAATGAGACTCCACGATTTTACGGAAAATCCTATTTTGACAATCTACATCTTAACAACGAACAATTAGGTACCCTTTTTATGTTTGCGGAAGCACCTCAACACAGTTCTCCGATTTTCTTCGGTGCTCTTTTCCTACCGGACAGTAACCATGCTCTAAGAAACATTGAACACTATAATTTATTTAACTATCAAAAAGATAAAATAAAATTAGCTGATTTGAATGGAAGTTATGATCTATCAAAACATGAATTAAAGATTAAAGGTGACATTGATACTGTTAGAATCGGCTTTTTATCCCCATTTCTTTCCTCGTTTTCTCATCATGTTTCAGGAACTGCATCCGGAGATCTTCTATTTGTAGCCAACCCGGACTCACTCTATTTTGACGGCAATATCTTAATTAAAGAGGGGTATATAGGTATATCACCCCTCAACACCATATATAAAGTTCAGAATCAAAATATTGGATTTAATTCCAATGGCATCATTTTAAATCATATTACTATTTTGGATCAGTACAATAACAGAGCTTTATTAAACGGAAAGATCAATCATCATAATTTTAAACATTTTAGCTTAGATTTGGCTGTAGAGACAGAACGTATATTAGCAATGAGCAGAATAAAAAAAGTTGACTCTTATTTTTACGGAGATGCCTTTGCTTCCGGGAAAGTTACAATTTCAGGGGATGAAAAAAAACTCATGTTCAGAGGGGAACAGCTCAAAACATTATCAGGCACCATGATGGGCTTCCCAATCTCTTACGCCAGTACTTCATTTAACGATAGCGGTATCCGATTTGTTTCTACCCATGAAAAAGAGAAAAAAAGTGAACTAGCTGAAGAAAAGAGTAATATAGAACTTGATTTTGATTTTGTCTTTGATGTCAATAGAGATGCAGATGTCCGTTTGGACTTGGATCCTGTAGATGGTATCCTGGAGTGTAAAACCAATGGTCTGATCAGACTTACTTACAACAATAAAACTAATCCACTCAATATGGATGGCTCTTTAGATTTACTTTCAGGAGAGTTTAGTATGTCCATTAAAAACCTACTTCCTCGTAAATTTGAACTAATGGAAGGAGGAAAAATTAGCTTTAATGGCCCGATTAAATCTTCAACTATTGCCCTAACTGCTCTCTACAGTAGAGTTGCATCTTTAAAGACATTAAATGAAAATATTAATATTCCCAGAACAACGGTAAACTCCTATCTCTCACTTTCCGGGAATCTCATGAATCCACAACCCTCTTTTTCATTTGGATTTCCTAAGCTGACCGGAGAAGAAGCCAAAGAAGTTTTTACCTATCTTGACACTACTGACCATCAAAATAATTTTCTTCAATTTTTTTCATTAACCTATTTAGGAACTTTCTATTCCAGTAGCGAAAACATTGGCGATATGGTCAATTTTGAAAGTTCTATCAATCTTCTCTCCAGCACCATTGGCAATATGCTTCTTCAGGAAATCAAAGGTGTGGATATTGGGGTAAATTTACGCACAGAGAGTGGAGATTTTCGCGAATACTCTTTTGATGCAGCAATACCTTTATATAAAGACCGGATTATGCTTAAAACCAATTTGGGGTACGCCGAAAGTTTAAATGATGAGGCTACTAATAGCAATTTTAGCGGTGAAGGCAGCGTTGAGTATCGGATCAACAAAGAGGGAAATTGGTTGATCAAATTATTCTACTTTAATGATCAGACCAACCTCAACACATTCCAAAGTGTGCATAAACCTACTCAAGGAGGAGGCGTTGCTTTGATATATCAACAAGAGTTTTACAGAAGAAAAGGATTAAGAGAATATCTATTAGATCAAAATAAAAAACAAATAAATCAACTTTATGAAAAATAGAAATGTCGTCACTATTTTAATTTTTATCATCCTGATTCTTTTTTTAGGATGGAAATTCGCTAACATTGTCGTGTACATCTTTATGGCTTTTGTGTTGGCGATAATCGGTGCACCATTAGTCCAACTACTGGAAAAAATTTCTATAAAAGGGAGGAAGATGCCCACAGGCGTTGCAGCGGGGATTACACTTTTTGTTCTTTTAGGAGTTATCGGTTCTGCCCTTTTCTTCTTTGTTCCTTTTGTTCTAAATGAACTTTCAGGCATCACCTCCATTAATCCTGAATTATTTGCCGATCGGATTGATACATGGTTACAAACCCTGGAAGAGTTTCTCGTTAAATATGGTGTCCTCTCACCCCAAGATAATCTGAGTCTTATTTTAACAGAACAAACCACTAAGCTCCTCAATTCTCTTGACTTTCAAAATATTGTTACTAATCTTTTTTCCGTTGCAGGCTCTCTTTTTATTGCTCTTTTTTCAATTACTTTCCTAACCTTTTTCTCACTTAAAGATAAACAGATTTTTTTTAAAACTTTGGAAAAAATTATTCCAGTCAACTATCGGGAAAATTATGGAAGAATTTTACATAACAGTAAAAAACCATTGACCCGATATTTTGTTGGAGTGATCCTCGATATGACTCTCGTCGGTTTTTTAGAAGGTTTTTTATGTTTTCTTCTTGGAGTGCCCAATCCGGTATTAATTGGATTTATTGGGGGGTTACTTAATATTATACCTTATATTGGACCTCTCCTTAGTACCGCCATCGGTGTACTTATTACCGCAACCGCTTTACTCCCTGTTAGCGCAGATGGTGCTCTAATCACTCAGGGCATTATAAAAGTACTTATCGCTTTTGGTACTACTAACCTCATCGATAATTTTGTTTTTCAACCCCTTATTTACGGGAAAAGTGTTCAGGCACACCCCATTGAAATCTTTATTGTGATATTGGTCGCGGGACAAGTTGGAGGTGTAGTCGGTATGATTTTTGCCGTACCTATTTACACACTATTAAGAATAGTAATCAAAGAGTTTTTTGGACATTTTTATCAAGTTCAAAACGAACCTCTGCCTCAAACTGAAAAAGAATAGTAACTGTTTTTTTTATAAATTTGCATTTCAAATTGAATGATCATGTTTCAAGTACCTGTTTTACTTATTTTATACCATAGAACTGACGAAACTCACGCTCTATTCCAAGAGATCAGAAAGATAAAACCGACTCAGCTATTTGTTGCCGGCGATGGTCCTAACCCTCTTATTAAGGATGATTACAAGCACTGCGTAAAAGCCCGCTCCGTAATTATGCCGGAATGGGATTGTGATTTGAAAACTTTTTACAAAGAAGAGCATCTAGGTAAATCAAAGTTGGTGTATCAGGCTATCTCCTGGTTTTTTGAACATGTAGAGGAAGGAATTATTCTGTTTGATGATACGATTCCTAATAGTGACTTTTTCTATTATTGTGAAGAACTTCTTGAAAAATACAGGGATAATGAAGAAGTCATGCATATCGGAGGAAGCTATATACAAAAGAAAAAACGTAAAGATATCTATTCCTACTATTTTTCTGCTTATGCAATCACGTGGGGCTTTGCTACCTGGAAATCTACATGGAAATATTTTAATCTCAACATCAGTGAAGTGAGTGACGAAGAGGCGGATGCCGTTTTTGCAAAATATGCCTTAGGTATTAAAGAAAAACTCTATTGGAATCGCGTGTTCAATATTCTTAAAAAGAATCAGATTGCTTACTGGAATTACCAATATAATTTCCATATTTGGCGTAATAATGGGCTTTGTATTAGTCCCAACGTTAATTTGGTAAAAAATATCGGGATTAAGAGTAGAAGGAGGGGATTCAGACGCCTGATGAGAGATACTTATCAGATTTTACCTCTCAAAGATCCTAAAATCATAGAACGAAATCGCTCCGAAGATAAGAAATTCTTTAAAAAATCGTACAATAAAGCCTTTTTCCTCATGTTTTTCGACTGGATCAACACCATATTGGGAAACGAGAAAAAACTTTAACGCTATCGTTTCAGTTTCTCCATCCAGGAGATGATGCGATAAACTAACACGGCAGCCAGTACATCGGAACTCTTTTCATGTTTGAAAGGAGCTAATTCTACTACATCAAAAGCAACTACCTTTTTGGATTGAAACAGCTTCTCTATCAATTCATTCAGTTGATTCCAGCTTAATCCTCCGGGATAGGGGGTGCCTGTTGCCGGTAATATTGAAGGATCCAGTCCATCCAAATCAATAGTCAGATACACCTCATCGGTCAATTGTTCCAATACCCGATCAGTCCAATCCTCCTGTTTGTGAATTTGATGGGCATAAAATATTTTTTGAGGTATGATCGCCTCTTGTTCCTCCCTGCAAACACTGCGTATTCCAACCTGAACCACCGAACAAACCTCCTGCGCACGACGCATCACACAAGCGTGATTGTATTGTGAATCCTGATAGCTGTCTCTTAAATCCGCATGGGCATCAATCTGTAAAACCGATAAATTGGGATATTTTTCTTTTACAGCCCGAATTGCTCCTATTGAAACAGAGTGTTCTCCTCCCAAGAGGCCTACTATTTTATCTTGTTGCAAAAAGTGAGTCACCCGTTGCTCAACCCCTTCCACCATGCGCTCCGGAGATGAGAGGTCATAAGTGTACCTATCACTGTGAATTCCGGCTAAATAGGCTTCATTGTCCACCACTACGTCATACAATTCAATCGAATCGGAGGCATCAATGATCGCTTGTGGTCCCCGATCTGCTCCCTTCTGAAAAGTACTGGTTCCATCATAAGGAACAGATAACAACACATAACGGGCTTGCTCCAACTGAGCATATTCCGAATCCATATCCAAAAAATATTCCATCTTCATATTATTAAAAATCAACATAAATTACGACCTGAATCGATCTGAAAGTTTGAGTTGTTTTGAATTGCGTAATCAATTCACTTAATCTTTTTTTTCTTTGTTCTACAGCGCCATCTTTATTCATTTTGATGTAGATATCTTTCAAATGGAGGTTTTGGATTTTAGAAACCAGGGGGGATTCAGGCCCTAACACTCCTTGAAACTGTTGCCGCACCAGAGATGCTAAAAAGGCTGCTCCCTTATCTACGAGTTCCTGATTGGCATGTTTCAACGTAATTTTAATCAAGCGATAAATCGGCGGATATTTAAACTCTGCACGCTCTTTAATCTGTTGCTGATACATCTCTACATATTGATTTCCAACAACATAAGAGAGTGCTTTGTGCTTGGGTTGAAGTGTTTGCACAACCACTTTCCCCGGCACCTCTTTCCGTCCTGCCCGACCACTCACCTGCGATAAGGTTTGAAATGCCCGCTCAAAAGCTCTGAAATCAGGATAACTCAACAAATGATCGGCATCCAAAACTCCAACCAGAGAAACCCGATCAAAATCTAATCCTTTGGTAACCATCTGCGTCCCTACCAAAATATCGATCGCTCCCCTTTCAAACTCCCCGATCATTCGCTGATAGCTGTTCTTATTTCGGGTTGTATCCAGATCCATCCGGGCTACGGTAGCATCCGGGAAAAGAGTCTGCAATTGCTCTTCCACTAATTGAGTCCCAAATCCTTTCATCTCCACATCGTGACTTCCACAAGTGGGACAACTCTCCGGTACCGGAATAGCATAACCACAATAGTGACATTTCAGCAGATTGGCTTTTTTATGGTAAGTCAACGTTACATCGCAATATTTGCAAGTCGGCATAGTGGTACAAGAGTTGCACAACATCCGAACTGAGTAGCCCCGACGATTTTGAAACAGGATAATCTGCTCTTTCTTCTCCAAGGCTTCCCGAATCAGGTCAATCAAAAAGTGCGACAACACGCCCTCCACTTGATTCTGTTTTTTTGCCAAAACCATATTTTGTATCCAGATCTCCGGCAGTTGACTTTCAGCGTACCGCTCCAGCAGTTCCACCAAGCCATATTTCCCGATCTGCACATTATAGTAAGACTCCAGCGATGGCGTTGCAGAGCCCAGAAGTACCTTCGCCTGATGAAAATGAGCGTACATCACGGCAGCATCCCGGGCGTGATAGCGGGGCGCCGGATCCATTTGACGATATGAAGCATCATGCTCTTCATCAACAACGATTAAGCCCAGATCACGGAAAGGGAGCAACAGCGAAGAACGGGCTCCCAGAACGAGATCAAACCGATCGGGTCCTTCTGAAAGCACCCGATTCCAGATCTCTACCCGCTCCTGTTCATTGAAACGGGAGTGATACACTCCTACCCGCTCTCCAAAATAGGTTCTCAAACGTTCCACGATTTGGGTTGTCAACGCAATCTCCGGCAGCAGATACAGCACTTGCTTTCCTTGTGCCAACACCTCATCCATCAATTTGATGTAAAGCTCTGTTTTTCCACTTCCGGTAATCCCATGCAGCAAAACCACCGAAAACTGCTTCCAGCTCTCTTTGATTTCCTCCAACTTTTGCTGTTGAAGCAGAGACAATTGAATATCCGCTACTGTGCGTTCTGCCTCTACCTGTGGTAAACGACTCACTTCCCGTTCCTCCTGCATCAACACCCCTTTTTTGATAAGCGACTGTAAAGGAGAGCCTGAAACCCCTGCAGTCTCCAAGAGTAATTGTCTTGGCACCCCCCCTATTTTTTCTTTTTCAAATAACATCAAAAAAGCTAAAATAAGATTGGATTGCTTTTCCGGCAACGCACTGATTAATTCCAGAAGTGATGATTGCGATGTCTGATATTGAGGAGTCAACACAATATAAGTCTCTTTTTTAGGAATATAGACCCTTTTGATCTCCTCTTCGGTCAAAATCACCTGCTTTTCCACCAGATTTTTAATCACGGGAAACACCTTTTGTACCTCGGTAATCTTGGCAATCTCCGAAACACTCAATTTATCCCGATAGGTCAGCGCCTCAACAACGCGGACTTCCCGCTCATTCAATAACGACAGATCGCCATTGAAAAGCGGATGAAGCACAATTTTTGTCTCCCCTGCCAATTTCAATCCGGAAGGCAATGCCGCAGCCATCACCTCACCGCGGGTCGCCATATAATAATGGGCAATCCACTCCCACAACTGCCACTGCAAATCTGTAATAACAGGCTGTGTATCAATGATATCCTGAATGTATTTAACATGCGCAAATCGAGGAACACGGGTATGCACCTCAATCACCAATCCCGAATAAAGTTTATTATTTCCAAATGGAACCACCACTCTTTGCCCAAAACCCAACTGCCCCTCCAACTCCCTGGGTACACGATAAGTAAAAGTAGTAGGGAGAGGAAGTGGAAGTAAAATATCGGCAAAATAGGTGGGTCTCTCCATACTTTTTTATCTGGTACTATTGATATAAGCGATCAGTTCCACCACTTTATGAGAGTATCCCATCTCGTTATCGTACCAGGATATAATTTTTATAAAATTTGGATTCAGCATGATACCTGCTTCAGCGTCAAAGATAGAGGTACGTGTATCGCCAATAAAATCGGATGATACCAAAGGCTCATCGATATAACCCAAAATCCCTTTCAACTCATTCTCAGAAGCATTTTTCATCACCTTTTTAATTTCGTCATAGGTCGTTGAGCGTTCGAGACGACAAGTTAAATCTACAACAGACACATTCAATGTAGGCACTCTGAAAGACATACCTGTCAATTTTCCTTTCAATTCAGGGATTACTTTGGTTACTGCTTTTGCCGCTCCTGTGGAAGATGGAATAATATTCCCTGCAGCAGCTCTTCCTCCGCGCCAATCTTTTGCTGAAGGACCATCTACTGTTTTTTGTGTTGCTGTAGTTGCGTGAACAGTTGTCATCAAGCCTTCTACCAGCCCAAAATGGTCGTGTAACACTTTAGTGATGGGAGCTAAACAGTTTGTTGTACAAGAAGCATTCGAAACAATCGATTCGCCTGCATAATTGGTATGGTTAACACCCATTACAAACATCGGAATATCATCTTTTGGAGGAGCTGAAAGTACCACAACACGTGCCCCAGCAGTGATATGTTTTGAAGCCGCCTCTTGAGTTAAAAAGAGTCCTGTACTTTCCACCACATATTCTGCTTCCACTTCATTCCATTTCAACAGTTCAGGATCTTTCTCAGCAGTTACACGGATTGACTTTCCGTTTACAATCAAACGGTCATCTTCTGCGTGAACCTCACCTGGAAAATGCCCATGTACAGTATCATATTTCAGCATATATGCCATATAATTCGCAGCCAGTAGGTCATTAATTCCTACTACTTCCATATCATCACGTTCGAGACAAGCTCTGAACACCAAACGGCCGATTCTTCCGAAGCCGTTAATTCCAACTTTAATCTTTTTCATTTTCTATATTATTTTTAAGTTTATTATTCTTAATTTAGGTTCAATTTTAACCAACAAAAATACAAAAAAAAGAGGAGGTAAAAGGTATGTTTTGGGATAAAAGCTAAAAATTATAAAAAACTATTGAATGTAGATTTCGGTGTTTCGAATTTGCTCGACGACCGGGACGGACTTCGGATTTTATTTTATTGCATAATTGAACTCAACTTATCGTGAAAAGTAGTATATTTGCACATTAATTCACGGTAAGTTTATTCCATATAGCTGCCAATAAGGCAAAACGACAGACCATTCCTGCATTTCGAATACGTGGAAGATGGATGATTGGAGAAGAGTATAAGGACTAAAGTAGTAACAAAATTTGTAACAAAATTTTGATTATTTATAAAATATTGATTTTATCATTTTTTGCCTTTTATTTTATATTGCATTGATTATCAGATATATAGCAATAGGGCAAAAACAAAAAAAAGGTAACAATTTTTTTCATTGTTACCCTTTTAGCGGTCCGGACGGGACTCGAACCCGCGACCCCGTGCGTGACAGGCACGTATTCTAACCAAACTGAACTACCGAACCGTTCTCTGTTTGAGGGTGCAAAAATACAACAAATTTTAATACAAACAGCTCTTTTTGATTATTTTTTTATTTTTTTATTTTTTTATAAAAAAAGGGGGGGTGGAAATTCATCACTTTTTGGACGTATCAATCCTCTTCTTACCCACTGCTTCGTCTATGATAACTGTTTGGGGCGGTGAGAGCAATTGTTCCGGATGAGTCAAAATCTTATTCAGTAAACGAAGTGAAGAAGCATAATAAAATCCATCACATATTCTTTCATCCACTACAAATTTCAACCCTATATATCTCTTTTTTTCAACATTCCCACTAGAATCCATGACATATTCCGTCGATTTTCGTCCCATTGCGATAAAAACACTGCAAGTTCCGAACTTATACAAGTGGTGATAAATGGGTTCAAGTCCTATCGATCCCATATTAGTTAGAAAAAAACTACAATGCCAGGGACTTATTTTGTGCACAAATTTAGGCATGATACCCACTCTGTCCATCCATGACAAACAAAAGACTACAAAACGAAGAAGAGAATCGGGAAGCTTACTCAATATACTGGCAATCAAATCTGCATCCTTTTGAACTCCGGGCTCATCTAAGGTATTCAATTCCATTTGCACTTTGTTAACTATATCTTGTAGTGTATCTTCCGGCATAAAATAAGGTTTGATGAATGTCTCTTCCCCATCATCCGTGAGAGAACGTTTGATGGCAATAGAAATATTAAAATGATTCCGAGCAAATATTTTATTCCATACCACAAAACGGTTCAACTGTGGTCTTTGTGAAAACAATCGAACCAATGCAGCCATCATAACATGCATAACGGAAATATCCGGCATTTCCTCTTTGTGCTTTTTGATAAATTCCTCAAGATGATCTACAGGGATTTTCTCCTCAAAAAAATTTTGAGCATCATTACGAGTTCTTAAGAAATAGGATATCACACGAAATATGATATCAACCTTCCGTACACGCCATCCATCGTAACGATCCCCATATCCCCTTTTAAAATATTTGAATTGGTTCAAAGACATAACCCAATCATTAGAATATTATTCTGCAAAAGTATAAAAAAATAATTATAATATTTGGATTTTCTCTCCTTAATTTGACCTTTTTTTGTTTATCAAATTAATCAATAGAATTGGTTGATATTCTCGATATTTTTTTGTACCTTTGCACTGTTTTAAAAAAATGATACATCAATATTTAACTTATTAAATATCAAACAATTATGGCGAAAAAAAATTTTTTAACTTGTGACGGAAACTACGCAGCATCCCATGTTGCTTATATGTTTAGTGAAGTTGCAGCAATCTATCCTATTACTCCATCTTCAACTATGGCGGAGTATATTGACGAATGGTCGGCTCACGGAAGACTTAATATTTTTGGTGAAACTGTTAAGGTTGTGGAGATGCAATCTGAGGCCGGTGCTGCCGGTGCAGTTCACGGTTCACTTCAAGCCGGTGCATTGACTACTACATATACTGCATCCCAAGGATTACTTTTGATGATCCCTAACATGTATAAAATGGCCGGAGAATTACTTCCTGCTGTTTTTCATATTTCTGCTCGTTCATTAGCTGCTCAAGCATTATCAATCTTTGGCGACCACTCTGACGTAATGAGTACTCGTCAAACCGGTTTCGCAATGTTGGCAACCGGATCAGTTCAAGAGATTATGGACTTAGCTCCTGTAGCTCACTTAGCTGCTATCAAAGCTCGCGCTCCATTTATGCACTTTTTTGATGGTTTCAGAACTTCACATGAGATCCAAAAAGTGGAAGCTGCTGACATGGAAACATTGAAAAAATTAGTTGACTATGAAGCACTTCAACAATTCAGAGATAATGCATTGAATCCTGAACACCCTGTAACAAGAGGAACTGCTCAAAATCCGGATATCTATTTCCAAACCAGAGAGCTTCAAAACAAGCATTACGAAGCAGTTCCCGGTATCGTTGCCGAATATATGAAAGAAATAAGCAAAATTACAGGACGTCATTATGCCCCATTCACATACTACGGCGCACCAGACGCAACCGATATCGTAGTTGCTATGGGTTCCATCACTGAAGTGGTTAAAACTGTAGTTGACAAATTAAATGCTGATGGTAAAAAAGTGGGTGTAATCACCGTTCACTTATATAGACCATTCTCAACTCAATATTTATTCGACGTTCTTCCAAAATCTGTTGAAAGAATCTGTGTATTAGATAGAACTAAAGAACCCGGTGCTAATGGAGATCCTCTATACCTAGATATTGTTGAGGCTTTCTACGGTTGTGATAAAAAACCTCTTATCATTGGCGGTAGATATGGATTGTCATCAAAAGATACAACTCCTGCTCATATTTTAGCAGTATTCAATAACTTAGCAGATAAGAATCCTAAAAACCAATTCACTGTAGGTATCGTTGATGACGTTACTTTCAAATCACTACCTATCCTTCCTGATTTTAACGTGTTACCGGCAGGTACATTTGAAGCTAAATTTTATGGTTTAGGTGCCGACGGTACTGTAGGTGCCAATAAAAACTCTATCAAAATTATTGGTGATAACACCGATAAGTATAGCCAGGCTTATTTTGCTTACGATAGTAAAAAATCAGGTGGATTTACCAGTTCACACTTGCGTTTCGGTGACAAACCAATCAATGCGCCATACTTGGTAAACACCCCCGACTTTGTTGCTGTTCACGTTCCATCTTATCTCGAAAAATATGATACTTTGAGAGGAATAAAACAAGGTGGTACATTCTTGTATAACTCTATTTGGAGTGTTGAAGAGACTAAAGAACGTCTTCCTGATTACGTTAAAAAAACATTGGCTGAAAAAAATATCAGCATGTATATTATCAATGCTACTGAAATAGCTGAAGAGATTGGATTAGGAAATAGAACTAACACCATCCTACAATCAGCATTCTTCAAAATCTCTCAGGTAATCCCTTACGATTTGGCAGTAGAAGAAATGAAAAAAGCGATAGAAAAATCCTATGGTCGTAGAGGTGAAGAGGTTGTAAGGATGAATTATGCTGCTGTTGAAGCCGGAGGTAACGTTATTAAAGTTGATATTCCTACTGAATGGGCTAAAATCGAAGTTAAGAAAGAGGTAGATAACAGAAATATTCCTGATTTCATTAAAAATGTTATGGAGCCGATGACTGCTCAGAAAGGGGATGACCTTCCAGTTAGCGCATTCTTAGGCTATGAAGATGGAACATTCCCTGCAGGAACTACCGCTTATGAAAAGAGAGGTATTGCTGTTAACGTTCCTGAATGGATACCTGAAAATTGTATCCAATGTAACCAATGTTCTTTCGTTTGTCCTCACGCTGCTATCAGACCATACGTTTTGACTGATGAAGAGTTGGCAAAAGCACCTGAAGGAACCAAAACATTGAAAGCTGTAGGAAAAGAGTTTGCAGGTATGCATTTTAAAATCCAGGTTTCCGTATTGGATTGTACCGGTTGTGGAAACTGTGCCGATATTTGTCCTGCTAAAACTAAAGCTCTCGAAATGAAACCTTTGGAAACCCAACTTGATGAGCAAAAGAGATTTGACCATTTCGAAGCTAACGTTACCTACAAAGATCATTTGATTAACAAAGCACAAAACGTTAAAAATAGTCAGTTTGCTCAACCTTTATTTGAATTTTCAGGAGCTTGTGCAGGTTGTGGAGAAACTCCATATATCAAGACAATCACTCAGCTTTTTGGAGAGCAAATGATGGTTGCCAACGCAACAGGTTGTTCGTCTATCTACGGTGGATCTGCTCCTTCCACTCCTTACTGCAAAAACTATAAATCAGAACAAGGACCATCATGGGGTAATTCACTATTTGAAGATAATGCTGAGTATGGCTTAGGTATGGCATTGGCGGTGAACCAACTTCGCGACAGAATCGAAAGATTAATGAAAGAAGGAATTGAAAGTTGTAATTGCTGCACTGCTGAACTTAAAGGGTTATTCCAAGAGTGGATTGACAATAAGAACAGCACTCTAGAAACTCAAAGAATTGCAGACAAAATGGTTCCAATGATGGAAAAATGTGACTGTCCTTGTTGCAATGAAATTCTAAATCTAAAACAATATCTTGTAAAAAAATCACAATGGATCTTTGGAGGTGACGGATGGGCTTATGATATTGGATTTGGTGGGTTAGATCACGTATTAGCTTCCGGAGAGGATGTTAATGTATTGGTTATGGACACAGAGGTTTACTCTAATACTGGTGGACAATCCTCAAAATCTACTCCGGCTGGTGCTGTGGCTAAATTTGCTACTTCAGGTAAAAAGATTAGAAAGAAAGATTTGGGTATGATTGCTGCTACCTATGGTTATGTTTATGTAGCTCAAGTTGCTATTGGAGCAAACCAAAGCCAATGGTTAAGAGTAATCAAAGAAGCTGAAGCTTTTAATGGTCCATCATTAATCATTGCTTATGCTCCTTGTATCAACCATGGATTAAGAGCAGGTATGGGTAAAACTCAAAACCAACAAAAATTGGCAGTTGAATGTGGATACTGGCACCTATGGCGATATAATCCTGAGTTAGAAGCTGAAGGACAAAATCCATTTGTTTTGGATAGCAAAGAACCGGATTGGTCTAAATTCCAAGATTTTATCAACTCAGAAGTTCGCTACTCATCCTTAAAGGGTACATTCCCTGAAGAAGCTGAAGTTCTATTCAAAAAGACCGAAGAAAATGCCAAATGGAGATACGAAAAGTATAAAAAGATGGCTGAATAATTTCGGACAATAATATTAAAAAAGGGGCCTTAAAAAGCCCCTTTTTTTTATCATTATTCTGAACGTTTTGCTCGTTCTTTCTTTAAAGCTTCATTGAGTACGGGAACAATCTTGTTTACATCCCCCACAATACCCAAGTCAGCAGTTTGAAATATCGGAGCATCCGGATCCTTATTGATTGCAATAATATAATCAGACTCCTCCATACCTGCAACATGCTGAACTGCACCGGAAATTCCCATCGCAAAATACAAATCAGGACGCACTGTTTTACCGGTTTGTCCAACCTGACGATCATGTGGTATAACGCCGGCATCAACCATCGCACGTGATGAAGAAACTTCTGCTCCTAACGTGTCAGCTAAAGCATATAGTTGTTCAAATCCCTCAGTAGTACCAACTCCTCTTCCTCCCGAAACCAATACTTTTGCTTTGGTAATATCAACTAATTTTTTAGCTTCTTTAACTGTTTCCAATAGTTTAACTTTAAATTTAGAAGGGTCAAACTGAATCTCTACCGGTTCGATAACACCGGTTCTGGATTTATCTTTTTCACCCTTAATCATAACCCCTGGTCGCACTGTAGACATTTGAGGACGATGTTCCTTACACATAATTGTTGCCATTAAATTTCCCCCAAATGCAGGACGAGTCATCAATAGGTCTCCCTCGTCACTCATCTCAAGAGAAGTACAGTCTGCTGTTAACCCTGTCTTAATACGTGCAGATAAACGCGGAGCTAAATCACGACCTATAGTCGTTGCACCTATTAAAACCACAGCAGGTTTGTACGATTTTACAATTTGAGTAAAAGTCTGAGCATAAGGTTCTGTTTGATACTGATCCAACTCAGAATTAGATGCGTAAAGTACTCTGTCGGCACCATAATGAATCAGAGTTTCCAATTGTGCATCCATCTGATATCCCAATAATACAGCTACTACCTGCTCATTATTTTTTTCAGCTAATTCTCTTGCTTTGCCAACCAACTCATAACTTACATTTTGAATCTCACGATCCCTTTGTTCAACAAAAACAAATATATTTTTATAATTTGATAGTTCCATAAAGTTAGATTTTCAGATTAAATAATAAACTTTTCTTTTAATTTCTCCACAATAATCTCTACAGCCTTATCAGTATCCACCTCATGCATTTGTGCCATCGCTTTAGCACCCTTAGTGAATGATTTAACTACTCGTGTTGGTGAACCTTTTAGTCCTAAATGTTCCTCTACTACATTAATTTGATCAAATCCCCAAACTTCTACCTCTTTCTTGTAAGCATTTAAAATTCCGCTAACAGTCATATAACGAGGCTCATTAGCAGAAGAAAGTACGGTAATCAAACAGGGAGATGAGACTTGTAACATTTGATACCCGGCTTCATTCTTCTTTTTGATAGTGAATTGATTATCATCTTTAACAATCTGTTCCACATAGGTCACTTGAGGTATATCAAGTAGTTCTGCTATTTGCGGTCCAACCTGAGCTGTATCTCCATCGATAGCCTGACGTCCTGTTATGATCAAGTCATATTTCAACTGTTTAATTGCTCCGGCTATGGCTTGAGAGGTAGCTAATGTATCTGCTCCTGCAAACTTTCTGTCAGTTAAATGGATGGCTTTATCCACACCCATTGCATAAGCTTCTCTCAACATATCATCTGCTTGAGGAGGTCCCATAGTCAATACTGTAACATGTGCTCCCCATTGATCTTTCAATGAGAGTGCCACCTCTAATCCACTTTTATCATCGGGATTCATAATGCTGGGAACTCCCTCTCTTATCATTGTTCCTGTTTCCGGATTTAATCTAATCTCTGTCGTATCAGGAACTTGTTTTATACAAACTATTATTTTCATTTTTCTTATTTCAATTGTTAGATTATTTTAATAATTTGGCTGAGATAACCATCCTTTGAACCTCAGAAGTTCCTTCATAAATTTCGGTAATCTTAGCATCTCTCATCATTCTTTCTACAGGATAATCGCGTATGTATCCGTATCCACCATGAAACTGAATTGCCTTGGATGTCATTTCCATAGCTGTTTCAGAAGCGAACAATTTTGCCCTGGCCGCTTCAACAGTATAAGGTAACTGCAAATCCTTTTTCTTAGCTGCAGTTCGAACCAACATACGGGATGCTTCAATTTTGGTATCCAAGTCTGCCAATTGGAACTGTGTATTTTGAAATTGAGCAATAAATTTACCAAACTGCTTTCTTTCCTTGATATATTTCACAGTTTCATCCATGGCACCTTGTGCTATTCCCAATGCTTGAGCAGCAATTCCTATGCGACCGCCATCTAACGTTTTCATGGCTAATCCAAAACCTTTACCCAATTTACCTAATAGATTTTCTTTGGGAATTCTACAGTTTTCAAAAATTAATTCACAGGTAGCAGAACCGCGAATACCTAATTTTTTCTCCTCTTTTCCAATAGAAAACCCGGGAGTTCCTTTTTCCACGATAAATGCTGAAATTCCTCTGGTCCCTTGAGATTTATCTGTCATCGCCATAACAACAAAAATATGAGCATATGCTGCATTAGTGATGAAGATCTTAGATCCGTTGAGTACGTATTCTTCCCCATCTAAAACAGCAGTTGTTTGTTGCGCTGCAGCATCGGTTCCGGCATTAGGTTCAGTCAATCCAAATGCACCAATCCACTCACCACTACATAATTTAGGTAAATATTTTTGTTTTTGTTCCTCTGTCCCAAACTCGTAAATAGGTGCGGCACAGAGAGAAGTGTGCGCAGAAACGACAACACCGGTAGTAGCACAGGCTTTGGATATTTCTTCAACAGCCATTGAGTACAAAACATTATCTCCTCCGGCACCACCATACTCTTCAGGGAAAGGAATACCCATTAATCCTATTTTTGCCAATTTGGGAATTGTTTCTATTGGGAAACGTTCCATCTCATCAATTTCCGCAGCAAGAGGTTGAACCTCTTTTTCTACAAATGATCTGATCATTTGTAAAAATAAAAGTTGTTCTTTGTTTAGTAAAAAATCCATACTATTTAGTTTTTTATTAGTTCTATTGTTAGGGCTAAATCCGCTATAATCAATAGAAGTGTAAAAATTATTTGTTAAAATTTTCGTGGCGCGAAGTTACTAAAAATATAGCAATTTTTCCTAGAAAATTAATAATAATTATTAAATTAACCTGATCATTAAATAGGGTTAAAAAATTAGATTATTAAAAGGGAAAACACTCTTTTATACCCCTATAAATAGCATTTCTTTAGACCGCCAATCAATCCAAAAAAACAATGAAGCCTATTTTATATTTTATTTGTAATTTTGCAGTTTGTATTATTATTAATAACTTTCCAATGAAAAGATCATTTTTTTACCTCACCATAATATCCATTATTCTTCTGAATCTTTGTAGTTGTCAAAACAAAGAAGATTCTGCAGATGCCTACGGTGTAATTGAAGCTACAGAGATCTCTATCTCTTCAGAAGCCAACGGAAGGTTACTCTCTTTTAATGTCGAAGAAGGAAAGGAGTACCGAGAAGGGGAATTATTAGGTTGTATCGACACTATGGTTTACTTTCTCCAAATTCAACAATTGGAGGCCTCCATTAAAGCAGCTTTGGCTAAACGTCCTGATATGCCAATACAGATCAAAGCACTTCAGGATAAGTTGGAAACACTTCAAAATGAGCACTTACGGATTCAGAATTTAATCTCTGCGCAAGCAGCCTCTACACAAAAATTGGATGAAATTACTGCTGAAATCAAAATAACACAAAGTCAGATTGATGCGATTAAGTCTACTTTAGGAACTACCAACACCTCTATTTTAGAGGAAGTTGAAGCAATTAGATTTCAAAAACTGCAATTACTTAACGGATTATCAAAATGCTTTTTAACTGCTCCCATTGATGGTACGGTAATTCAAAAATATATTCAGGAAAATGAACTGGCATACGTAGGGAAACCACTTTACAAAATGGCAGATTTAAAAAATATGTTTATTCGCGTATATATCACTGAAGATATGCTCAGTTCTATTCGATTAGGAGGAAAAGCTACAGTACGTATTGATCAACAAGATGGAGAACTTAAAAGTTTCGAGGGTACTGTTAGTTGGATCTCATCAAAAAGTGAGTTTACCCCTAAGATGATCCAAACCAAAAAAGAACGAGCCAATTTGGTTTATGCTGTGAAAGTTAGTTTCACTAATGATGGAAGTGCCAAAATCGGTATGCCCGGAGATGTTATTTTTAAATAGAAAACCATGTCGGTGATTCAGGTCCAAAACTTAAATAAATCATACAACAATCTTCAAGCTTTAACTGAAATCTCTTTTGAATTATATAAAGGGGAGATTTTTGGTATTATTGGTCCTGATGGTGCCGGAAAATCAACCCTCTTCAATATTTTGGCTACTTTGCTAGCTCCTAACTCAGGTTATGTTTCTATCTTAGGAATGGATCTCAACAAGGATTACAAAAAGATTCGTAAAGAGATAGGCTATCTGCCTGGTACCTTTTCTCTATATCCGGACCTGACCGTTTTGGAGAATCTAAAGTTTTTTGCAGCCATGTATCAAAGTGGAATTAAGGAAAATTTGGCGATGATCATGCCAATATGGAGACAACTTATTCCTTTTAAAAATCGTCTTGCAGGTAAACTTTCCGGTGGAATGAAGCAAAAATTAGCTCTCTGCTGCGCATTGGTTCACAAACCCCACATCCTGCTTTTGGATGAGCCCACCACCGGAGTAGATCCCGTATCACGGAGAGAGTTTTGGGAATTGTTAGCTCAAATTAAATCTTACGGGATATCAGTTTTAGTATCAACCCCTTACATGGATGAAGTAACACGATGTGACCGAATCGCTTTGCTTGAAAAAGGACGCTTTATTGTGATCGACACCCCCTCTCAAATAATTAAAGATTATGAAGGTAAACTCTATGCATTAAAAACAGATGAGTTGTTCCATCTGTTGGAATTATTAGATCAATATGGAGAAAATTGCTCTTTCTATCCCTATGGTGAGTACTTGCATATCTCTTTTTACCAGGATGTTGGTCAAGCAGTAGATCGATTCAAGAATTTCTTAAATCAAAATCAAATTAGTTATAACTCATTTCAAGAAATTACCCCTATTTTGGAGGATTGTTTTATTGAATTGATAAAAAAAAGTAGAGATGTATACCATTGAGGTCCAGAATTTAACAAAACGATTTGGCTCCTTTACGGCAGTTAACAATATCTCTTTTCAGGTGAAAAAAGGAGAAATTTTTGGATTTCTTGGGGCTAATGGCGCAGGCAAAACCACAGCAATGAAGATGATGTGCGGCTTATTACTCCCTACTTCCGGATCTGCTCGAATCGCCGGATATGATCTCAAAAGTGAATCTAAGCAGATCAAAAAAGAAATTGGGTACATGAGTCAGCGCTTTTCACTTTATGATGATCTGACCATCAAGGAAAATATGATGCTTTTTGGAACCATCTACAAAGTCCCAAAACAAGAACTCAATGAAAGAATTGAGGGGCATTTGACAGAATTAAACTTAATGAATCATAAGGATCAGTTAGTATCAAGCATCCCGCTTGGATGGAAACAAAAATTAGCATTTTCCACCGCCCTACTTCACCGTCCTAAAATTGTTTTTTTGGATGAACCTACCAGTGGTGTCGATCCCATAGTTCGTAGGGAGTTTTGGAGTTTAATTTACAAAGCTGCTGCTCAAGGAGTTACAATCTTTATTACTACTCACTACATGGATGAAGCCTCATACTGTGAACGGATCTCTATTATGGCAGAAGGAGATTTAAAGTTGATCGGGACTCCCACGGATCTTAAAATCCGAATGGGTGTCAACACCATTGAAGAACTATTTACCCACTTTGTGAACCGATAAACTATGAATCAACTCTCAGCCATCATCCGAAAAGAACTGATCCATATTTATAGGGATAAAATATCACTATTTTTGATGTTGTCAATGCCTGTTGTGCTCATTATTCTTTTTGGATTCACCATCAGCACAGAGATTCCCAATGCTAAAATCTCTATTTATGACCAATCCGAAGATGTGCAATCCCAAAGACTAATTCAATCGCTAATTGCATCAGATTATTTTCAAGTTGTAAATTACCCCAATAGTGAAAAGGAGATTGCAGAAGATTTTTCCCAATTGCAGATTAAAGCAGCTATTATTATCCCCCCCCAATTTGAAAAAAAATTAATATCAGAAAAAGAAGTAGAGCTACAAGTGATTAACGATATGTCAGATATCAATGTTGCCTCCGTCATAAAACAATATATTGAAACTGTCATTTTAAATTTTGAGAACGATATTAATCTAACAGAATTTGGCAAAACAGGGCTATTAAAAGTATCGATTCAGATGAAATATAATCCTGAATTAAACAGTGTTTATATGTTCGTTCCAGGAATTATCACACTGATTATGATCATTATTACAGCGCTGATGTCCTCCATCACATTAGCACGCGAATCTGAAACCAACACCATGAAAATGATGTTGATTACACCCGTTAAAAAGATCCATATTGTGCTTGGAAAAGTGATCCCTTACATGGCACTTTCATTTTTAAGTACCCTCATGGTTTTAGCTATTAGCGTGTGGATTTTCGAAATGCCAATCAAAGGAAATCTTTTCGTTTTATTAATTCTTTGTATTGTTTTTATGTTCACATCAGCCTCTTTTGGGTTATTAATTTCAGCTATCTCTAAAACGCAATTGGATGCTATGATGATCACCATGATGGGACTCTTTTTGCCCACTGTGTTACTCTCCGGATTTCTATTTCCTCTAGACAATATGCCCTATGGATTCCAACTCTTAGCTAATATTTTCCCTGCAAAATGGTTTATTTTGGCTTTGAAAGATATCATGATTAAGGGGGCCACATTCATCGATATCTGGTTCTACGTTGCAGTTCTTTTGTTCATTTCTACGCTGTTAACTATTTTCAGTGTTACACAAATTGATAGGAGGAGAGCGTCATGAGAATCAT
>ENA-UPXM01002207-UPXM01002207.1-activated-sludge-metagenome-genome-assembly--contig:-NODE-2207-length-23324-cov-7.912931_pt1 | contig 23324 bp, 31 predicted proteins | sample MGYA00238178_ERZ772708 | MGnify/ENA primary metagenome ERZ772708 (study PRJEB29002, sample SAMN05720212) | activated sludge metagenome | isolation source: anaerobic digester from wastewater... | reverse complement strand
GATGTTGTATTATTTCATGATAACCATCCACAAAGTACTGGTGTTTTGAGAGGAACAAGATTTGTCTGGGTAAAATTTAGAAAGAATATATAAAAAAACCACTCATTGAGTGGTTTTCTTTTTACTTGTTAAATCTATTAAAAGCATTCTGTGATATTTTAACCCATTGTGCTTCACCAATAAACTCTTCCAAAGTTCTACTATTTGAGTAGGACATTGCTGATCTTAAATAGTCTGTAAAGTTTTCTCTCCATCCTGCTAAAGTATATTCTACTTTATTGTATTTAGAAATACCTTCACCAGTTTTAAGTTCTTTTCTTTCCCAAACTTTCTGAACTTCTTTAGTTGACATCCCTCTATAATACTTGTATAGTGATTGACCATTTTTGTATAACTTAATGGCTTCTTCTTTCTCAAGTTTAATATACTCAGATGTTGTGTCATTTAGTAAGTATGTATCTGAACAACTTTCTAAACACTTATTAAAAATCCCACCTAACATACAAGCATCTGCACCAAGTGCCAAAGCTTTAATTATATCTGAGAAACTTCTAAATCCACCATCTGCTAAGATTTTAGTAGGTTTATCAAACTCTTTAGAGATTTCATAACACTCATTTACTAATGATGCCATTGGATAATGTATAGAAACATTTGCTGATGTAGTACAAGCAGAACCTCCACCAATACCAACTCTAATCCAATCAACACCAATCTCACAATACTTTCTATAAGTAGCAGGATTGGCAATGTTTCCAACCATTAGTTCAATGTTGTCACCATACTTCTCTTTAATTCTTTTAGAAATGTCCCACAACTTTTGCATATTTCCATTTGCAACATCAATTAATACTTTTCTTGGTAAAGGGTAGGAGTGTTCAAAGATGTCAATGATTTCATCTAATCCATATGAATAGAAGTGTTGAGTACTTTTATTTATATCATATTTAATATTTCTAGGTAAACAGATATTTATATTATTAAGTTCAAATTCTGATATATTTTTATCATCAATAACCATGTCCATAGGTGCAGTAAATATTGGTAGTTTACCATTTGATAAAGTTGGATTAACTTCACTTCTAGAGGATATAGAACTTAAAGTATCAGGTATTATAGTAATGTCATTCCAGTCAAATTTTCTCATAAATTATTTTTATTTTTTCATATGTCCATTAGCAGACAAATCACATTTTAATATATAAATAAAATGAAAAAAGTTTATGTTATTGACAAAGAAATTAACAACCAAGATTGTACCACTAAATTACAAGAGATTAAAAGAGATTTATAGTGATATTAAAATGTATGATATTATAGATATTGATATAGAACACCTATCAGAAAAAAGTCCAATTTTAGTTGATTGTTCTTGTGAAATATGTGGTATTAAAAATAAGTTACAATATAGAGCATATTTGAGAAATAAAAATAGATATAATTATTATTCCTGTAAGAAGTGTAAAAATAAAAAAACTGCATTAACTAAAGATAATTTATATGGTGATCCTAATTATAATAATTCTAAAAAAATGATAGAGACTAAAGAAGAAAAAGGTATTTATATTCCTATGGAATCAGTTGAAGATTTTAAGAAATATAGAAAGTTAGTAAATAGGTTAACTAATAGAGTTAAGAAAAAACTTTTTGAAAATTGGGATGGAATAGACTATTATGATAATGAAGATATATCAGAAAATATAAAACTACAATCTAATAATATGGAATACCCTACTATTGATCATAAAATATCTTTATATCAAGGATTTAAAGAATCTATACCACCTTATATCATAGGTGGTATAGATAATCTTTGTATTACAAAGAGGAAAATAAATTTACTAAAGAGTAATAAGTTTACTTTTATCTATTAATAAAAGGAATACTTTTGCTCTTTAACACAGTAAACAGAGATTGGATATAATCTTACATCACCTTCTGTTTCATCTACCATAAATCTCATTGAACCATCAATGATTTCATTTGTGATTTTAACTGTTGCATTGTTTAACCCTTTAAAAATTGTGTGGTTGATCTCATCACTTTCATCAATTGTTAAGTAATGTTTTTTACCTAAGATTTTACCCATTTGCCCCTCTTCAAAGTAAGCTTTTTCAATAATTTCTTGGATAGAAGTAGAATCAGACAACTCTACTTTAATTTCATGTTTTACCATTTTTTAGTTTTTTATATTAGACATAAATTATTTACTTATCTTTTATATACATTTTTATAAAAGTTGAAACATGAACATATATTTTTAATATATAATAAAAATAAAAGTATTGAGGAATGAGAATTAGAAAATGGAATGATGAAACTAATCAAATGGAAGTAACACCTACAGGACTTGAGACAGTTGGTGAATTAATTGAAATGTTAAAGAAATATGATCCTCAAACAAAAGTTGCTGTAAATGTAGCAGAAGAACCATCAGAGATATTTAATATAGAGGAAACAACAGTTGCTAATTGTAGAGGTAGAGGTGATGGGTTGGAATTTACAACAAATTGGGATAAAGATGAAAAGGTAATACTTATAAAAGGTAATCAATATTAAAAATTAAGGGCTTAGGACCCTAATAGTTACCGCAGCAAACTGAGGCAGACTAAAAAGAAAACCCAAGAATTCGCTACTCTTGGGTTTTCACTTTATAATAGTAACCAATTATCAGTTTTTATTTTTAATATATACATAAAAAGAAGCCAAGATATGAAACAATGTATTCAATGTAATTTAGAAAAAGACTTATCTAATTTTTATTTAGATAAAAGAATAAAGGATGGTTATAGAAACAAATGTAAATCTTGTGTAAAAGAAAATACATATAAGTGGAGGACTGAAAATAAAGAAAAGGTTAATATTATAAATAAAAATTGGAGATATAATAATCCTGAATTGGTTAAAGAATATAATGAGAAACAAAGATTAAAGGAAGATAGAAAAGATTATTTAATTAAATGGAAAAATGATAATCCTGATTATTATGAAAATTACTATTATGAAAATAGAGAAAAACTAAATGAAACTAATAAGAAAAATAGAGAAAAATGGTTGATTGATAATCCTGATTATATGAAAAATTATTATGAATCAAATAAGGACAAAATTAAATGCAAAAAATTGGAATATCAAAAAACATATAAAGATAAGTATAATAAAATGAGAGTAGAACGAAGAAAGAATGATATGGTCTATAATTTGAATTATAAAATAGGTTCTTACTTACGAAGCACTTTAAAGAATAATGGTTATACCAAAAAGAGTAGAACATACATTACTTTAGGAATATCATTTGAAGATTTCAAAACATATTTAGAATTAAAGTTTGAAGATTGGATGACTTGGGATAATAAAGGACTATATAATGGTGAGTTTAATTATGGTTGGGATATTGACCATATTATACCAATATCTACCGCTAAAGATGAGGAAGATTTATTAAAACTATGGCATTTTAGTAATCTACAACCACTATGTAGTAAAATAAATAGAGATATAAAAAAGGATAAAACTGATTATAAATAAACAAAAAAACACCACTTAGAAGTGGTGTTTTTTTTATACATATTTAAGAAGTGAAGTGTTACCATTTACCTCTTCTAAAAGAGCTTTATCTCCTAATCTTGATTTAACTCTGTCTAACCAAAGGTTGGATTTTATCTTAGCCATCCAAACTTCATCTTTTCCTTTAGTTTTTCTCACTCCTTTAACAATAACTCCTTCTTTTAACTCATACACATCTTTTCTGACATCCTTCACCAAATCAAACGTAAATGGTCCAGAATAGACAATCTCAGGTATGTGTAAGTGTCCAAAGTTATCAATAAACTCTTTTGGTGGTATAAAACCTTTCTTAAACTGATTAACATCAAATAAAACAATATCTTTCTTATCATCAGGTTCATGAAACCCAGCAAAAGAATTTTCACCATAGTATTCTGCAAAGACTACAAAGTTATCTATATTTCTATATTCTTTTTTATCTCTAAAAACTTTTTGTAGTTCATCACCATACTTATCTAAGAAGAGTGGAATAGCTTCACCAAAATTATGATCCATTGAATTAATCATTGTATTTCTGGTTCCAAACTTATACCAACCTCTTTTCTTAGACCACTCTGCACGAAAATTACTACCATCAATTTTATCAAATGCATAGCATTGCTCATTAAGAGGAGCTTGGTCAAAATATAATATTTTAGGATATTGTTTCATATCTGTTCTTTTATCCAATTTTTTAACTCATTCTTCTCGGAGCGTTTGGCAGCTCTCTGCTCTCTTTTCAAGTCTTTCTTCATTTTCTTAACCAATGAACAATCTTGAGTATGTCTAAGAGCTCTTTTTCTTTTTTTGATATCCTGAATCTTTTCTTCATACCAATTTATATCTTTAGTTTTCATAATAATTTTGATTTTTCATATTTTTGGATATTTCATTACAAAAAAATAAAAATTCATCTATATCTAAATCCATTTTCATAATATTTACTTTTTTGTGTACCCAAACTACATTATCTATAGTATATCCTTTACTTGAGTCCTTTCTATCTAATGATGCAGTATTATTTTTAAAGTCTGTATTTGTTCTACCAAAAAATATATCAAGACCTGTAAAAAAACACTTTTTATCTTGTTTAATAAACAATTCCCAGGCATCTTTAATATCTAAGTTGAACTCTAAATTTCTTTTTTTTGCACCTGCTTTATAAGCAGACCATTTTGATCCTAGTATTTCTTCATGTCCAGTAAATTTTGAATTATTCTTACCATTATTTGTATAATCTTGTCTATGATACAAACATTCTTTATTACCACAAGTTTTTACTAATCCTTTCATAAGAGAGTTAGTATTACAATCTGCTATTCTACCACAATCACATCTACATATACATCTATAACTTCTATCTTTAGATTTTTCAGTGATTTTCATATCTTCAACTAATAAATAATTAAATCTTAAACCTACTAAATTATGTTTAGGTGGTCTATTATAGTTCTTTTTCTTTCTTATTGTTATATTAATATTATTTTCTTTTAATACTCTATAAAAAACTCTGGAACTAATTTTATATTTTTTAGGCATATGCTCAACTGGCATAAGTTTATCCTGATATTCTTTTATTATACTATCAATTGTCATTTTATCCAATTCTATCTTTTTCATCTTAATCTTTTTTATTTTTATCACAAAGTGTAATGTATATATTAAAAAATAAAATTACTATTTTCATTTCATTTCATTTTTCTTTCTTTAATTTTTTGACATAAAAAAACCCAGTCAATTTGATTTGACTGGGTTATATACATAACATTAACACTCTAAGTTTTTAGAGCCAATCAAATCTTTGATATGTAGTTAATGTTTTCATAGTATTATATATTATATTTTTTTTGTTTGTTTAAGCAAATGTATAACTTATTTTATTCAATTCCTAATTCTCTAAGATTTAATTCTCTTAAAAGTGCAATTACTGGAGCTTTCTTAGTTTCTTGAGCATAAGTTTCATTTATTACTTCTCTTACTTCTCTTAGAGTAAAGAAACCCATCTTAGCCAATTCAAAAACATAATCTACTCTTTTTGGATTAGTTTCAACTTTACTAACTTCAATTAATCTTTTAATTACATCTTTTTTATCTAAGTTAAAATTTATATCTTCATATCTCTCAGATAAATCCTTTAAGAATAAAAAGTTTTCATGAACATTATTCCATTTACAACCATTAAATGTATGTGCTATATTTGGTATCTTTACATCTTCATATTGTAATAAGTAATCAGCACATTTTTTTGAACACTTAGTAAGTGCATAATGAAACAACTCCCACTTAAAGCTAGGACTTAAATTAGGTTGATTTGTAATTACCTTATATCTTAATAGGTTTGTTTTAAATTCTTCAAGTTGGTCACAACAAACATTGTTTATGACCATACTCTTTAATCTCTTGGGACTTCTATATTTATGATTTGGATTCATCTTATTCAATTTTAATATTAATATGCAAATATAAATAAAAATTACTAAACTTAGTTATATTTAATATATAAAATAAAAACAAAATATTATATAATTATGAAACAACAAGAGCATATCTTAACAGAAAATCCTAACAGGTTTGTAATTTTCCCTCTGAAATACAGAGATATATGGGAAAAATATAAGCAAGCGCAAATGTCAAATTGGACAAGCGAAGAGATTGAATTAGGTCCAGACTTGACTGACTGGGATGAAAAACTAAATGATAATGAAAAACATTACATTAAAAATGTATTAGCATTCTTTGCTGCATCTGATGGTATTGTAAATGAGAACTTGGCAGAAAACTTTGTAAAAGAAGTTCAATATCCAGAAGCAAAATTCTTTTATGGATTTCAAATTGCAATGGAAAATGTTCACTCAGAAACTTACTCTTTATTAATTGATACTTATATCAGAGATACAGAAGAAAAAGAAAGATTGTTTAATGCAATTGAAACAGTACCATCTGTTAAGAAAAAAGCAGAGTGGGCACTTAAATGGATTGATTCAGAATCATTTGCAGAGCGTTTAATTGCATTTGCTGCAGTTGAAGGTATTTTCTTCTCAGGATCATTCTGTGCCATTTTCTGGTTAAAGAAAAGAGGTTTAATGCCTGGATTAACTTTCTCTAATGAATTGATTTCAAGAGATGAGGCTTTACATTGTGAGTTTGCTTGTTTGTTACATAACAAATACATTCAAAATAAGGTAAGTGAAGAAAGAATCAAAGAAATTATCTGTGATGCAGTTGAGATTGAGAAAGAATTTATTTCAGATTCATTACCAGTATCTTTAATTGGAATGAATGAGAAATTAATGGCACAATACATTGAGTTTGTTGCTGATTTCTGGTTAGTTGAATTAGGGTGTTCTAAAGTATTTAATGTGGAAAATCCATTTGACTTTATGGAAATGTTATCTTTACAAAATAAAGGAAATTTCTTTGAGAAAAGAGTTTCTGAATATCAAAAACCTAATAATCGTGAAATAGACTTTACTAATCTATCTGACGATTTCTAAAAAGGGAAGAACCAACTTTTTTATATATAGTATATGGAAAAGTTAAATAAATTAATAGAAGAACATTTTAGTGTAGATAAGAGTAGAAACTCATTATCCAATTTTATAAAAAAAATAAAATTGGATAATGAGTTTTTTACTTTTTTGAGTAAATTAGGTTTTGAAACATTAAAACAAAATTATTATCATTATATAAATGATAATATAAAAAAACCTGTTTGTATAATTTGTAATTCTGATGTAAATTGGGTTGATAGAGATTTCAAATATAGAGAAACTTGCTCTTCAAAATGTAGCGGTAAATTAAATATAACCAGAAAAAATAGTTTCAAGGTAATACATCCAGAAATTAAAAATGATATTGACTTTATAGAATATTTTTCAAGTGGAAGAATTAAATTAATTAGAGAAAGTTTAATTAGAACATATCCAGATATAGTATCTAATATAGATGAATTATCTATTGAATGTAAAACATATTCAGAAAAAGTATATTGTTATTTATATAAATTAGATAGAAAACCAACTTGTAAACATTGTAACTATAATGAAGTATCATTTGATTGTTTTACAAAAGGTTATCATAATTATTGTTCTATAAAATGTTCTTCTAATTCAATAGAGAAGAAAACTAATATAGAAAATACTTGTTTAGAAAAATATGGAGTTAAAAATATTGGTGAGATGACAAGAGAAAGTGCAGTAAACACAATGATAGAAAGATATGGTAGTCATATTTCAAAAACAGAACAATATAAGATAAAATTTAAGGAAACAAGTATTAGAAATTATGGAGTTGACCATCCATTTAAGTCAGTTATTATAAAAAAATTGATTAAAGATACCTGTTATAAAAGGTATGGTGATAATTATATACAACAAAGAACAGATAAAATGTTAAACACAAAAAAAGAGAAGGGTTTAATATACAAGTGGACTGAAACTGAATTAATGGATATTAAAAGTTATAGAAGGTCTATTTCATATTATACAGAGCTTGAGTATAAAAAATATAAGAGTATAATAAATCCAGATGATATAGAAAGAGGTTTATATACAAATCATATTGACCATATCTATCCAGTTATAGAGGGTTGGAAGAATAAAATTAGTCCTAAATTACTATCAAGTTATAAAAATTTAAGATTAATATCAAGTTTAGATAATCTATCAAAAGGTGATAGAACAGATTTGGATATAGATAATTTTTTATATTCATTATTTAATATATAACTTATGAGAATATTAAGATTTGATGAGAGTAATAAGTTTCATGAAATGAAATCTATAATAGATGATGTCAATAATATACTAGTTGAATTAAAAGATGAAGGTATATCTATGATTATTGAACCATCTAATGATATTAGAGTTAAAATGGCTTCTATTCAAGATAAACACTTTTATATAAAGTTTTTAAGCTTACCAAATAAAGCAGATGTTTATCCACTTATTTTTGAAAAGATACATATGTTAATTGATTATTTAGATGAAAAAGGATTCTACACTGAAATAAGTGTTAAAACATATTCTGCCAATTCATATGAATCTGCTAAGTCTATTGAAGAATTGGAAGATGATGCAAAATATATTCACTATAAACTAAATTATATTAATTTGAGGTTTTTTCATAATGACTTAAATGAATCCATTGAAAGTAATAAGTTTCAAGAAATGAAAACAATACTACAAGATATTAAAGATATTTGTGTAGAATTAAAAGATGAAGGTCTTATTATGGATTTAGAACCATCTATAAATAATGAGAATAGAATTAAAATGGCTACTATTAGAGATGATATGTTTTATCTTCATTTTATAGATAGTTTGTCTAAAAAACAAGAATTATATCCACTTATTATAGAGAAAATATATATGATTAGTGATTATTTATTAGAAAAAGGATATAATACAAAATTAAAAGTGAAATATTATCAAAAATTTGAAGATGGTAGTGCAACTAGAACAACTGAAAGTTATTTAACTCCATCAGAACTTGAAGAATTATATAATAATCACAAAGCTAAATTAGATTACTGGAAAAATAAAAATTCTCTACCCGATTACTCCAATAGACTTTATGGTATATTTACAATAAGTACATTAAAATTAGATTTTGATAGAATTAATAAGGAAGTATATGAATCATTACCTAATCAAAGATCAGTTGACCAATTAGAAAGAGTAATGAAAATATCTGCTAAGACTGATATTGGAAATAGAATATCTGATATGAATAAACAAGGTGCAAATATTCACTACATACAGAATCCTATTGAAACAGGTATTGAATCAAAAGAAGAATATGACAAACATAATAAGAGTTTTAGACCTTCTTGGAATTTAAAACACTTACTAAGTCCATTTACACATGACCAGAAGAAGAAAAAGAAAAAGAAGTAATGAACTATCTAAGATCTTATAAAGTATTTGAATACAATGAATCTGGATTAATGGATTGTTTAGTTGAACTATTTGATTATGGATTTGAACCTGAATTGAGTGGTTTAGATTGTCGTATCACAATCCAAATGTATCAAAGAATTGTTGACTTACTTAAACAACATCAAAACCTAGATATATCTAAATATCAAATAGAAAGAATTAAATCTATAAGAACTAAGTAATGAAAGTAAAATCATATGATAAATTTTTAGAATCAAACTCTGATGAGTATTCAATCTATGATTGGTATTCAGATTTAAGACATAGTATTCTTACTTATGAAGAAACTAAGAAGTGGTCAGATCAATTTATTGGAACAGGTGTATTTACAAAAATAGATAAAAAATGCACTGATATGTTTGCAATCTTTGATAAGATTAATCTTAATATGATTGATGATATGTTAGTTGATTTATATGATTATGTCCCTCAAAGTAAGTCTAAAAGAGTTTTTTATTGTATATTAAGTGGAGATGCCAAAGATATTGATGAACCTAATACACAATCAAAGTTTAATGGGGCAAGTTGTTATAGTAATAGATTTGAGAAAGATAAATGGAATTTTATAAGAGAACTTCTATTAGATATAATAAGACCTACATTATATGTTAATCTTGAAGGAGAAGATATTCCATTAAGAACAGGAAATGCTAAATATGGTTCAAAGTATGATATTAAATATTCTTGTCAATTCTTTAACTGGAATGATTATTCAGTTAATTGGGGTGGTAATGAAACAAGTATTCATAAACTACCAAGTTATAGAACAGAAGTATTAAGAAGATATGATGTTAGAAAGTATATAGATATGAGACAACCAGGTTTATATATTGATATTGATAATGGTACTACTGGTCCTTATGAATACTTTAATCTACAGAAGACAGAAGATATATTAGATGACATAACACCAATGATACAGGATTACTTAGAAGATAAAGGTGTTCATGTTGAAGAGTTTATGTTTGGTAATTCAAGAGGTAGAAGACAATATGATAGTAACACAGATATTATGGATTATACACTAAAGGTTCTCTTAAAACAGGATACAAGATTTTTTTAGTTTTTTAAGAATTTTTTATACAACCCCATATCATCTTTTCTAACCTCAAAATCAGAATCTATACCTGTAAAAATTTCTTGCTCTTCTGGTTTATATGAGTCTTCCATTGCAGATTTTGCCTCTTCTAAATTGTTAAATGTTCCTAAATATTCTTTAGTTTCTTTATCTATTAAATATGTTTTAATATCATTATTCTCATTGAACTTTTTTAAGTATTTCATAATATTCTTAATTTTTTAAGGGAGAAAAAGGAGAAAAGGAAGAAAAGGAAGAAAAGGAAGAATTATATTTTTAATATATACTTTATGAAAAAGTGTAGTAAATGTGAAATAGAAAAGGAATTAACAGAATTTCATAAAAGAACTCCCAATACTTATAGAAGTGATTGTAAAATGTGTATTAAAGAGAAAAATAAAATATATCATGAAAAAAATAAAGAAATTATCTCTATAAAAAAGAAGAATTATATAAAAGAAAATAAACAAGTAGTTAAAGAAACAAAGAGAAAATATTATGAAAGTAATAAAGAAGAAATGAAAGAAAAGGCAAGAATAAGATATAATAATCTTAAAGATGATGATGTCTTTATGGAAAGAAATAGAACTATGAGTAGAAAAAATTGGATAAAATATAGAGAAGACAATAGAGATAGAATAAATGAGAAGATAAGAAATAGAAAACATAATGATCCTTTATATAAATTAACATTTTCTATTAGAAACTCAATATATAATTCTATAAATAGGATGGGTTACTCTAAAAAAGATAAAACTAAAGATATTTTAGGATGTTCATTTGAGTATTTTATGATTTATATAGAAGAACAATTCTTGGAAGGCATGTCTTGGGATAATCATGGTGAGTGGCATTTGGATCATAAGACACCAGTAAGTTGGGCTAATACAGAAGAAGAAATATATGAATTGAACAGATATACAAACTTTCAACCATTGTGGTCTTTTGACAATTTAAGTAAAGGAAATAGATACTCTCACTAAACAAACAAAGATAAAAAATATAAAAGACTTATGAAAGAAAAAGGCAAAAGAAAAATTAAAATATACTTCTCTATGGATCCAGATTTGTATGAGGTGTTTGAAAAACATATAGATGAAAATCTATATGATAAATCAAAAGTTATAGAGAAATTAATTGATGATTATATACAAAAAAAATTAAACTTTTCCAAATAATTTCATATAAATATTAATCAAGTTAAAACTTGATATAGAAAAACAATTAAAAGCAATAATGGAAAATTTTGATGATTTATTTAATGGCGGACTCGATGCCAAGATGGACTTTCTGAACGAGGCAAAAACAACAAACAATGACGGAATCTACAGAGTAGATTTGAAATTGGCAAAAGACAAGAAAAAAGGATGGAGATCTGTTGTAAGATTCTTACCTAACTTAACACAAGAAGGTAAAATTGGACAATCTGCAATTGAAAAAATTACTCACTATGTGGATATTAAAAATCCAAGAGAGTTAGCAGGATGGTTTGATAGTCCTAAAAACTTTGGTGATAAATGTCCTTTAACTGACCTTTACTATGCAATGCAGAATTCAAAAAATGCAATAAGCATTGAGAAATCAAAACAATTAAAATACTCTAAAAAATACTACTCTTATGTATTAGTATTAGAAGATGAGCAACAACCTGAATTAGTTGGTAAAATTCTTGTTTTCCAATATGGGAAAACTATTAAAGATAAAATCTCTGCTGAAAGAAATGGTGAAATCTCTGGAGTTCCTTGTAATGTATTTGACTTAGCAGCTGGTAAAGACTTTGTATTAGTTGTAAAAGAAATCCAAACTGGTGATGAGACTTACCCTGATTACAAAATGAGTATGTTCAAAGGAGAATCAGTTTCTCTTCCAATCTACTTCAAAGAAAAAGGAGTATTCCAAAATGCACCATTACAAGATGGTAAAATTGCAGCTAATGCTCAAGCAAAAGTTAAAGATTTCTTACTTGAAAGAGATGTTGAATTGGAAGACTTTGCACCTAAAAAATTAACTGATGAGCAACAAGCTAAGATTAATGAAATTACTAATTTCTTAACTGGTAAAAGTTCAGCAACATTTACACCAACTGGAGCTAAACCTGCATCTGATGACTTTGAATTTGAAGATAGCTTTGCTGGTAACTCAGCACCTGCTACAACAACTTCAAGTGCTTCTGCTGACGAGGACGATTTCTTTAGTGATCTATAATCTTGATAATCAAGTAGTTATAAATAAAAAGAACTTAATAGTTCAGAGAAAAAGTGCTAAATTAGCACTTTTTCTTTTTTATATATAGTATATGGAAAAAATATGTATAGAATGTAAATTAGAAAAAGAAATAGATTTATTTGTTAAAAATAGAAATCTATGTAAAGAATGTATGAAGGAATATAAAAAATCATATCATAGTAAAAATAAAGATAAGGTATCTGAAAATAAGAAAAAGTATTATTTAGATAATAAGGAAGATATACTAAATAAGAGAAAAGAGAATTACTCCAACAACAAGGAGAAAAAGATTGAGTATCAAAAAGAGTATGCTTCATTAAATAGGGAGAAGATTTCTAAATATAAAATGGAATATCAAAGAAATAGAAGAAATAATGATCCAATTTTTAAGTTAAAGTATGTTGTAGGTCGTTTAATAAGAAACTCACTTAAATGTAAAGGATTGTCAAAAAATAAGAAGTCTATTGATATTTTGGGTTGTGATATTCAATTCTTCAAGAATTACATAGAAGAAATGTTTATTGATGGTATGAGTTGGGAAAATTATGGCAAGGTTTGGGACATTGATCATAAGATACCATTAGCATCTGCAACAACAGAGGAAGAGGTATTAAGATTAAATCATTATACTAATTTACAACCACTTGATTCATATATTAATAGAAATGTTAAAAGAGATAAGTTAGATTTCTCTATATAAAAATAAAAAATAATATGTCAAATTTTAATTCACCACCTCCACCAGAACCAAGAGTAAAAAAGGAGATTTAGTTTTAGTCAATCTTTCTTATTTAGAAGGTAAACCTGATTCAACGGTAGATGCACATGGTGATTCTTTTTATAGTGATTATACAGATTGTGAATGTTTTACTTTCTTATTTAGTGGTGATATGATGATGATTGCTAAATGGAATGGTGAAAAATGGATAAGTTAATATGAACTTATACATTTTTATTATATATAATAAAAAAAGAAATTAGGGTATGGATTTATCTAAAGAAGAAAGACTATTAAAAAATGAGGAAAGAACTAAATTAATAGCTGAAAGAGAAAAAAGTAAAAAACTTGAAGAACAACAGAAAATTAAAGAAGAAATTGATAGAAATACTATTAATGTTACATTAAATAATCCACAATTTACTCAAGTTTGTAAGAGTGCATTCTTTATAGTAAATACTAATACTGGTAGATTTGATATATCATTTCATTCTAATGATATACTTTTACTATGTAAAGGTGGTATAGTTACTAAAGAAGTATATGATAAGATATATAGATTTTTAGTAGTGGGTATAAATGATGAAGACCTTGTAGAAATTGTTAGAAGATCCACAATGTTTTCAAGTTTAGTTGAACAAATAAAAAAAGGCCAGATTTAATCTGGCCTTTTTAATTATATCTTAGTTACTACAAAAGAGTAACTAATCTGTTTAAGTGTTTCAACTTTATCAGTCAGTCTTCTTTCAACACCTTCTGATAATACTTTCTCATCAGAGATTGTATATTTTACTGTGTCAATTGCAACACGATTTTTTAAATCTGTTAGTAAAGTAGTTACAGTTTTTGCTTCTGTATCTAAATCCATTCTCCATTTAGCAGAATCAACTAATTTGTCTGCAATTTTAGAGTCTTGTTGAACGTTTATAAATAGTTTCATATCTTTTTTTTATTTTTTTTTATTTTTAGTATTAATCTCTCCACCAGTAGTAATCATTGAATACAGTCCAGTGTTCGTATGGATTCCAATCTAAGTCATATACTGAATAAGTATCTTTTGTTAAGAATACTCTCTTAGTAGTACCCCAATTTGTAAATCTTATAACTCCTAAATCACCTACAACTGAATCATAAGATATCCATTCACAATATCCAAATGACAAGTCTTGTGTTAGATTACCATCAAAATCATAAGTTCTTACAAATCCATTTCCATCACCATCTTGAAATTGAACAATTATGAATGTTTTACATAAGAAAATATTCCATCCATCCATTTCATTTAGATAACTGAAATCAAGATATAGAGGTTCATATGAACTTGTTAAAAGAACAAAGTTATCAACTGCAGTATAATCATCACCTGCTAATAATAATTTACCATCATTTATGTTATCTGGTGTATTGTAATAAGTAGTCCAACTATCATTATCATATGATTTTGATACTGTTAAACCTAATGCTTCAATACTTGATGGAGAATTTCCAATTATTTCATTTGTAAAGTAAGTAACATTTTCATCTACATTGTATATTACAAAAAGTTTTCCATTATTTATAGTAGAATTGTTGGGACTAAAAGTAGCAGTCATTAATCTTGTTCCATTTGTATTAAACTTTTGAAACTCATCTTTTTGAAACTCATCTCTATTTCCCTTAAAATAAAACTTATAAACATAAGAATCATTTAATTGAAATAGACCAAAACCATCAACATTTGTAATTGTAGAACCAAAATTAGAGAATGTATATCCACTAGCATTAATAATTAATTGTGCAGCCTGTCCTGTATGATTACTAGCAGTGCCTGTAGAATCAGCAAATAAACTAAATACATTTTCAGTAAATACACCACTACCATATGCAGTGTCTATTCCTTTACCATCTAAAGTAATTAAATTACTTTGAGTTGCACCATCAAATACACCTAATAAAGATATATTAGTCCAGTAGTATAAATCATACTCACCGTTTGAAGGTGGACCTCCATAATTATAACCATCATTTTGGAATACAAATACTATATTTTCACTTATAAAGTTTCTATAGTCATCAGAACCCCAAGGTGCAGTTCCTAATACTGGTGTTTTTGTGGTTGCAAAGAAATCCCATTCACCTGTTCCTGTTCTTGGAACTAATTTAGTTAATACTTGATTTTTTACACCATCATAAGTAACTACAAGGTAACCATTTTCATATGCTGAATCATTAGTGAATAATGCACTAAATTTACCAGTTCCATAATATAAGTAATCTACATTTGTATATCCAACAGAATATGTACCAGATGCAGTAAGACTAATAGTTTGTAATGCATCACCAGTTTCTGTACTATAGAAGGTAATGTCAGAGTATATACCATCCCATTTTAAATTAGTTACAAATGAACTTTGGAAATCCCATGATGTATCATTATCATAATCATAATCTTCTTGAAATAATTCTGTTATAGTACCTTTATGAAGACTATACCAAGTTTGGTTAATAGCACCATCTCTATTATCATATACTATAAGTCCTGATGCACTCCAGCATTCCAGGAAATAATTTTGATGAACTTGCCAACCTTCTGTCTCATAAATATACTCATTTGAGTTCCATGCAACATGTGCAGTAGTATCAGTAAAATTAAATGTGTGTGTGTAAACATCATCACCATCAAAGTAAACAATTTTTCTACTATCATTTGATACTACTTCATTGTAGTAAAAGTATTTACCATTTTTTTGGTCCCATTGATTTGGTTCTCCATTAACTATATTACTTGCCGCAATTGTTCCATTCGATCTAACAAATAAGAATTGATATATATCACTATCTTCTTCATTTCTGAATACAATTACATAACCTTTGCTTTGTAATGAGTAGTAATAATCTTCATACCAATCATTTACTACAATTCCAGTATCAATTCTGTTACTATTTACACCACTTTCATCAACAATGAAGTATTTGTAATTTGTGTCATAATCATCTAAAAACAGAACTCCATTATCTCCTGTTAGATTAGTTCTTTTTGTAGGTGCTTTTCCACCTGCTCCGGCACCAGCACCAGCTGCTGCAGAGGATGCTGCAGCAGCAGCATTATTATTAGATGCCTCAAGCATTAGATTAGAATATCTTCTATATTGCTCACGAGGATCTAAATCTTTAATACCTGGTAAATTAATAAAATGTTGCCAACTATACATAAATTTATTTTTTTCTTTTATATATTATTTTTCTAATACTACTTTTTGACTTTTTTGATAAACTTATGTAACTTATTAGATATAATCATATAAGAGAGTTGAAAAAAAAATATAAATAGAGTATGATAAATTTAAGAGATAAAAGTTTCAAGAATAATTTAACTGGTGAAATAGTTAAAGTTTTAGATTCATTTGAAGATATTGCTATTTTAGAAGATAAATCTAGAGTAGATGCCAGACATCTAGTTAATCCTGGTTTGTTTACTGAGGTTAGTTCTCATCCTATTCAATCTTTTAATGAGAGTATCTTTAATCCTATTGAAGTTGAAGAAGTAAAACCAGAAAACTTTTTTAGTAATCAAGGCGCTTATAACTCACTTGCAGATAAGATTAAAAATATACCACAACATTTAATAAAAGATGATCCAAATGCAGGTCAGGCATTTGTTAGAATAGAAGACCCTGAGGGAAATCCAACAACAACTGCATTTGATAATGCTGTCAGAGTTCCTACTAATGAAAGTGCAGTAATACAAGTTGAACCAGAAGATGAAAGAGCAGCACTTGCAGCTAAATATGGTGTAGTGAATCCAACTGAATCAATAAACAAACAAAATGAAGCTTTTGCTAAGTTATTAGGTGAAGATACAGATGAAGAAGTAGTTCAAGTAGTTCAAGTTAATAGAGAAGAATTACAAGTACCTGCTTTAAATGATGAGTTAGCTACACAAAATTGGAACAATGAACAAATTAAAGTAGTTCAACCTGTTTTTGAAGATCCAATTATAAGAATGTTTAAAGGTGTTAAAAGAAGTTTAGACTTTAATGTATCAATTGATATTGATAATAAAATACCAAGAGTTGATTTTATTGAAATGATGGAAGATTCTTATGAAACAAGTATAATTGATTTTTTAGCAGATGAGTTTACCAATAATATTGTTAGTAATCCAGAGATGATTAAAGAGATGATTAAAGCTAAAATAAATGAAGTTGTTTATGGTAAAAAGGAAGTTAATTCACAGATAACTGATTCAGTAACTCAAGTATTACCAAATCAAGTTAATGATCAAATAACAGATTCAGTTACCCAAGGTAATGTTGAGAATGGGAAACCTAAGAATACAAAACCAAGAGCACCAAGAAAGAAAAAAGAAGAATTAAAATAATGGTTGATGAAGTATTTTTACAAAATGCAGTAAGGATTAGAAGAACTTACTTAAAGATGACAAATAATATGGATATGTATCAAAAGAAAGCAAAAGAGATTGTTGATAGACTTGATGAAACATTAATTAAAATAGATAATCTACAAAAAGTTGCAGAGGATAGTAAAAAAAACTCTGGATTGGGAAGTCAAGGATTATTAAATGATTTACTTGGTATTCTTAATGACCTTGATATAGAAGGAAAATCTTTAGAAGATTTAGTTAGTCCATTAAATCAAGATATTGAGAAGTTAGCATTAGAAGAACAAGAATTATATAGACAGATAAAAGAAAAACACTATGACTTAACCGATGAACAAATAATTCAGTCAGTAAAAGATAGATTAATTAAAGAAAACCTTTCATAATAGAAAGGTTTTTTATTTAATATATATACTAAAATTGTTTTTAAATAATGTCTAAAGTATCAAAATATGTAAAACTAGATAAGAATATTCTTCTTGAATATATTTATAATGATAGTAACCTAATAGGTGAATCTTATAATATTTTAGTTAACTCAAAGTATAAAACTCAAGCATATGTTGCAGGTTCTGCAAGTATAACTAATAATGCAACCAATAATCAACTATTTAAGATTGATACACTTTCAAGTAGATATGGTTTAGTTGATACTAATTATTACTCTTTCTTACAAGAAAAAAACTACTCAGCTGGTAATCCAATTCAACATGATACTGTTAAGATACACTTACCAATAAACTGGACCTTTGGGGAGTATTTAGGATTCTATATAAGAGTTTATGCATTTGACTCTTCAAATATGAAGACTTATGATTTGTCTAACTTTTACTTTGATATGACTGATGTTAATCAAACTTACTTATTAAACTTTAGTGCACCACCATTATTATTCCAAGAAAAATTATGGGGTAAAAATATATCAGTAGATATTCCTGCAGTAAATGCAATCTCATCTCAATTAACAGGTACAAATCCAAAAGAAGATAGTATAAACTATAACTTAACAAATGGTGATGGTTTAAGTACAACATCTCCTATATTCATTGATTTTCACTTTATTAATAATATTCAAACAATTAATGGTGTTTCTACTTACTTATTAAGTGGTAATTCAACAACTACAATATCACAAACACCTGAGTATGAAAACTTAGGATTAGTTATTCAACATGCAACAAATGGTGACTACTTTGAGATATATGGTGTTTATGCAGATACATTGGCAGGATTTAAGAAGTTTATAGATGATTCTTATACAATTGATAGAAATTATTATGTTCAATATGATATTACATTATATGAGCAAAACATACGTGGAAAGACTACCACAATCACTGTAACAGAGAATTTTAATGAAACTATAGAATATAGACCTATAATAAAGTACTCTACTACAACCGCTATAATTGATGTTGAGATGAGAATGATTGATTCAGTTGATAATAGTTCAATTATAAGAAGAGCTTCTTATGGTATGTTACAGGATGAGTTATCAAAGTATTCATTGAATATGATGAAGATTAATGTTTCTAATGTATCTAAACCTAAGATATATAACCTTAAAAACTCTATAAACACTGGTTTAATAGGTGGTTTAAGTAATACCGGTGGTGTTTTAAATCTTGGTGGTTCATCAAATACTAACTCAACATTTAATTCAGGACAGAATGGTGTTATTGTTGAAACTGTTAAAGTTCCTTATCCTGTATTAATTGATAGATTCAATATAATTGCTAAATCAGATAATGCTCTTTTTGATAATAAAACATTCTATGGTTATGGTAAGATTCAAATATTACTTTATCCATTTGATAATGTTGTTAAGTTTTCTATTGCAACAGGTCCTGATAATAAACCTGAGTATCTTAATATGACTGGTATAAATGAGATTAAATTGGTTATTAAGAATGACCAGAATCAATTTACATTTCCATTATTTGTAGAGTCTGGAGACATTGATTTGTCTATTGGACAAGTTATCTTCAAGATACCACAAAATAGATTTAATGACATTAAAAAGATATATGACTCAGGAATAAACTTATTCTATATAGTTGGAACAAGTCAATCAACAACATCAGTTATATATACAGGTTTATTCAAGATATATGATAATAGAGCCAATGTTACTTCATTGAATGACCAGGCAGCAAATGCTAATTTAGGTAATCCAAGTATTATATTGGATCCATCACAAACTAAAGAAACTGCAATTGTTACAAGAAAGTTAATTAATGAACAAGCACCAATTATAAAACCAGGTGCAACATCTTAAAATAAAATAATAAAAAATGAGATTATCCAGTCAGTCTAGTCAGTTTATATTTAATTTACCTCAAGCTTTTTTAAAGCCAGAGATTATAAGTACTTATACACCAATTCTTGAAAAGAATTGGGTTCAGTATGAAAATGTTATTGATTATTTAAACTCTACTATTAAGGGTGTTAACTTTCCTGGTATATCATTTGATTTAGTTAAACGTATTGAAGTTAGAGGTAAAGAAAGATATTTAAAACCTGCAAAGAATGTTCAAGATATAACAACTACACATGATTTAACTGTTACATTTAGATCTGTTGATTCAGACTTAAATTACTGGTTAATGTTTGATATTATAAGTAAACATTATTTAGATGTGGATAATGCTTTTTTAGAACCATTTACTATTACTTGTGTTGATATACATAGAGATGCTATTTATGTAATTCGTTTTTATGAGATAATAGTAAAGTCTTTATCAGATAATACTTTTAACTACTCACAACAAAAAGTTAATGCAAAAGAATTTACTATAACTTTTCACTTTAACTTTTATGACATTGAGTTCTTACTTAATCAAAGTAAGGTTCTAGAATTGGGTAATGTACCAGCTATTATTCAAAAGATTTAAGTATATTCTCAATCTTTCTTTTTCTGATATTATTTTTACCAAGGTTAGAAATTCCTTGTAATATTTCTTTATCTATTTGTTTGGCAAGTTCTTCTGATAAAATTGCACTTAATTGGTCTGCAATATCTATACCAAAAGATTCTGATATTTTATTTTTCAAATTTATATTTTATTTTTATACCAGAAAACACCACATCTATCTACAATATCTAATTCACCAGATAAATTATGAGATGTTCTAAAATCAGTAATAGCTTTTTTACAATTAGGTAAACAATAGTCATCTATTATTATAACTCCATTATCTACAACCTTATCATATAGGTTATCTAATACATCCATAGTAGATCCATACATATCTCCATCAAATCTTAAAATAGAAATATCACCTATTTGTTCATTATCTTTAAGTGTATCACTAAACCAACCTTTTAGAAAAATAACTTTATCATCTAATAAGTTATACTTTTCAAAGTTTGATTTAACTTCCTCAATCGAAACTTTCAAATTATCATATGTATAGTGTAAATCACCATGATCATCTGGATATTTATCCACATCAGGTCTTGGTAAGCCTTCAAATGAATCACAAACAAAAACTTTAATATCCATTTTATAGAATTTTATATAAGCTTTCATGAAGATGACTGCTCCACCTCTCCAAACTCCTGTTTCTATTAAATCTCCTTTTATATTATTCTCTCTAATATAATTCAACATCATGTGTAAATTATCTAGCCTTTTAAGACCAATCATTGTATGTGCTCTTTGAGGACAATCTTCACCATCTAACCTAGAAGGTGATATAGGTAATTGTAGTAGATTATTAATTTCATCATCTGTAGGATATCCATTTACAAAAAATGAGTCAAATGAATTATCATTTAGTGTGTCTGTTAAAACTCTTTTTAAAAATTGTAATTTTAATTCAATATTCATTTTAATTATTTTCTTTTTAGTATGGTCAATCCATTATTATTCTCATATACTCTATCAATAGTCCAATTTTTACCTTCTACAGTTAATAGAAAGTCATTTATAGCTTTAACTAAACCAACATTCTTGCAATTTCCATTTTTGATTATATCAGATGCATGTTCATAGATAAATTCGTCAATGTAACCAAATGATACAGTATCATGTAATGCAATATATCTATTTACATTTTTTGAATGTAGATTAAGTTCTCTATATAATTGATCATATGTATGTAAAGTATCAATAAACAAAAAATCAGTATTTTCTATTTCTAATTTAAGTGTATCAGACTCTATAAATTTAAAATCAATATTTTTATTATTACAAACCTCTTCAATATTACCCTTACCTTCCTCAAAAAAATTAGAGTTTATATCATAACAAGTTAATTTTTTGGGAGAGGCTTCTACTAATGCCCAACTTGATGTTACAAATCTAACACCCATTTCAGTTACTGATTCACATTCACTAGCAATCGATTTAAGAGTAGGAAGGTGTTCATTTATATCAGATGGTGTTTCACATAATATATTATACATATTCATTTTTATTTTTGTTTTTTATAGTTATTTTTTATACTAAAGTTTATATCTATTATGTAATTCTCTCATAATTACTATGTCATTCTCTCTATTATGGTTGTTCTTACAACGATAATGATAACACTTAGTATTTAGTTTATCAATATCTACACCATCAACAATACTAACTCTATCCATAGGTAATATACTTACTTTATTTAAAATCTTACCAATTGCAACATCTTCAACTAAAGAATGATCCCAAGTTTCTTTATTATCAACAATATATTTAACTAAGTCTTTTGATAGTAATGTTCCAGCACCTGAAGCAAAGTTTATATCATTGTGTCTTCCTAAAAAACCACCATACAGATTATCTCTTTGATTTTCTAATACAATATCTCTTAACATTGATTTGTTTAAATATGATGAACAATTCGTCTTGTATATATAGTCAAAATCAATATTTTCCAAGACATATTCAAATGACTTCAAAACTTTATAGCCTAAATTATGAATACCATCTTCACAAGGTATAAATAAACAGTCACCATCCATTTTAATTAAATCTAATGTGTTATTACTGTAATAGTATAATGTTTCTACATCTTTAACTATATCACTGTCCCAAGTGGTTCTTATTGTTTCTACAAGCCTATTATAGATACCATTATCATTATGAGATAACACCATTATTAAAATTTTCATACTTTTCCATTATTTTATTATAGAGTTCCACATTCAACTCTATATCTTTTAAATCTGACCAATTATCAATTATAAGTATTGGATAATCTTTATAATGTGAGATATTTATACTATTTGTAACAATTGGTATTGCATTCAGATACATTGATTCCCAAGTTTTGTGACAATCAATTCCATTACCATTTGGTGATATAATAAAATAAGTCTTTGAAATTATTCTAAGATATTCTTCAAAGCTGACTTTATTTGAATTTTGAATAGGGTAAATTGCTTCTAAACAAGCACTTCTTTCTGATATATTTCAAAAGTTAAAAGTTGATCTGTTATATATAAAG
>ENA-UPXM01002202-UPXM01002202.1-activated-sludge-metagenome-genome-assembly--contig:-NODE-2202-length-23360-cov-4.857541_pt1 | contig 23360 bp, 21 predicted proteins | sample MGYA00238178_ERZ772708 | MGnify/ENA primary metagenome ERZ772708 (study PRJEB29002, sample SAMN05720212) | activated sludge metagenome | isolation source: anaerobic digester from wastewater... | reverse complement strand
GGAAAATAAGGTGGCCCTTTCTTTTGCGAAAAGCAACTAATTTCACCTGTTTTTTCTCCTGGTGCCGACGATACCGTTGAATTATCGGGGTATGGTGATGAGGAGGAACGATCCCGAATCAGGGATTGAAAAAAATAGTAGTGCAACAATGGGCTCGAGGAGATTCGAACTCCTGACCTCCGCCATGTCAAGGCGACGTCATAACCAGCTAGACCACGAGCCCGCTCTGTGCAAGATGCCTCTTAATATAAGTCACATGACTATTAAACTATTCTCTTTTTCTCCAATAACCGACTGTAAGCCAGCCATCCTCCCCCCATGGACCGGCTGATTTCCGTGTCTGAAAGAACAGTTCTCTGTGAAAATAATAAACTAGCCTGCGGTACATTACGGTCTCTTTTTTTTCGCTTTCAAAGAGAGAGAAAAATGATGTTATTCAGATCAGATTATCCGAGATTTTCGCAAATTTTGCGGTAAAAATCCCGACCTTTGCCCGGAACTCGTCCATGATTTCAGGAGATACTTCACCATCCACGTTCAGAACCATGATTGCTTCTTCACCAGGAGTGATCCTCCCAACCTGCATTCCGGCAATGTTGATATTGGCCTTGCCGAGAATGGTCGATGCCCTGCCGATCACCCCGGGTTTATCGAGGTGACGGGATACAATGACATATCCCTCGGGGATCATGTCCATAGTGTACCCGCCGATAGAAACGATCCGGCTCCTTCCCTTGAAAAAAACCGTACCGCTCATCGTCTCTTCCATCATATCGGTCTTGACTTTAATGGTCACGAGGCTTTTGAATCCACCGGATTCAGGCGTGGTGGTCTCGGCGTAGCTGATTCCCCGCTCCTTTGCGATAAACTCGGCGTTCACGATATTGACAGGGACCTGGAGAATTGGATCGAGAAGCCCTTTCAGCGCCATCCTCGTGATAAACCGTGTATTGGTTCCCAGCTGGGAGAGTTCCCCGCTGTAGGTGAACTCCACCCGCTCCACCCGTCCATCCACCAGCTGCATGAGGAATCGTGCCATCTTCTCTGCCAGGGCGGCAAACGGTTCGATGGTATCAGCGACCTCAGCAGGGACGATTGGTGCGTTGACAATATACTTTGCTGAACCTCCTTTCAGGACGGCACTGCACTGCTTTGCGATCGAGACAGCAACATTGGTCTGGGCTTCGACGGTGCTTGCACCAAGATGAGGGGTCGTGATGACCTGGTCAAGGGTGAGAAGCGCGGAGTTGAGAGGGGGCTCCTCTTCGAACACATCAAGTGCTGCACCTGCCACTTTACCGGACTTCACCGCATCATACAGTGCATTCTCATCGATGATGCCCCCGCGGGCACAATTGATGATCCTGACGCCATCCTTCATCGTGACAATGCTCTTTGCATTGATGATGTACCGGGTCTCCTTGATGAGGGGGGTATGCACCGTAATGAAATCCGAGGCCCTGAAGAGCTCATCAAGAGACGCAGACTCGACACCCAGCTGGACAGCCCGCTCTTTGCTGATAAACGGAACATATCCCAGACAGTGCATTCCCATGGCATTGGCCCTCTTTGCTATCTCGCGCCCGATCCTGCCAAGCCCGACTATCCCCAGCGTCTTCTCATTCAGTTCCACCCCCATGAACTTCGAGCGCTTCCACTCCTTCTTCTTCAGGGATGCATTCGCCTGGGGGATATTCCGTGCCAGGGATAACATCATGGCCATCGTGTGTTCGGTTGCAGCAAGGGTATTGCCCTCGGGGGCATTTGCGACAATAATTCCACGCCGGGTCGCAGCATCCATATCGATATTATCGACCCCGGCCCCTGCCCTCCCGATAAACCGGAGCTTTTTTCCTGCTTCGATCACTTTTGCAGTGACCTCAGTACCGCTGCGGACGAGAAGCGCATCATAATCCCCGATAATTTTGATAAGCTCCTCTTCCGGGAGATCGGTTTTAACGTCAACCTGGAACTCCGATCTGAGCAGCTCCAAACCATCTTCAGCCAGCGGATCGCTGACCAGTATCCTGAAGCTCATATGAAAACCCATAGTATATCGTTACCAGAGCTTTTCTAACCTTCTTCTCAATCCATAGTCCTGTCGGACCACTGGCCCGGTACATCAGGAGATGATAATTTATTAACCAGATGACAGGTGAGATTATAGTGGTGCGTGAATGAAGGAGATGCCGGATATTCTGTGGCTTGAAGAGATACGAAAAGAAGATATCGCTGCAGTAGGGGGAAAAGGAGCCTCGCTTGGAGAGATGTCATCGATGGGCCTCCCGGTACCGGGGGGATTTGTCGTGACGAGCCGGGCGTTCCGCCACTTCCTCATTGAGACTGGGATCGAACAGCCCCTGTTTTCTCATCTTGAGAACCTGAACGTCGACGATAACAATGCTCTTGAACAAGCTTCAAAGAAAGCCCGTGCACTGGTGATGAAAGCAAAGATGCCAGCATTCCTGAAAGACAGGATCCGGGAATCCTACCAGAAGCTGAACGAAGGCGGGATGGTGGTTGCCGTCAGGTCAAGTGCGACGGCCGAGGACCTTCCCGATGCAAGTTTTGCCGGCCAGCAGGAGACCTACCTGAATATCAAAGGTGAGAAGAACCTCCTTGATGCTGTCCAGAAGTGCTGGGCTTCGCTGTACGGAGCGAGGGCAATTTACTACCGTGCAAAACAGGGTTTTGATGACCGGAGTGTCAACATAGCTGTGGTTGTCCAGCAGATGATCAACTCGGAGAAGGCAGGGGTGATGTTCACTTCCCATCCGGTGACGGGAGAACCTCTGACGATCATCGAGGGATCCTGGGGTCTGGGAGAAGCGGTGGTCTCCGGCTCGGTATCACCTGACAAATATGTCTATGATCAGCGGACCGGGAACGTGATCGACAAGCTCATTGCTCAGAAAAAAACCGAGATCGTCTCCGATGGTGAACATGGCACAAAGACTCTTGAAATCGGAAAAGAACGACAGGAAACACCGGTTCTATCCGACGATGAGGTTGCCCGGCTGGCCACGTTTGGGAAGGTCGCGGAAACCCATTACGGGATTCCGCAGGACATCGAATGGAGCGTAGTCGGGGAAACCATCTACATCCTCCAGTCCCGGCCAATCACCACCATCAGGTCAGGTGCAACTTCGGTAAAAACAGAAACCGGCGAGGGAAAGATCCTGGTCAAAGGCCAGGGGGCATCACCGGGTGTGGCGACCGGCCGTGTCGTGGTTATCCGCGACGTCAAAGATACGGGATCGGTCAAGGCAGGAGACATCCTTGTCACGAAAATGACAAACCCTGACATGGTGCCGGCGATGCAGAAGGTTGCAGCGATTGTTACTGATGAAGGGGGGATGACCTGCCATGCCGCAATCGTGAGCAGGGAACTCGGTACCCCGGCGGTTGTCGGGACAAGAAATGCCACCTCGGTCCTTAAACCAGGCCAGCTGATCACGGTTGATGGTGAAAAAGGATTTATTTACGAAGGGGCACTCGAAAAGCCGGCCCAGGCGCAGGCTCCTGCTGCGGCGATCACTGCATCACCCCTTATCACGGCAACCAGCGTGAAGGTGAACGTCTCTATCCCCGGAGCAGCGGCTCGCGCTGCTGCGACAGGTGCAGACGGAGTGGGTCTCCTCCGGATCGAGCACCTCATCCTCGGGCTGAACAAGACGCCGGGATGGTTTATCGCGAATGGCAGGGAAGAGGAATTCATCGATGAGCTGTACAAAGGGATCAAGATCGTACTTGATGCTTTCAACGGAAAGCCGGTCTGGGTGCGGACGCTTGATGCCCCGACCGATGAGTTCCGGAATATGGCCGGTGGCGAGAATGAACCTCACGAACACAACCCGATGCTGGGATGGAGAGGTATCCGGCGCGATCTCCAGAGCCCCGACCAGTTCCGTCTCCAGGTCGAGGCGTTCAAGCGGCTCTGGGAGAAGGGATACGACAACCTGGGGGTGATGTTTCCTATGGTATCGCACCCTGAAGAGTTCATCGCTGCCCGGGAGATGATGGCAGAATGGGGAGTGGATGTCAACGCCGCAACCCTTGGGGTGATGATCGAGATCCCGTCATGTGCCATCATGATCGAGGATTTCATCCATGCCGGGATCGATTTCGCCTCGTTTGGCACCAATGATCTCGTCCAGTACACCCTGGCTATTGATCGGAACAACGAGAACGTTGCCTCAATGTACCAGCCGAAGCATCCCGCAGTGCTGGCACTGATCGACCAGGCGATCGAGGTCTGCCGTGACCACGGGGTCGAATGTTCCATCTGCGGCCAGGCAGGTTCTGAGCCCCCCATGGTGACCTGGCTCGTCGAGCATGGGATAACCAGTGTCTCGGCCAACATCGATGCCATTGCAAAGATACGGGAGACCGTCGCACGGACTGAGCAGCGAATCATTCTTGAGAGTGCAAGAAGGTCACATGCGGAGTAAAGGAATCCCTGAAGAAGACCTCTTCTCATTTTTGCAGTCAACAAAGCTACAGGATAAAAACCACCGGTTCATCCTCAGCTCGATGTGTACCATCCCGCATCCGGTGGCAGTCAGGGCGCATGCCCTCTTCATGGAGACCAACCTCGGGGATCCGGGGCTTTTCCCGGGAACCGCTTCGCTCGAACGAACGCTTATCAGCCGTATCGGGACCCTCTTCCACCACCCCGATGCCTGCGGGTATGCCACGACCGGAGGAACAGAATCAAACATCCAGGCACTCAGGATCGCAAGGGCGACCGCAGGGATTGCATCACCCAATGTAGTCATACCTGAATCCGCCCATTTCTCATTTAAGAAGGCCTGTGATATGATCGGGGTTGAGATGCGGTCGGTTCCCCTCACGGGGGATTACCGGGTCGATTGTGAACGGTACCTGGAGTCCGTTGATGCCAATACCTGCTGCATGGTTGGAATTGCAGGAACGACCGAGTATGGCATGGTAGATCCCATCAGGAGCCTTGCAGCCTATGCGCGGAAGGAGGGGATATTCTTCCATGTCGATGCTGCATTCGGGGGTATGGTCCTTCCGTTCCTCAAAAGGGCTCCCGAATTTGATTTCTCGCTTCCCGGGGTGATGTCCATCGCTGTCGATCCTCACAAAATGGGGATGAGCACCATACCAGCCGGCTGCCTCCTTTTAAGGAATGAAAAAGATCTCTGTTCATTATCAGTAGATACCCCCTACCTTACGGTGAAGCAGGAGTTTACGCTCTCCGGCACCCGGCCCGGTGGATCCGTTGCCGGAGCACTCGCGGTGCTTGAGTATCTTGGTTACGAGGGGATGGCAGCAGTGGTCGAAGGGTGCATGAAGAATACAAGACGGCTGATCAACGGGATGGAGAGTTACGGAATCCGGCCGGTTGTCACTCCCGATGTCAACGTTGCCACCTTCAAAGCCCCGGAATCCCCGGTTCCTTCCCCCTGGCAGGTCTCGTACACCCGGAATAACCATCTCAGAATCGTCTGCATGCCCCATGTGCATGCAGGAATCATTGAAGCATTTCTTGAAGCTATTGGTGAGCAGTATGCTTGAAAAACTGATAAAATCGCTTGAAACGTGCCCGGTTGTCAAACGTGGCGAGTACAATTATTTTATCCATCCTATAACGGACGGGGTACCTTCTCTTGATCCTGCCGTGCTCCGCGAAGTGGCAACTGGCATGATCAAGATCATGGATCTGGACCGGGTCGACCGGATCGTTGCTGCCGAGGCGATGGGGATTCCCATCGGGTCCATCATCTCCCACATGACCGATCTCCCTCTGAACATCGTCAGGAAACGCGAATATCAGTTGCGGGGTGAGATCCCGGTTCACCAGGTTACCGGATACTCGAAAGGTCAGCTCTTTTTGAATGGTGTGCGGGAGGGAGAACGGGTCGTTATCGTCGACGATGTGGTCAGCACCGGGGGAACTACCAGGGGGATCCTTGCCGCACTCCACGTGGCAGGAGCAGAGGTTGCTGATATCTGTTTTGCCATCCGGAAGGGATATCCTGATATCGGAAGGCCTTACAAGGTGCTGGTAACCGTCGAGGTATCTGACAGGGTGCGTGTGGTTGAACAACATCTCTGACCTGGTGACATGGCTCCGGGAGAAGAGAGCACGGTCGGTCGCCCTCCAGTTCCCGGCCGGCCTCAAGCGTAAGGCAGCGGGTATAGCAGATGCCCTCTCCCGCCAGGGATTCTCTGTCATCATCAGCGGCGATCCCTGTTACGGTGCCTGTGACCTGTCGCTTGAGCTGCTCGACTATGCCGATGTGCTCGTGAACTTCGGCCATACCCCTCTGCTCACTCACCCGAGGGTATTGCACATACCGTTCCGGGTCGACTTCGATCCGGTCATCGTTCGTTCTGCCCTGCCCCTCCTCAAGGGAACAGCGATCGGGATCATCACCACTGCGCAACATACCCACCTGCTCCCGTTCATCGTGGATCTGCTCAGAGAAGAAGGACTTGAACCAGTCTACCGGACAGCAGGGGGAAGAACACCGGAGCCCGGCCAGGTACTTGGCTGCTCGTTCGAAGCTGCCCGGATACCCGGGGTATCGGATATCCTGTTTATCGGGACCGGGGTATTTCATCCCCTCGGGGTGCAGCTTGCCACTGGTGCTCACGTGGTAGCCCTTGACCCCTTCTCCGGGCATGCCGTTGAGGTGGATGCAGGAAAGTTTCTCAGGAAACGACATGCCCTCATTGAGAAAGCACGCGATGCGGCCCATATCGGAATTATCATCAGCACAAAGCAGGGCCAGAACCGTTATGACCTGGGAATACGCCTCCTCTCCCTCTCTGACAAGGCATTCCTCGTCTTCATGAAGGAGGTGAGCCCCGACGAGCTCCTGAATCTTGGATTTGATGCCTACGTGAACACCGCATGCCCCAGACTTGCATATGACGACCAGGTCAGGTTCCCGGTACCGGTACTTACTCCGGCGGAATATGAAATTCTCTGCGGGACCCGCACCTGGGAAGACTATACCATCGATGAGATGCTCTGTCAATGAAACTGAACCAGCTCGAGAGGCTCCTTGAGAACCTCGAGGGATTTTCCGACCCCTCTCCCCTCCTTGAACAGTACCGGACACCGGCTCCGCTCGCCGCACGGCTTCTGTTCCATGCAGCGATGAGGGGAGATATTGAGGGGAAACGAGTCTGTGATCTTGGATCTGGTTCCGGGATCCTTGCCATTGGGGCAGCACTCCTTGGTGCCCGGGAAGTGGTTGCTCTGGAGATCGATCCTGACGTGCTCGGAATCGCCCGTAGGAATGCAGACCGGGCTGGTGTGGAGATACCTTTTCTTGAAGCAGACATAAAAAATCCTGAAATCCATACCCTGGCCGGAGCCTGCGATACCGTTGTCATGAACCCCCCGTTCGGTGCCCAGCAGATCCATGCCGATCGGCCGTTCATCGATGCAGCCCTCACCATAGCACCGGTAACGTACGGGATCTTCAACGCAGGCAGCCGTTCGTTCATCAGAACGTATCTTGCCGGACGGGGAGAGATTGACGAGGTGATTGGCGGCCTCCTCCCAATCAGGCGGACGTTTGCTTTTCATAGAGATGAGATCAGGGAGATTCCGGTGGAGATAATTATATTTCGAAAGAAGGATGCAACTTGAGAATCACCTCACGTATCTCCGGATGAGAGATTCTTTACTGAGCCCCCGAACCGGAAAGGAACATTTGTATGCCTCTCCCCATCATCCCTGCTCTTCATCTGGCAGTATCTTGGGGGATGAAATGAGTATCTCCTCACAGGAACATTTCATCACAAAATATTAAAGCAGTTAGTTACCCCACGTATCTGCAGGTAATAGCAGGATTCTTATAGCACTTTACCTCGATGCGAGAGAGCAGGTTATGGTTTACCCTTCCATCCATAGGAACATCCAATCCTCCCTCATGGGATACCATATGAACCCCCAAGGTGATACCCTGTCGGTACGAGATGTCGGCACACTATCAGATGAAATCCTGTTGAGATCTGGCTGATTCCGATGAAGTTTGCAGTGTTTCATGATTATTTCGGAGCTATCGGGGGAGGAGAGAAGGTTGCTGTTGCCATCGCAGAGATTCTGAATGCCGATATAATTACCACCGATGTCGAAAGCATCGAGAGAATCGGATCCAGGCTGAAAATAAAAAGCCTTGGAAAGACACCTCACGTACCACCGCTCAAGCAAATCTCTGCATCCCACCGATTCTCTTCCTGCGATCTCTCACATGAATACGATTTTTTTATATTCAGTGGAAACTGGGCCCACCATGCCGCTGGAAGGCACCATCCGAATATCTGGTACTGCCATACCCCGGTCAGGGCTTTTTATGATCTGTATGACACGTTTCTCAAGCGTCAATCCATTCTTCAGCGGCAGGCGTTCTTCCTCTGGTCATCTCTTTATCGACGTATGGATCAGCGTGCCGTATCCCAGGTCGATCGGATTCTGACCAATTCAAGAAATACCCGGGGCAGGATTCAGACGTACTACCAAAGAGATGCTGATATTATCTACCCTCCCATAGACACTTCGAATTATTCCTGTAAGGAATATGGAGAATTCTGGCTCTCTGTAAACCGTTTGTATCCCGAGAAGAGAATAGAACTTCAGATCGAAAGCTTCCGGAGACTTCCTGATGAACACCTCTGTATCGTTGGCGGATATGCAGCCGGGGATCACGCGGAAGGATATGCGGCGCGGCTCATGAAAGATCTCCCCCCAAATATCAGTGTATTGGGAGAGGTGTCAGAATCCCGGCTTCTCGATCTTTATTCCCGTTGCCGGGGGTTGATATGCACTGCTTTGGACGAGGACTTTGGGATGACCCCTGTGGAAGCCATGGCTGCCGGGAAACCTGTCGTTGCGGTGGATGAAGGAGGCTTCAGAGAGACAGTAACCGCGGCGACCGGAATGCTCGTTCACGCTGATATCGAAACGATCATACCTGCTGTAAAGACCGTGTCAGAACATCCTGGCAGGTACCGTGATGCCTGCCTTGCCCGGGCAATGAAGTTCGATCGTTCGATTTTCAAAGAGCAGTTATGGCAGGTGATACACGATGTGGTATGAAACAGGAATGAATCTGATGGGATACAGGATCGGTATCCCCAACCGTGCGATCCACGCTAAGTCGCCCTCTATCCGAGCCGTTCTTTTACACAGTTCATTTCAATTACATAACCGCATACGTTATAAACAGTTGATGAGAAGAACATTCTCTGGTATTCGCGCGACGAAGGGTAACACCATCCCGAAAACCTCACGCTGTGGCAGAATGGGGATGGATATTCATGGATAAAGAAGAGTTGCTCGGGATAGATGATGACGAGATCAATGTAGAAGAGAGTATGAAGAAAATACGTGAAAATATCAGCAGGAAAAAGAAAAAAACGCTTGAATCTCCATATCCTGAATTCCCAAGGATGCATTCCGACTCCTCCCAGACCATCCAAATCTCTGGGATGAATCCTGATGATGCCAGGGATATGGCATGCCTGTCAAGTAACTGGGATATCCAGAATGCGAGCTATACCATCAGATCCCATCGACCAATCGTTGGAAAACTGCTGGTCAAGGGTCGCGATCTTGTTCACGGAGAAGTCCGCCGGTATATTGATCCCATAATCTGGCGACAGACCGAGTTCAACCGGGCTGCCTCAACCCAGATCTCCCGTCTCAATCAACGGGTTACTGCGATCGAGAGCCATTGCCAACAGAAGAACAGCCCCCGCTTACCTCTGCCTTCTTTCATCGATTATGGTGAGACCGCAGAGCACGACATCATGGAGTGTCAGGCTGAATTCCTTCCCTACTTAGAGAACGCCCGGAATGTCCTTGTCATCGGTTCCGGCAGAGGGGATCTCCTTGAGGCGATGAGGCAGAGGGGCATTGTCGCCATGGGGGTAGATGCTGATCCAGCCTGTGTCAAGTTCTGTCAATCGCGGGGATTTGAGGCAGAATGCAACGATGCACTACCGTATCTGGAGCAGGTGGAAGACGCCAGTCTCGATGGAATCGTTATCGATTGGAAAAGGGGGCAACCAAGACCGGAGCCTGCAATCCGGCTCTTATACCTCTGCCACCAGAAGATCAAGGCCGGAGGTTATTGCATCCTGGAATCGATAAATCCACTCTCATACACATCCTTTACCAGAGTATTCCATACCATGGCTGATGTCAACCCAATCCATCCCGATGCCCTGAAATATCTCTTTGAATCGGTGGGATTCCATGAAGTTCAGGTCCGTTTTTCTGATTCGATGCCCGATATTGCCCGATTACAGAGACTGCCTTCCACGGAGAAGGATGATGAAGAGACCCGAAAACGGATAGAAATACAAAATAAAAACATTGACATGGTAAACGAGGTTCTCTACGGTCCATTCTATTATACGGTAACAGTAAGGAGATAAGATCGGATGGAATGCTTGAAAATCGCGGTTGTCACCCCAAAGGCACTCCATGGTGAGAAAGGGGGAGCAGAAAATTTTTATGCAGGATTGGTGAGTGCCCTGAACAGGGCAGGACATATCGCCCATCAGATCGATGTTTTGATCGATGAATCTACCTTCGAAGGGATTCTGGAAGCATACTGCAGGTGTTTCGACCTGGATCTGGATGATTATGATGTTGTCATCTCGACAAAGTCACCCACCTATATGGTCAGGCATCGAAATCACCTCTCATATCTCGTTCATACCATGCGTGCCTTCTATGACATGTTTGAGAGTGAATTCGATGCTCAGAATAAAGAACTACAAAAGAAGAGAAGAATTATCCATGCGTTTGACAAATACGGGCTTGATCCCATCAGGGTGAAGAAGCATTTTGCGATAGGCAAACCGGTCTGCGAGAGACTGACTGCCGTAGATCCATTCTGGAAAGATATCCCGTTCGAGATCCTGTATCCTCCTCCAATAATTGAGAGATTTCCCCCCCCAAAAAAAGGAGAGTTCATTTTCCTACCGTCGCGAATCCACAAATGGAAACGACAGGATCTTGTCATAAAAGCGATGGAGCATGTGACGACCGAGGTGAGACTGGTCATCTGTGGAACTGGTGAGTATGAGGGAGCGAGCCATTCACTCGCCAGGTCTGATGATCGAATTGAATTTTTAGGACCGGTTGACGACGATACCCTCGTTGACCTCTATTCGAGATCGATCGTTGTTCCATTTGTGCCAATCGGAGAGGATTATGGGTATATTACCATTGAAGCCTTTTTAAGCGGAAACCGGTCATTACCTGTTTTGATTCGGGAGAACCTGCGAATATTGTCCGCGATGGTTTTTCCGGGTTTGTCGTTGCACCCGATCCCAGGATTATCGCAGATAGAATAGATTACCTCGTCCGGAATCCCGAGGAGGCTGCCCGGATGGGGGAGAACGGCTATCAATCGATCCAGGGTATTTCATGGAACAGCGTGGTGGAACGATTACTGGGGGATATCGAGGTTACACCGAACCGCCGGGTAGTGTCCCCGATAACCGTCCTTGTCCTTGATATGCAACCCATCGAACCGGCTACCGGGGGGGGGCGGTTGAGGCTGAAAGGATTATACTCGCATCTCGGAGAAGAGATTCACGCCCGCTATATTGGCACTTTTGACTGGAGAGGTGAAAAAGAAAGAGAGATTGCCATCACTGAATCCCTCGAAGAATGGGACATCCCCCTTCATGAAGATCAGTTCAAACTGAATGATTATTTCAGCACATTGCTATCAGGCAGGACCCTGATTGATCTCTTATTCCCCCTTCTTGGAGAAGCCTCTCCGGACTTGATGCGTGGAGCAAGAGAGAATGCAAAAGGTGCAGAGGTCATCATTTTCAGCCATCCGTGGATGTACCCGCTGATAAAGACCCACGTTGATCTTTCAGAAAAGACAATAATTTATGACAGTCATAACTGTGAGGGAATACTTCGGCAACAACTGCTTGGAAATACACCATTTGCAAAATGCATTTCAAATTTTATCCGATTTGTCGAGAGAGAGTTGTGTGAGGAAGCCGATCTTGTACTGGCATGTTCTGATGAGGATAAATTTCAGTTTGTACAGGAATACCATATCGATCCTGAAAAAATTGAGGTAGTGCCAAACGGGGTTGATATACATGCCATTGTCCCTGTTACGACAGAGATCAAAAAGAGAAGGAGAGATGAGCTGGAACTGCCTGACAAAATTGCCCTTTTTATTGGCAGTGAATACCCGCCCAATGTCGAAGGGGGTCAGTTTATCATTGATACCCTTGCGGACCAGTGTCCAGATGTCACCTTTGTACTGGTGGGAGGGGTCGGCAACCAGCTCAATGCGAGGGGTAAAAAGAATGTCCGGATATGTGGGCTGGTATCTGATGAGAAGAAACGAATGCTTCTTGAAGCTTCTGATATCGCCATAAATCCGATGTTTCGTGGTTCAGGGACCAACATCAAAATGTTTGATTTTCTCTCTGCGGGGCTCCCGACAATAACATCCCCAATCGGGGCCAGGGGTATCAGAGACAATGGATCCTTTATTGTGGCTGAACCTGCCCGATTTTCGGATGAAATGTACCGGGTTCTTTCAACTCCGACCCTGTATCAGGAACTTGCAATGAAGGGACGATCCCTTGTTGCGGACCATTATGACTGGAATAAAATCTCTCATGACCTGGGCAGGAAGATTCGCCTGCTGCACAAATCCCGCGAGCCATACTTTTCGGTGATTGTTCCCACAAAACGGGGGAATCTGGACGTCCTTATTGAAGCGCTTAATAATCAGAGATGCAGGGATTTTGAGGCGATTATTATTGATGCAGGAGAGAATCGCGAAGCGTCCCTGCAGGAAAAATGCACGTTTCCGGTTGTGTACATCAATGATACCTCTGCCGGCGCCGTGCGGGCGAGAAATATTGGTCTCGCGCATGCAACCGGAAGAATAATCGCCTTTACTGATGATGACTGCAGGCCTGATGCTGAATGGCTCGAGAATGCAAAACGTATGCTTGAGAGCAGGGATATCATCGGGATTGAAGGGGATATTTATTCGGATAATGAAAAACAAGAGGATGCCCGCTACCGGATCGTGACAAATGAGGGATTCCATGGGCTTGGATTCATGACGGCGAACCTCTTTCTTCGCCGGGATGTCATCGAACGTATCGCCGGATTTGATGAACGGTTCGATAAACCTCATTTCAGGGAAGATACCGACCTTGCCTGGAGGGCTCAGCACTACGGTGAGATCCCTTTCAGCGACAAGGTACGGGTCTATCACCCACCTCATCTCCGGAATGAGAACGGCGAATCAAAGCAGGAGAGGGACCAGTTCTTTAAAAACGATCCTCTCCTATTTTCAAAGCATCCCGAAAAATATCTCCGGCTGATAAAGGCAGAAGGGCATTACCGGAACAATACCAATTTCTGGAGGATGTTCAGGGAAGGCTGTAAACGAATTTCCGGACCTGTTCCAATCCACTACCTGGTGAATGATCCTGATATCCGGAAGTTCATCCCGTCGGAATTGATTTCTGAACAGGAGAAATCAGCTGAATTGTGACATTCTGCCGGAGCCGGATATGTATCCCCTGGTAATTTTAAAGATACCAGGATTTTTAAAAGCAAGATCCTGACTAAAGACCGTCAATAAAAAATTGACAAAAAATATAATCCCATGAATGAGAAATAATTCCACTACGTGGATCCCCGGATTTCGGCCATTATTATCACCCATAACAGGGTAGAATATCTGATTAAAGCAATTCAAAGCCTGCTTCACCAGAGTCTCCCGAAGGACCAGTACGAGATTATTGTGGTGGATAACTGTTCGACCGATCATACCCGGGAAACAGTAGAGAAATTATCAGCGAACAATAAGGTAAGGTATGTCTTTGAACCCGAGCTGGGCTCCTCAAAATCACGAAATACGGGTCTGCAGCACGCACGGGGAACCTATGTTGCATTCCTTGATGACGATGTAATCACCTGTCCGGACTGGCTGGAAAAGATACTCCATGTTTTTGAAACGGTACAACCCCGGCCGGGCTGTGTCGGGGGCAGGGTGGTTCCGATATGGGAATCAGAAAGGCCTGAGTGGTTATCAGATTCATTGCTCTTATCCCTGGCACTCATTGACTGGTCTGAATCCCCCCATGTGATTGATGATCTGAAAAAAGAACACCTCGTAAGTGCCAGCATCGCCTTCCCCACCGGACTATTGAAAGAGACAGGTGGATTCAATACAAAGCTGGGGCGGTTTGGAAAGGATCTCCTCTCAAACGAGGATACCTTCCTGCAACGGGAGATCATGAGAAGAGGATATTCCTGTTATTATGATCCTGACATTGTTGTCAGACATCACGTCTTCGAGTCACGCCTGAGTCAATCCTTTTTCATGCGGAGATATTATTGGCAGGGTATTTCTGACTCGGTCATGCAGCTCATGGAACATGATACTTCCCGACTGGACCGATATTCCTCTGCACTATCCAAGGTAAAGTATCTGTTCAATTCTGGAAAAGCCAGAAGACTTCTGCACCATACCGATGATCCGGATGAATTTACCCAGAGATGCTGGGCGTTCACCACATTGGGAGAGATTTCAGGACTGTTAAGAGGGGTACATCAGTAACTATTCTTTTCTGCTCTGAATTGTGTCTACAACGGAAACCGGGGGGGTTATGGATATCCTCCACGCCCTTAGATGCAGTCACTCACACTCCGGAGGTTCGTTTTAACCAGATCATGTCCTTATAGTATCTGAGGTATCCCATCTTCCAGACGAGTTCAACCAGGGTGACGATGAAAAAAACCGGATTTTTTAAGCCCAGGAAGAGTGACAGGCAGAAGGGAAGCCAGAAAAAATACAAATCTGCGAGGGGTATGGTGTCAAAGGACGATAACAACTGAGGTAACCCTTTCTTCCGGAGAACCGGATAGAGGCAGGTCATGAAAAACAGCAGATAGACGATCATCAAAGCAATAAAAAACGGATTTAAAACCGCTATTAACGCAATTAATGCAAGAAGGAAGAGTAGTTCAGCGCTGAAGAGGAATCGGGCAAGACGATAGGTTTTTTCAGGAGTATACTCGACTGCGAACGTGAGCGTGCCTGATTGGATATCATTCGGATAATCATGCAGCTGATGGGTGAACATGAACCTCAACCCGATCAGGAGATAGAATACTGCAAAGATAAAGGTGTCAACGTCATAATGCCCAAAGACGGCGAACACCATGACAACCGGTACCATCCATTGTGCCATTGACGCCCCGATAATGCCCCAGATACCCCTTTCTTTGAGTCTGAATGGCGGTGCCGAATACATGATGGCAAGGGCGAGATTGCAGATTGAGAGAGCGATGACAATAGGGTCCTTGTGAAAGGGGAGCAGAAAAAGAAAGGTACTACAAAATATGAGGAGTAATATGAGTATCTGGTGATTTTTTTTCAATTTGCTCAACAATTTTTCTTTTCCTGCAGCTCTATCGCTGAATTGATCGGCATAGTCATTTATCATATACCCAAATGCCATCAGCAGAATGAACCAGCATATGAGGAGGATGACCGGGAAAAGATCCCTGAACGTTATTTCAGCGGACAGGAACAGCAGGTAATAATTGGCGAATACGAAAAGGGCTAATTTCGAATGATACCATTCTTTCCAGCGAATTACCTCTGCAATGATCATTTTTTATATCCTATCCCTTTGTGAAAATTGTATCCTATCCCTTTGTGAAAAATTGCTGCTCTCCTGCATCTTCTTTTATTAAAATTATTTGCACAATCAATCATTATGGTATTTATATGAGGTTCCTGGCAATGGGTGAATGTATCCATGAATCATGAGAACCGGCTCCTGAATCAGGTCGCTGACCGGTGAGGCCGTGTTTTCTCGAACACTCTACGATATTTTCCAGTCGGATATCCATGCTTCTCATCCTTCACAGGAATGATATATGCAGTTCACGGCAGCAGAAAATTCAGAACAACCAGGTAAGGACAGCAATTTTGCCACATTATAGCGTTCTACCTGAAACGTTTCTTTTATTGTTCGAATATTGAGAACGATATTAAGGTCGGAGCCTGAATTTTTTGATGATCGCTCCAGTAATGATTAATCAATAGCACGTGGATATTCCTACACAATTCTATGATCAAAAAGGATGAAATTCATGAATTCCCGCTCTCTCTGCCTGGAGAACTCTGGGGGATCACCACCTATTTCAATCCGGCAGGCTACAAAACCAAATCCACCCTCTATCGACTGTTCAGGGAATCATGTAAAAATCAGGGTCTGAACCTTCTGACCGTAGAACTCGCATTCGATACCGCCTCTTTTGAACTGGGAGACAGGGATGCGGATAGGTTAATCCAGCTGCGAACAGAAAAAGAGAATATCCTGTGGCAGAAAGAGGCGATGCTCAACATCGCCTTGAAACACCTCCCTCCTGATTGTGACAAAATTGTCTGGCTCGATTGTGATATCATCTTTAAAAATCCGGAATGGGTGACAGAAACTGCGAAACTGCTTGAGAGCTATCCAATCGTCCAACCATTCATGTACTGTGTGAGACTCTCGAAAGGACAGCAGGACCTGCCCAATCCCGTGATCAACCAGATGATCTCCGGGAATGTGCCGGGAGATATTATGCCAGGAAGGATCTATTCGATCTTTCATGAGGACACGAAGAGATTTCCCTATGCCGGGTGGACCGGGTATGCCTGGGCGGGAAGGAGGAAAATCTTCGATGCCATTCAATTCTTCGATTATGGAATAATCGGGTCCGGGGATTATTTCATGGCGGAAGCATTTACGAAGGGCTATCCCTGGAAAATACTGGAAAATTACACGGATGAGATGAGACAAAAATACCTGGAATGGTCAGAGAAGGCATCAAAAGAGATCAACAACAGTATGTTTTTCACAGAAGGCGTGATCCTTCACCTGTGGCATGGTGAGAGGAAAAACCGTGACTATGACGATCGACACGGGAAGATAGGATCGCTTCGGTTTAATCCTGATATCGATCTGAAAAAGAATGAGGATGGCCTCTGGGAACTGACTGACGACAGAGATGGGATCAGGAAAGCAATACACCAGTATTTTATCGACCGGAATGAAGAAGGCTCATTGGTAACTCAAATGTCGATCCTTCTTCGTACCTTATTTTCCAGACGTTAAACCGATTCCCTGAGATAAGGAGTCCGGCATGTGACCTGGCAATTTGACGACCTTCCCTCCACTCCAATCTGACGGTCTTCCAAAGAGCAGGAACAAGATATTCCTCCGGTTTATCTCAAATGGCAGGTCCGCAGGGGATGAGAGGTTTGAATTGAAATTCAATCGTTTTCCCTTCTCATTGACGAGAAAATTCTCTCAACGACATAACTCTTTCTGAACTGAACAATTATTTCCGGGTAAAAAAATAGGAAAGGTCCGGAGAATATACACGAAATAAAAGGGATAGATATCCCTCTCCTCTTCTGATTGTCTCTCAATATCCACGACAGATGAATGACAGGTTTTCTCAGGAATAATCCTCGTTTCCTCATTGCGGGGGTCAGATAAGAATTACGGAGTTATTAAAAATTGTGAGGGAGATTGATATATGTCATGTGGATTTTTGAATACAGGGATTTAATTCAGGTTCTCACCATCAGCAATCTTAAAATAAAATACCAGAGCTCTGTCCTTGGTTTCGCCTGGTCCCTCATCAATCCCCTGTTCATGATGATCATCCTGTATATCGTGTTCAGCGGGATCTTCAAAATATCCGAGAAACAGTTCGCCCTTTACATTCTGATCGGAATTGTGACCTGGAGGTTTTTTACGAGTGCAACAAACCTCGGCATGATATCGATTGTATCACAACCGGGACTGGTCAAAAAAATCTTTTTCCCAAGAGAGATCCTGGTGTTCAGCTCCGTATTATCCTGCCTGATAAGTTCGCTCCTGGAGTTCGCTGTTCTGTTCTGTATTCTCATCATCTTGCAGGTATCGATCTCGTCGAGCATTCTTCTCTTTCCCATCATTATACTGATTTTTTTTGGGATAGCCTATGCCTTTTCGCTTGGACTCTCTTCGCTCTTCGTTTATTACCGGGATTTAAACCAGATTTGGGATGTTCTCCTCCAGGCGGGATTCTTCTTGTGCCCTATCGTATACCCAATCACGGTTATTCCGGAGAAGTATCTTGATATCTATATGCTGAATCCCCTGACGGTCATCATGGAAATATTCAGGGATATTCTCCTCAATGGCATTTTCCCTCCCCTCTGGGACGTGGTATACGTATCTTTATGGGGACTGTTTCTTTTGATATTCGGGCATTACCTCTTTTCCCGGTTAAAAATCAGATTTGCAGAGGAGGTGTAAAGGGATGACAGGACCATCAGATGACAAAGAAACCCCTCAAGCCGCGATTGTTGTAGACCATGTGTCCAAAAAATTCCGCATCCCCCTGGAAAAAAAATACACCGTGTACCAACACCTTTTCGGAATTTTTAAAGGAGGATATTATTCATATAATGAATTTCTCGCGCTTGATGATATCTCATTTACGGTCAATCACGGTGAAAGTTTTGGTATCATCGGGCCAAACGGGAGTGGTAAAAGTACTCTTTTAAAACTAATCGCAGGCATTCTTTACCCGGACAAAGGATACACCCGGGCATACGGCCGGATAGCCCCTTTTATCGAACTGGGGGTTGGATTTCACCCTGAACTTACGGCAAGGGAGAATATCTTCCTGTATGGATCAATTTTGGGTCTTAAAAAAAATCAGATTCGGGAAAAGTATGACGAAATACTGTCATTCTCCGAACTGAAAAAATTCGAGAACATGAAAATCAAGAACTTTTCATCGGGAATGACGGCACGACTGGCCTTCGCAACTGCGATACAAACCGATCCTGATATTCTGCTCATCGATGAAATGCTCGCAGTGGGCGATGAAGAGTTCAACTACAAGGTAGTTGAGAAGATCAACGAGATGAAAGAGAGAGAAGTTACCATCGTTTTTGTATCACATGCTCTCAGGCTGGTCCAGCAATACTGCTCGAGGACTCTCCTTCTCTCCAAAGGAAAAGTCATTCAGATAGGGGATACCTCACAGGTCATTGAAAAATACCTTCAAATTACACGGGAACATCAGTAATTGGCGATTCAATATGGGTATAATGGCATTTCATCCACCAATTTTTTTATCCTTCAAAGTGTTTCATGTCTTTCAAAACGCTCCTGGGGGTTGCGCCTTCGGCTAACCCCCGCCGCTGTGGCGTCCCCCTCGATGCGATAGGGCGAAATCGAGCACATACATTTCTTCATTGTTCATATTGCATGGTGTATCCTTTTTTGCATAGATTTGAGAACTCCACCAACGGTCTATTCTCCGAAGTGATTAATGAGAAAGATTGGTGGCAAAAATTGTACTATACCCAAAATATCATTTCATTCGCTTATTTTCAGTCCTGTTTTAAAACCGGAAAATCACACGGAATAGGAGATGAAGACAGGATACCGGTCAGCATTCACAGAAGACCTCATATCAGAAAATTTTGTGGAATCAGGGGGATTTGAGTCTGAAAGGGTGCGACCGCAGGGTTTCAACCCTTCTGAATCATTGACGCAATACCCGTCTCAATGTTCACTTTCGGTCGCCATTGGAGAAGGCGCATTGCTTTCGATATATCCGGCCATCTCCTTACCGGATCATCTTCGGGCAATGGTTCAAAATTGAACTCGGAGCTTGAACCTGTTGCGCTCCTGATAAGCTCTGCCAGGGAGAGAATGGCCAGTTCCTTATCGTTCCCGATATTCACAGCCTCCCCTTTTGCTGAGTCGGAATACAACAATCGTAAAAGACCCTCTACCTGATCTGTGACATAACAGAAACTTCTCGTTTGTGACCCATCTCCAAAGATAGTCATCGGCTCACCGTTCAGAGCCTGGGAGATGAACCGGGGTATGACTCGTCCGTATACCCCGTCAGCTCTCATCAGTGGGCCGTAGGTGTTGAATATCCGTGCAATTCTGACATCCGTCCCTTTTTCACGGAGATATGCCAGGCAGAGTGCCTCACCCATCCGCTTGGATTCATCGTAACATCCCCGTATCCCGAGCGTATGCACATTGCCAAGGTAGGTTTCAGGAGTGGGAAAGATTCCGGCGTTCCCGTACACTTCGCTGGTGGAAGTAAAGAGTAACCTCGCTCCATGTTCAGTCGCAATGTCGAGGGCATGCATAGTTCCGAGCGTGTTAGCCCTGATGATCTCAAGGGGAAACTTGTCGAATTCCAGGGGAGAAGCACGCGAGGCAAGGTGAAATACGTAGTCAATGTTCTGCCTGAAATGGATAGGTTCAGAAATGTCATGCAGAATAAATGAAAACCGGGGATTTTTTTCCAGACGGGAAAAATTCTCTCGCAATCCACTCGATAAATTGTCGAGACAGAGAACATCGGCTCCCTGGTTGACCAGAAAACTGCATAACCATGTTCCAAGAAAGCCTGCTCCGCCAGTAACAAGGAAACGGGAACCATGATAATCCGGATTTCCAAGGTTTCGATGTATTCCTTCGAGGCCTTCTGAAAGATCAAGGGTCACGGTTTTCACCAGCATCAAGAGATTGCAAGTATTGCCTTATTTCTCTTCCAAATTCACTGTTCTGGAGCGTAAGTTCAAGGTTCGCCTTCATCCAGCCGAGCTTATCCCCGATATCATAGCGCCGGCAATGACTCACAAGGCCGATCTTTCGCGGGAGCTGCTGCAGGGCATCGGTGAGCTGCAATTCCCCGGAACGACCCGGGGAAATACTGCTCAGAATATCAAAAATATCAGGGGTGAGCACATACCTTCCTATCGCACCAAGATCAGACGGTGCATTATCCGGAGCAGGCTTTTCGATGATGGTATTGATATCGTATACCCCTTCAGCTATTTCTATGCCGCCGATTATTCCATAGTCTTTTATCTTCTCCCTCCGGACCTTCTCCACAACAACAACCGGGCACCCGTACTCGGAAAACGCATCGATCATCTGGCTGGTGCAGGAGGCAAAACCCTTGTCAGGTATGGTGATCGTATCGCCCAGGAGTACCGCAAACGGCTGATCATTACAATGCTTTTTTGCACAGAGAATGGCATCTCCGAGGCCTCGTGGTTCTTTCTGCCGAATAAAATGAATTTCAGCAAGATTGGAGATCTGCTCCGACAGTTCAAACTGGGTCACTTTACGGTGCTCCCTTAAATTATATTCCAGCTCGAATGATTTGTCAAAATGATCCTCGATTGCCCTCTTGTTCCGGCCGGTGATGATAAGGATATCATCAATCCCTGATACGACCGCTTCTTCAACAACATACTGGATTACCGGCTTGTCAACCACCGGAAGCATCTCTTTTGGCTGAGCTTTTGTGAGCGGAAGAAACCTGGTTCCAAGTCCAGCCGCAGGGATAACCAGTTTTTTCACCGTGTTCGGTCTCATAGATCGCTTCTCAAAAATTAAAATTCCACGAGGTTCATCAATAAATACCTGTTATTTCTTTCCATTATATGGATTTACTGCTTAAAAATCCCACATACCCCACATTGTGATTCTGCAGCCTACCAGCAAACTCCCTCCCGGTCGCGGTACGACAGAATTCTCCGCCCTTCAATCACAATTCTGGATTTCATCAGATCAAATTCTTTATCAAGCCGGGAGAACTCCGGCCATTCGGTCATGACGAGACAGGCTTCAGCACCGGTGAGTGCCTCCGCCGCTGAACTGCAATAGCAAATCCCGGGGAAAATTTTAGCCATTGTGGCATTTGCCATTGGATCAAAGGCAGCAACAAGAGCACCTTCTTTTATCAGTCCAGCAATAACGGGTATTGCCCGGGAATCGCGGACATCATCGGTATTGTCTTTGAAGGCAAGTCCGAGGACGGCTATCTTTTTTCCCCGGATGGCGTTGATACGCGATTTCAGGAGGGTGAGCATCCGATCTGCCTGGGTTTCATTTACTTTCATTACCGACTTGAGGATAATTGGATCCTCTCCGATTGAAACTGCAAAATTGATCAGTGCAGTAACATCTTTGGGAAAACAACTCCCCCCAAATCCCACGCCGGCATCAAGGAAATGCGGTGAGATCCTCGTATCCATTCCAACACCCTTCATGACCTCGTACACATCGATACCGATCCTCTTGCAGATATTCCCCATCTCATTGGAAAAGGAGATTTTTGTCGCGAGAAAGGCATTGGAGACATATTTGATCATTTCTGCAGCACTGACTGATGTCCGGATGACAGGGGCATCAATTCCATGGTAGGCTGAGGCGACTGTGTCAAAGCATGCATTATCAGAGCTTCCAATGATAATTCGATCCGGGTGGAAAAAATCCCTGATAGCCCTGCCTTCACGAAGGAACTCAGGATTCATTGCATAGCGGATATCAGACCGGCCTGCAGCTTCCTGGACAAGGGGCCGGACGATATCTTCCGTCGTCCCTGGAGGGACTGTGCTCTTGACGACAACAGCGGGTGGATGATCACATCTCAAAAGAGCTTCCCCGACTGATCGGCTGGCCGCACGGATCATTGAAAGATCTGCACATCCATCTTCACCGCAGGGAGTACCCACACAAATGAAGACCAGATCGGAGTCCCTGACTGGTTCATAGTCGCTCGTGGCAAAAAGAGATCTCCCGACATTCCTCCTGAGAAGTTCATCAAGCCCTTGCTCATATATCGGGGGATTGCCCTCATTGATCACGACGACTTTATCCGGATCGCGATCGATAACATGGACGGTATGCCCCATCTCAGAAAAACATGCCCCTGTAACCAGGCCTACATATCCCGCTCCAACAACCGCTATCTTCATTTCGATGCTCTCCAGGGGAAAAGGATGTGTACTATAGTACAATCACTCATAAAAAATTCATTACCATCCCCTCGTACCCGTTAAATCCCTCAGTTTTTCCTCCAACCGATTCTTCCTTTCTATCGGCTGTTGAATTTTACTTTGATACCAACGGATAACGAGCAGAGAAACCGGATTCATCAGGTTCTCAAATCGGATCAGGCATTTGCAGTTCAGCTGACGCTGTCAACTACTCTGGAATAATATCCCTCTATCTTTTCTGTAATGGGCCCCCAGTCGAAGCCTGATGCTTTTCTGCGAATCTGGTTCCTGTCGATATCACTTCCGAGCAGCACACGGACTTTCTCCGCCATATCCCCAGCATCGAGGGAGGTCAGTACTCCGCATCCCTCCCGGGCAAACATACTGCTCGCATTCTTCGGATGATCAACCGTCACGATCGGGAGACCTGTGGCGAGCGCCTCAAGGGCCGCGATTCCGAATCCTTCTCTTGTAGAGGGA
>ENA-UPXM01002201-UPXM01002201.1-activated-sludge-metagenome-genome-assembly--contig:-NODE-2201-length-23361-cov-14.359864_pt1 | contig 23361 bp, 21 predicted proteins | sample MGYA00238178_ERZ772708 | MGnify/ENA primary metagenome ERZ772708 (study PRJEB29002, sample SAMN05720212) | activated sludge metagenome | isolation source: anaerobic digester from wastewater... | reverse complement strand
TCTGCAGGGTGTAGTCCCACCCTTCGTTGCCGACGATGATGGCCCGCCGCCCCTCTTTGGAGATGAGGAGGAGCGCCTCCTCGAAGCGACAGTCGTAGGTGGAGAAGTACTCGATGTTGGCGAAGTGCTCCCGGTCTCCGTAGATGAGGACCCAATCGAGCTTGTCTTGATGCATCCGTTTTCTGAGGCGCTCGATGCGGGTGAGGTAGATCTTTGATGAGAGCTCGTGCTCTGGTACGTACTGTTCTTCAAAGAAGAAGGGGTCGGCGGCGATGATCTTAATCGTCTGCATAGATACTCCTTTGCGTCAGCCGAAGAGCACGAGGTAGACCTCCATCGGACTTTCGGCGAGAAATGCTTCAATGGTGGTGGTAGCGACAGTGAGCGCCTCCTCCCTCGGGTAGCCGTAGATGCCGCTCGCGATAAGGGGGAAGGAGATGGAAGTGAGCGCATGCTCTTTTGCCAGGGCGAGGCTGCTCCGGTAACAGGAGGCGAGCAGCTCGGCTTCGCCGCTCTTGCCATCGGTGTAGACGGGGCCGGCGGTGTGGATGATGTAGCGGGCCTTGAGATGAAAGCCGGGCGTGATGACCGCCTCCCCGGTCTTGATGGGGGCAAGCGGGGCACAGGCTTGGGTGAGCTCGGTGATGCCGGCTGCCTTGAAGATGGCCCCGCACACCCCGCCGCCCATCCTGAGGCCGACATTGGCGGCGTTGACGATGGCGTCACTCTTCATGGTGGTGATGTCGCCATGGATAGTGTACAAGGGCATACTGGTTCCTCTCCTTTGAGTATACCATAGTTTCATTGCAGCGGTGTGATCGCAAAACAATTTCAATCCAGTCTTGTTTTTTCTTTTGAACGGGGCCATGCTCACGAGTGTAGGGTTTCAACATGGGAATAAAGGATATAGCCAAGGAAGCAGGGGTCTCGGTCGCAACGGTGTCACGGGTCCTCAATGGCACAAAATACGTCAGTGAAGATTTGCGGCAGCGGGTACTGGCCTGCATCCAGAAGGAAGGGTACGTGGCAAACCACGTAGCGCGCAGCATGGTCTTGAAGAAGACGTTCACCTGTGGCCTCATCATCCCTGAAGTCTCGGATCTGTACCATCAAATGATCTTCACCATGGCGGAGCGGGTCTTGGAGGAAGCGGGATATAAGTCGCTGGTCTGTCGGGTCAAGGATACCGTCTCCAGTGTCGGGGTCTATCTCGGGCTGCTGCTGGAAAATCGAGTGGATGGGTTGGTGCTGATGCACGAAACAAGCAACCCGAGAGTGTATGAGCAACTGAAGAAAACACAGATACCGATCGTCCTCGCCGGCATCGATATCCCTGACCTCCCATTCCCTCAGGTCCGGATTGATGACTACCAAGCCTCCTATGATGCAACGGCCCACCTCTTGTCACGAGGCAAGAAGCGCATTGCCCTCATTGGAGGGTGGGGGTACTCGGTCGGGGATAAACGGCTTGAGGGGTACAAGACCGCCCTCGATGATGCAGGCATTCCCTTCGATCCAAGCCTCGTCGTGCCTGGCTACTATACCGTTGAGTCAGGCTGGAAGGCGATGCAACAACTATTGGCCTCCGGCGTCTCCTTTGATGCGGTCTTTGTGCAAAGTGATGAGATGGCGATCGGCGTGATGCGTGCCGCCCTCGATGCAGGGCTCTCCATCCCAAAAGATGTCTCGGTCATGGGCTTTGATGGGATAGCCCTTGGCAAATATCTGAACCCAACGCTGAGTTCGGTCAGCCAGCCGATCGAGGAGATCGGCATTCAGGCGGCGAAGCTGTTGCTGTCCCTGCTTGAAGGGAGAGACGTTCCCCCCTTAACCTTGCTGGCACATACAATTCAAGAGGGAGAAAGCGTTGGGTAAGCAGAACCCAACCTGAGGTAGGCGTGTCTCCCAGGAAGAAAAGGAAGAATTTTTGTTGACAGGAAAACGTTTACCCCTTACCATTGAATCAGCCACATCAAGGAGATTTCATGAAATTAACCATCATTGGCGCCGCCAGCCCTCGGTTTCCCCTCCTGCTCCATTCCCTGCTCAGCCGTACTGATCTGTGCTTTGATGAAGTCTCATTATTTGACAGTGACGGGGAAAAACTTGGCTTGCTCAACGATACCGTCCTGGAGGAGATTCTCCAGTTCCATGGATCGAGGATGACCCTTACCGTCTCTCCCTCGTTGGAAGAAGCGGTGGACGGATCTGCCTACATCTTCTCTTCCTTCCGTACCGGGGGGCAGCGCATGCGGGGCATTGATGAGGCGGCCGCAATCTCCTGTGGTCAGATCGGGCAAGAGACGGTTGGCGTCGGTGGCTACCTGCTCGCGTTGCGGACGATTCCTGTGGTGTTGGAGCAGATCAAGGTGATCGAGCGCCGTGCACCCCACGCTACGGTGATCAACTTCACCAATCCCTCGGGGCTGGTTACCCAAGCGGTGTGCTCCCTTACGGGGTTTTCTCGAATCGTCGGTATCTGTGATGCCCCCCAGATCATCGCTGACTACGTGGCTTCCGCCTTTGACTGTCAACCGGAACAGGTGGGGCTTTCCTACTATGGGTTGAACCATCTTGGATGGGCCCACTCCATCACGATCGATGGGAAGGAGGTGATCGACGAGCTCATCGATCATCGCCTCGATCGATTCTTTGCCGCCGAACCATTCTACGCTGACCTTGAGCAGTATATTCGACGCACACGGATGATCCCCAATGAGTATCTGTACTACTATGTCCATACCCAACAGGTATTGGAGAACCAGCGACGATCTGGGAAGGGTCGAGCGGAGGTGATCCAGGGGCTCGATGCCACATTGTACGCAGCGCTGAGCGCGCGCTCAGAGGATCCACTGAAGGCGTACAATCGATATATCGACCGTCGAAACAGCAGCTACATGACCCTTGAGTCGAGCCATCAGCGCAACCAGAGGACGTTCTCTCTGTTGGACCAACACACCTCCAATGGGTATGACGCCATCGCCCTCGGCGTCCTCTCCTCCCTGGTCAACGGCAGTGATACACCGATGATCCTGAATATCAAGAACGACGGCTTTGATCCACAATTGCAGGATGATGACATCATAGAGGTGTCCGCCGTCAATACCGGCGGATGGTTCCGCCCCATGGGTATCCTTCCTCATCTTCCCGATGAAGCGCGGTCGTTGCTGATGAGTATCAAAGTATTTGAACGGCGAATAATTGAAGCTGTCAGGAGTGGCAAAAGTAGTGACGCCATCGCCGCACTGGGAGCGCACCCCTTCGTGGAGACCGGAGAGGCGGCTGCTCTGTATCGATGTATCATGCAGGCGCGATCGGCTCTGGAGGTGTCCTGATGGAGAAGCGGTCGGCACTGACCATTGGTCCGGTGTTCTGTGACATCTTGCTCGAAGGCTTTACCGGGATGCCGATGCCGGGCGAGGAGCGCTTTCTCGACTCCTACCTGCTTTCGGCGGGGGGGAATGCCATCATTGCCATCGCCTTGGCACAGCTGGGGGTTTCCAGTTCGCTGCTCGCTACCGTGGGATCGGATTCATTGGGCACGGCGCTGTATGCATTGTTGGCGGAGCACCAGGTCAACAGCGACCACATCCTCACCGTTGATGGAGCGAAGACCAACCTCTCCCTGATCATCAATGGGGCCGATGATCGTTCGTTCCTCACCTGCGCACAGGAGAGAGTACAGTACGAGCCGGTCCTTGCTCAGCGTCTGGCGTCCCTGTCTCCCTCAGCATACAGCCACATCCACGCCTCCTTCGATTCTTTGGGATTGGAGGCGGTGCAGACCTTTTTGGCACAGGCCCAGAAGGAGGGGGTCCCCATCTCCACCGGGCTCGGATTCCAGGAGAGCTTGGCGTGGGGACCACGGCAAACCGAGCTCTTGAAGCACGTGGATTGGTGCTTCATGAACCGCTCTGAAGCAATTCGGATCACCGGAGAGGAGGAGCTTGGCTCTATCATGCACGCCCTCCGCTCTTTCCTCGATACCCCCGTCATCACCTTGGGATCTGAAGGAAGCTGTGCCCTCGTCGATGGGCGGAAGATGATCCGTGTGTCCGCGCCGGAGGTGACGGTTGTCAACACCACCGGCAGTGGGGACTCCTTCACCGCTGGCTTCATCTATGGCCGTATGATGGGAAAGGGTATCGAAGAGTGCCTTGCGTGGGGGAATGTCCTCGGCTCGTTGACGGCGTCATGCAAAGAGTCGGTGTCATCAGAGATCTCTGTTGCCGCACTGGATCGATGGGGAGGGCGTGATGACTAGACGATCTTCCTATCTGTCGCGACAAGAGGGACGGGCCGCCCTCTTCTTCCTCTTCCCGCTCTTGCTCGGCCTCTCCATCTTCTACTTCTATTCGTTCATCCGGAACATCTACTACAGTTTCACCGACCTCGGTTCATTCGGTACGGCGCATTTCATCGGTCTGGAAAACTATGCCCGGCTCTTCAAAGACCCCAAGTTCTATCTCTCACTCTCCAATACGATCACGTATGTGCTGATCTGCGTGCCGGCCATCGTAATCCTCGCCACCGTGGAGGCGTACTTGCTTTCTCGGTTGAAGAGTGGGAGCACCGTCTTCCGTACCGTGCTCTTTCTCCCCGCCATCACGATGCCCGCCGCCATCGGCATCCTCTGGCGTTGGTTGTTCAACTACAAGTTTGGCCTGATCAATGTGCTCTTGAACGCCCTGCACATCAAGAGCGTCGCATGGTTGAGCGAACCAAACGTAGTGCTCTATTCCATCTCCATTGTCCTTATCTGGTCCATGATCGCAACACAGATGGTGATCCTGCTCTCTGGGTTGCAGAATATTCCCGTTATGTATTATGAGGCGGCCTTGATTGACGGGGCGTCATCGTGGCAATCTTTTTTCCGCATTACGCTGCCCCTGTTGTCACCGACGCTCTTTTTCGTCATCACCATCAGTATCATCAATGTCTTCCAGATCTTTGATTTCATTTTCCTCATGATCCGTTCGACGGCACTGGCGATCCAGTACTCGATGTCGCTCGTCTATTACTTCTATGACCGGAGCTTCGTTGCATTTGAGAAGGGATATGGGGTGGCCATCTCATTGGTCCTCTTCATCATCATCCTTATCGTGACGATCGTGCAGTTTGTCATGCAAAAAAGGTGGGTGCACTACCAATGATTCAACGACGACGCCTCACATCCCCTGCCATACTCATCCCGCTCTGCTTTGCAGCCATCCTGACCGTATTTCCCTTCATCTGGATGTTTCTCACCTCCTTGAAAACGTATGAGGAGACGGTGCTGATCCCGCCCAAGCTCTTTCCCGCAGTCCCGCAATGGAAGAACTATGCCATCATTGCAGCGAAATTCCCGTTCGTGAGGCTCTATTTCAATACCGCCTTTGTCGTTGTGTTGGTGGTCTTCGGCAATCTCATCATCTGCGCAATGGCGGCCTATGCCTTTGCCCGTCTTCGATTCTTCGCTCGTGACCTGCTGTTCATCCTCGTCATCGGGCTGCTGATGATTCCCGGACAAATCTTCTTGGTCCCTCATTTCCAGATCATCTCTTCGTGGGGTCTTGCGAATACGCTTGTTGCGTTGGCTTTGCCGGGTATCTTTCGCGTGTTCGGCGTGTTCTTCTTGCGTCAAGCGTTCATGGCCGTGCCCAAGGAGATGGATGAGGCTGCGCTGGTTGATGGCTGCTCGTATTTCAAAATTTTCTTCAAGGTGCTCGTCCCGCTCATCTCTTCGGCATTGGTCAGTCTCGGAATCCTGACCGCCTTGTGGACGTGGACCGATTTGATGTGGCCGTTGATCATCAACCGGTCGCTTGAAAAGTTGACCCTGTCGGCAGGACTGGCCTTTCTTATCGGTGAGCACACGACGTATTACGAACAAGTGATGGCTGGTGGGGTGATATCATCGTTGCCGGTCATGATCATCTATATGTTTTTCCAGCGATACATCATCGAGGGAATTGCATCGACAGGAATCAAAGGATAGGAGGGACATCATGGTTGATATATTGGTCATCACAGCACATCCCGATGATGAACTTACTGTGTCGGGGGTGTTGCTCAAGGCCAAGAGAGAGGGGCTACGGACCGCCTTGATCTGCCTGACCAAAGGGGAGAGCGGAGGCTTCGCCACCAAGGAGGAGCGGGTAAGCGAGTTCAACGGTGCCACCAACGCCCTTGGTCTGGATGCAGCATGGATCCTCGACTTTCCTGATGCCGGGCTTGAAGTTGAAACCGCAGCGGTTGAGACCTTGATCCCGTTGCTCAGGGAGTGTGAGGCGAGAACGATCCTCACTATACACAAGGATGATTACCACCCCGATCATCGTGCGGTCAACGCCTTGGTCGACCGGGCGGTGTTTGTAGCCGGCTTGAAGAAATACAGTGGGGATGGGCGCACGTGGCACCCCTCTCAGGTGCTCACGTTTTCCCTTGACTCACGGAGGAATCGGAAGACCGCCGACATCATCGTTGATATCAGTGATGTGGAGGAGCAGTGGAGGCGGGTCATCGCAAGCTATCCATCGCAGGCGGTGGAGGAGCTGATGCATCAAAGGGCTACGCATCTTGGGGCCATCGGGGGGTTCCGCCTCGCAGAGGGCCTCTATCTTGCTGAGCCTTTGAAGGTTGAGCGTGTAGAGTGCTTGCTCAACAGGAGCAAGCGTGGAAGGTGATTGCGTGGTCCACGGTATGTGGACACAGAAGTTAATGGAGGAATCGATATGAAAAAAGGATTGACAGTCGTGGTGATGGTGCTGGTTTGCACCACTCTCCTCTTTGCCGCAGGGGCAAAAGAAACAGGCAAGACGAAACTTTCTCTTGCACTGTGGGACGAGAATCAAAAACCAGCGATCCAGAAGATTGTGGATCGGTACAATGAGTCACAAGATACGGTGAATGTCGTCATCGAACTGACCCCGTGGGATAGTTATTGGACGAAGCTCGACGCCGCAGCCGGGTCCAAGAGCGCCCCGGATGTGTTCTGGATGAATACGTATTTGCCCAACTATGTGCAGGGCGGTATCTTGCTCCCCCTTGACGACCTCATTGCAAGAGACAAGATCGACATGGGCGCCTACGTTGAAGCGACCGTGAAGATGAACCAGTACGAAGGGAAGACGTGGGGCATGCCCAAGGGCTTGGACTCGGTGGCGGTAGCCTTGAACACCAAGTTGTTCGCCAAGTACGGTGTGCAGGTACCCACAGAGGGGTGGAGTTGGACCGATATGGTCAGGATTTCCACCCAACTTCGTGATGCCATCGCACGAGCAGGGGGGGATGAATACCCGATTTTGATGGAGCTTGATGCCCAACCGTCACACTTCAACTTTGCCCATCAGACCGGCGGGTATGTGATCAGCAGCGACTTCAAACAGTCGGGCTACAACCTCCCGGAGACAACGCTCGCATATCAGCGGGTCGTCGACTTGATGGATACTGGCTTGCTCGCCCCGTACATTGTCCTTTCGGACACCAACGGAACAGACCTCTTCCTCTCTGGCAAAGGAGCCATCCTCTTTGTCGGATCCTGGAAAGGCACAGTCCTTGAGAATTCCACCCTTGGCAAAGAAGGGGACATCACCCTCATCACGATGCCGCGGCAGGAAGCAGGGAACCAATCGGTCCTTGGAGGCTTGGGGTATGTGATCTCTGCCTTCACCAAAAATCCGGATGCGGCATGGGATTTCGTGAAGTTCATCACTGGGCAGGTAGGAAATACCATCCAGGCGGAGGAGGGCATCGACATCCCCGCGTTTAAGGCAGCCCAGTCGACGTATGTGAATAACTTCAAGAACATCAACATCGACACATTCTTCAAGGCTGCTGAGTCAGCGGTTCCGTTCCCCGCAGGACCTGAGTTCACCAAGTGGTTTGGGTTTGTCAATGATTATGTTGCCCAGATCTTTGGTGGTAAGATTTCCGCGAAGGCCGGTACCGATGCCATCTATACGCAGATGCAGGCGATCTTGGACAAGTAGGGTACACCATTGCAACCGAGAGGCGGTTGTCCAGATGCACGCTGGATGGACCGCCTTTTTTTATACGGAAGGACATGGGGGGCAGCCACCCTAGAGGCGAAAGAGCTCCTCAGAGATGAAGAGGTCGACGAGGTGGGGATCGAACTGGGTGCCGCTGTTGGCCTTCAGCTCCTCGATGGCCAGCTCGATGGGCAGCGCTTCGCGGTAGGGGCGGCTCGCCGTCATCGCCTCAAAGGCGTCGGCGAGGCTGATGATCCGCACCTCGAGCGGGATCTGCTCCGCCGTCAGGCCGTGTGGGTAGCCGGAGCCATCGAGGCGCTCGTGGTGGCTGGTGATGATCGGCAAGAAGGGGGAGAGGAGCTTGAGGTGGCTTGCGATCCTCACGCCACTGTCGGGGTGAGTCTTCACCACCTCATACTCCTCCTCGGTCAGGGTGGTGGGTTTGTTGAGGATCTCCTCCGGGATCCCGATCTTGCCGATATCGTGGAGCAGGGCGCCGCCTGCAAGGATATCGATGGTCTCGGCTTCGAGGTGCATCGCCTCTCCGATGGCTACGGCCAGGTCGCGGACCCGGCTGCTGTGCTTCATGGTGTCGCTGTCCCGCTGGGCGATGGTCTCGGTGAACGCCTCCAGCGTCCCCATGCGGACATCGCGCAGCGCAGAGAGCGCCTCGGTGAGACGCTCCTCGGTCTCTTTGAGCTGCGGGGAGGCGGAGGCGTGGATGACCTCATCGACGGTCTTGAGCAGCAGCTGCTGGCCCACCGGCTTGGTCAGGTAGTCGCTCGCCCCCAAGCGCATCGCCTTGATCCCGGTCTCAAGGTCGCCGAAGGCGGTGATCATGATGACCGGGATGTGCGGCCAGTCGCGCTTGATCTGCGCGAGGAGATCCAAGCCGCTGATCTTCGGCATCTTGATGTCCAGCAGGATCAGGTCGACGCTCTGTTGGGAGAGTAAGGAGAGTAGCTCCGCGCCGTTTGCGCAGGTGCTCACCTCATATCCGGCACGGCTGAGCATGATGCTCAGCACTTTCCGGATCGCAGCTTCGTCATCGGTTGCAACAATATGGTAGCTCATCTGTGACCTCGTCGTTTTGGCAACAGGAAACCCGTAGTCTCCGTATAGCATACATAATCGGGAAAGAGTTTGGGAAAAAGAATTCGATCTTCAACGGTGATGAGGATCAGGTTGCAGCAGACGAAGAGGGCGCAGAGGAGGGCGACCCGCCCGTCGAAGAGGGTGAGGGAGAAGAGGACGTTGAAGATGAGGTGGGCATGAAAGCCCGGGTGACGGACCCGCGCATAGCTGCCGCGACGATAGACCACCCCCTCCTCCTTGTGGTGCAGCGGGATTTCCACCGCCGCGATGTAGAGGGTGGCGAGGGCCGCGGCGGCGGTGAGGGCAGAGAGGAGGAGACGAAGCGGGAGGGCCAATGGAGAGTGGCAGCGCGCGAACAGCATGACATAGGGAAGTGTGGTCACAAGAAAGCCAACCGAGAAGATCTTTCTTAGAATGTGCCGACGATGAATTTGGGCAAGGTCAAACATGCCCAAAAGTAAATATCCGCTAGCTCCGAGCAGAAATAGTTTGATTAAGTCCATATTCCACCCCTATAATAATACATATCCCGCTAAAGTGAAAGAAAAATGAGGCTCTTCATGCATTTTGACATCTCCGCGATCATTCCCGCCGTTGCTGTTGTGCTATATGTGACATTTGTCATCTTTGGCTTCTTCCAATACAAGAAAGACCGCTTCTATTGGTCCTTCCAGCTCTACATGATCTTTGTCGCCGTCTGGTCCTTCGGTTCGATGATGATGCACCTCAACAGCCCCGTCATGACCCCGCTCTTCTGGAACCGCATCATGCTGGTAGGACTGCTCTGTGTCCCCTTCGGCCTCTGTTCCTTCGTCGTCGACATGCTCTCCATCCGCAACAAGGCGGTGCGCTGGCTCATCAACCTCAGCTACCTGCTCATCATCCCGCTGATGTACCTCAACTTCTCCGGCTCGATCGTCAGCGACGCCGGCTTCGTCGACGGCGTCTTCTTCTACCAGCTCGCCGACGGGGCGCTCTCGGCCTACTCGCTCAGCTACGTCTACCTCATCATCACGATCCTCTTGCTGCTCTTCGGCGCCACGACAAACAGGCGCGCAAGAACCTCACCCTCCCCCTGATCGGCGTGATGGTCATGCTCATCGGTATCTTCCTGAACGTCTTCCCCGCGGTGGGAAAATACCCCGTCGACATCTTTGCTGCGGCGGTCAACGCCGTACTGCTCTTCTATTCGATCTATAAGTACAAGCTCATCAACTACTCGAAGGCGGCCATCACGGTCCTCTACTCGACGATCCTCTTCGCCGTCTCATCGCTGACCTACCTCGCGATCTTCTTCATCATCCAGCGCTTCTCCACCCAGTTCAAAGCAAGCAACACCCTCTCCCTCTCCTTCATCCTCGGCATCGCCACCCTCATCATCGTCTATCCGTTGAGAAACCTCGCGCTCTACTTCATCGACACGGTGGTGTTGCCGCACCGACACCCATACCAGAAGACCATCCGGGAGCTCAGCCGCCGGCTCACGACGATCGTCCATCTCACCGAGTTGGGTGAGGAGGTCGTCAAAAGCCTCGCCGCGGGCATGAGATGCGAGTGGGTGCTCTTCGTCGCCCGCCGGAGGCGGGAAGACCATCAGTTCTTCCTCATCGCCGAGGAGCGGTGCCCCTCCTGCACGGCGGTGGGGAGCGTGGTGGAGCTCGCCTTTCCCGCCGGGATGGCCGACCACCCCTCCGTCGTCTACTGTGCGAATGTAGAGGAGGAGCCGTGGACCATCAGCGCTTCGATCCCGCCGGTGGATGTCATCATCCCGCTCGCCTGCCGCGGCGAGGCGTGCGGGTACATCCTCATGGGGTACGACCACGTAAAGACGATGATCACCCCGCTTGAGCGCGAGGCGCTGGAGATCCTCGCCTCCCACTGCAGCCTGAGCCTGGAGAACGCCCTCTCCTTCGAGCGCCTGCGCGTCCAGGGCGAAGAGCTGGCGATGAGCAACAACAAGCTTGAGGCGATCTTCAACGGCATCGCCAGTCCGGTCTGTCTCATCGACGAACGCTATACCATCCAGGAAGCCAACAGCGCAGCGCTCAACTTCGTGGGAAGAGGGCGGGGCCAGCTCATCGGCTCCAAGTGCTATGAGTCGTTCTTTGGCCGCGACCGTCCGTGTGCCCACTGCCTCGGCCCAGAGGCCATCCACACCGGCATGATGCAGGAGGACGAGGTGGAGCTCTCTTCCCACTACCTCTCCTTCCAGTTCCACTCGGTGCGTTCGGCGGACCGGAGCCGTCCGGTCTTCATCGAGATCATCGCCGATGTCACCGAACACCGCCACCTGCAGCAGGAGTTGGTGCGCACCGAGAAGATGGCCGGCATCGGGACGCTCGCCAGCGGCATCGCCCACGAGCTCAACAACCCGCTCGCCGGCATCATGGGCACCGCCGAGATCATGCTGGGGGACGAGAGGGACGAGCAGAGCAAGGAGTATCTCAACGACATCCTCACCTACGCCAAGGGGGCGAGCAACGTCATCAATGAGTTGGCCATCTACAGCCGCAAGGAAGAGGGGGTGAAGAGCGAGCCGGTGGCGTTGGTGCAGACGCTGGAGTTCGCCCTCCGCCTCGCCCTGCGCGGGGGCGACCACCGCGCCATCGAGATCAAGCGCAACTACCATGCCCTGCCCATCATCGAGGCGAACGAGGCCCAGCTGCAGCAGCTCTTCCTCAACCTCATCGTCAATGCCCTGCAGGCGATGGAGGGGGAGGGGGTGCTCACCCTCACCTGCCTCGAGAAGGATGGGTATGCCCAGATGAAGATCGCCGATACCGGGGGCGGGATCCCCGAGGAGCATATCAAGGAGATCTTCACCCCCTTCTTCACCACCAAGGAGCCGGGGGCGGGCACCGGCTTGGGGCTCTCCAACTGCTATACCATCATGGAGCGGATCGGAGGACGCATCAGGGTGCAGAGTGAGGTGGGCGTCGGCAGTGAGTTCACCACCCTCTTCGCCTCCAGCGAGGAGAAGCGGGAGGAGATCCGCTTCCACCTCGCCACCGAAAAGAGTGAGCTCGATGATGTCTTCTTCATCCAACGCAAGGTCCTCGTCGGTGAGAAGGGGTACCTCGACGACTCGATCAAACGCTGCGAGGATGAGAATGTTATCCACATCCTCGCCTTCAAAGGCTTGCAGCCGGTGGGAACCGTCAGCTTGGTGACCAGCGACCACTTCTGGCCGCTGCCCATCGCCTCCTCCTTCGACATCACCCCGATCCTCAAGACCGACCGGTGCGCCGAGATCATCCGCCTCGCCGTCCTGCCGCAGATGCGCAACACCAGCGCCTCCATCGGCCTCATCATCCTCGTCTTCCTCCTCTCTCGCGCCCTCGGGGTGAAGGAGCTGGTCATCGACGTCTTTGCCGATGACGCGAAGACCATCCGCCTCTACCGCAAGTTCGGCTTCGTCGAGGTCGGCACCTATTACTCACCCTCCGAGGTGACGGTCATGGCGCTCTTGGAGAAGTCGACGCTGGAGGAGAACCAGAACCTGCTCAACCACTTCGTCAAACCGCTCTTCCGCCGTCTCAGGCCGCTCTTCGACTTCGGGGAGTACACCGAGGCGGTCCATGAGGAGATGGACCGAATCCTCAGCGTGGCTGAGTAGGTTGGTGCAGGGGAGCGGGCGATGCATGATCAGCACTCCCGTGGAATGAAATTTTTCTCCTACCAAATCCTGCTAAACGCATAATACCTCGCCGATCAGAGCACGCGCTCCAGGGCGAGGGTGATGAGCTGCTCACTCCGGTCGGCCATGAAGAGCGGGATGTTGAGGACATCCCCGCTGAGGGCGAGGTTCTGCATCGAATACCGAATGCGAAGCGGGAAGTCTTCACCTTCCAAGCGCTTGATGGCTTTCAGCGAAGGGCTGGAGATGTTGGTACTTGCCTTCACCTCGACGGGGATCACCAGATTCTTGTATTGCAGGAGAAAATCCACTTCATAGCGGTTGTCGCTGCTGGTCCAGTAGCGCAGTGGCACCGAAAAAGAGGCTGACAATGATTGGAGTACATACGTTTCGGCAAACGCCCCCTTGAACTCGGTGAAGAGTCGTGAAGGGTGAAGGAATGCTGACGTGTCGAGTTGAGACAATCTTCGTAGTAACCCTACATCACATGGGTAGAGCTTGAAGGCACCGAGGTCCTCGTACGCTGAGAGCGGCAGAGCAGGTTTTGTGCATCGGGAGACCTTTGCGATCACCTCGGATGAAACAAGCCAATGTACGGCATCTTCATACTCCCTGGCTCTCGCGCCTTCTCGCACGAGTTGGTAGAAGAATTTCTTGTTCTCCTTGGCCAACTGGGAGGGGAGCGACTGCCAGATTTGAATCAGTTTGGGGTACTCCCGCACCTGTGGATGCTTGGCGAAATCTCGTTCATACGCCTGAAGGATCGCGTAGAGGACGGCATCGATCTGGCCACTGTCGCGTTCGTTCACCCAACGGGATACGACTTCGGGCAACCCTCCCATGATGAAGTATCTCTTCAAATGCTCAACCAAGGGGTTGAAGAAGGCCTCAGGGATTGGATCGAGGTCAGATTTAGCGTCCAGATATCCCAGCAACCCCGCTTCATTCTCCGCGCCCAGCATCTCTGTGAGGGTCATGGGATGAATCTTCAAAAAGTCTACCTGACCGACCGGGAAGGAAGAGGGCTTTGCCAGCGTCACTCCGAGTAGCGATCCTGCAGTGGCGACATGATAGCCCTTCCCATTCTCATGGAAATACTTCAGGGCGTTCAGGGCGTTGGGAGCTTCTTGAATTTCATCAAAGATAATGAGCGTGGTCCCCTCGGTAATGGGAAATCCCGTGATGAATTGGAGCGTATCAAGAATCCTGCTGATGTCTTTGGTCTCTGCAAAGAATTGCAGGTATTCAGGGTGTTCATCGAAGTTGAAGTAGGCGACTTTCTCATAATGCCTACGCCCGAACTCCTTGAGCAACCAAGTTTTTCCCACCTGACGCACCCCCTGTAAAATCAGCGGCTTGCGATAGGGTGAGTTCTTCCAATCGATCAAAGACTGCATCGCACTTCGTTCCATGGAAACCCCCCTCAATTCCTATCGTAACTATAGGGCTGGTTTTCGGGAAAAGTCAATGGAAATCACATAAAAAGCATAGAAAGTGTGATGAAACTCACACTTTCTGCAGAAATTATGTGATGTACCCCTGTTCTTGCAGATAGGCCTCCTCGGTATGAGACATGCTCCACTGGAATAGGTTTTGATGAGGATTGGAGTAAAAACAGCAGCCATCTCACTATGTTGGATTACCGTGGCTCTCGGCATGATTGAGAAAATAATAAACCGATACTGGATAACAGGTTGCGTAGAATTGTTCATCGTATTGCATCGTGCTGTTCAAGGCCCGTGCGATCGATGCAAGAGGTTGATACACAGCAGTTGCGCTTATAGCTATATTTGCTTGCGATATTTTTGCCAAACGATGAAGATGCTGGCGACCTTTTCCATCTTCGGTGCTAGAGTGCAAGTGATGATCGATTGAGTCTGAATGACTGGTGGTACGATCATCAAGGATGACGCATATGGCACAACACCAAGCTATGGAACGTGCTGTTGTTGATGACGCCGAGCCTCCGCTCCTTACAGCATATGGCCGGCCCGGATGCCCCCCCAACCCCCCCTCAGCTTTGGACGGCAGGATCGAAACGTTTCGGAACACCTGGTATCCGGACACGAGCGATGCACAGTGGGACAACTGGCACTTCCAACTCTCCCACCGCATCACCACGGTAGAGGAACTCTCCCGCTTTTTCCCTCTCACCGAAGAGGAGAACGCAGCCTTCGCTTCGCCGGCTTCTCTGCTCTCCTTCGCCATCACCCCGCACTACCTCTCCCTCATCGATCCCGGCGATCCCGCTGATGCACTGCGCAAGTGCGTCGTGCCCACCATCGCCGAGACCTACAAAAGCCCGGATGAGAGCGACGACCCCTTAGGGGAAGGGGAGGACTCGCAGCTTCGCTGCCTGGTCCACCGCTACCCTGACCGGGTGTTGTTCCTCACCACGAACTTCTGCTCCACCTACTGCCGCTACTGTACCCGCTCGCGGATGGTCGGCCACAGCGAGGCGCTTACGTTCCACTGGCAGAAGGCGATCGACTACATCGCCTCCCACCCAGAGATCCGGGATGTCGTGGTCAGCGGAGGCGATCCGCTCACCCTCAGCGACGAAGTGTTGGACAGCCTGCTCGCCTCGCTCTACGCCATCCCCCATGTCGAAATGGTGCGCATCGGCACCAAGGTCCCGATGGTCATGCCCCAGCGCATCACCGAGGGACTGCTCTCTGTGCTCCGTCGTTACAAGCCGCTCTACATGAGCGTGCATGCCACGCACCCTAACGAGCTCTCCTCCCGTTCCATCAAGGCGTTCAATGAACTGGCCGACAGCGGGGTGGTGCTCGGAAGCCAGACGGTCCTGCTCAAGGGCATCAACGATTCGCCTGAGATCCTGCGCTCGCTCTTCCATGGACTGCTCAAGGTCCGCGTCAAGCCGTACTACCTCTTTCAGTGCGATCCCATCAGCGGCAGTGAGCACTTCCGCACCACCGTCGACAAGGGGAAAGCCTTGATGGCCACGCTGCGCGGTTTCACCAGCGGCTACGCCGTACCGCAGTACGTCATCGACACCCCGGGTGGTGGTGGCAAGGTCCCGATCCTTCCCGCCTACGAGGTGGGGGAGGATGATACGGCCCTCTACCTGCGCAACTGGGAGGGGAACATCTACCGCTACCCGACTGCTCGCGAGGCGTTTCCATGCTAGTGGGGCTCACCTACGACCTCAAGGATGAGTGGAAAGGGCGTGGGTACCACGACGAGGAGATCGCCGAGATGGACAGCGTTGTGACGATCGACGCCATCGAGGCCTCGTTGCAGACGCTGGGCCTCGAGACGCTTCGCATCGGCTCGATCTTCTCCCTCGTCGAGTTTCTCGCTTCCGGCAAACGCTGTGACCTGATCTTCAACATCAGTGAGGGGCTCTATGGCCTCCTGCGCGAATCGCAGGTGCCGGCCCTCCTCGATGCCTACCAGATCCCCTATGTCTTCTCCGACTCCTTCACCCTGGCCATCACGCTGCACAAGGAGCTGGCCAAGGCGAAGGTGCGTGCATCGCACATCCCCACCGCCGAGAGCGTCCTCATCGAGACCCTCTCAGACCTCAGTGGTGTGCATCTGCCCTATCCCCTCTTCGCCAAACCGGTGGGGGGAGGGACCGGCATGGGCATCACGGCGCAGAGCCGGGTGGAGAGTGAAGCTGAGCTTGCAGCGGTGTGTGCCACCTTGCTCAGCGAGTATGAACAGCCGGTCTTGGTGGAGCGCTACCTTGCGGGGCGCGAGTTCACCGTCGGCATCACGGGCAGTAGAGAAGATGCGGTCCCTGTCGGGGTGATGGAGATCATTGTGGATGAGACGAGCGACGGGGGCATCTACTCCTATAAGAGCAAGCAGGAGTACCTGGAGGTGACACGGTACGTGAAAGCGGAGGGGGAGGCCAAGGAGGCGTGCCAAGCCGTCGCCCTCGCCTCCTGGCGTGCCCTGGGCTGCCGTGATGGTGGCCGGGTCGATCTGAAGATGGACAGAGAGGGAGTTCCGTACTTTCTTGAGGTGAACCCGCTTGCCGGCCTCCACCCCATCGACAGCGATCTGCCGATCCTCGCCCGGATGCACGGTCTCTCCTACGATGACCTCATCGCACGCATCATGGCTTCGGCCTTCAAACGGATGGGTGTATGCATATCATGATCCTCACCGACCCGGTCGGGGAGCAAGCGACCAAGGATGAGAGCGATACCCTCATCCAGGTGGCGGCGGTGCGCCGTGCGCTGCGTCGCCTCGGCCATAGCGTCGAGGTGGCCTACTTCTCGCTCAACCTCATCCAGGTGGCCCGTCGCATCAAGAGCAGCGGCTGTGACCTGGTCTTCAACTTGGTGGAGAACCTCGCCTCCAGCCGGTTGCTCCACCTCGTCCCGCTGCTCTGCCAGAGCATCGGGGTACGGTGCAGTGGGGGAGGGAGCACGACCCTCTCCTTGAGTGGGGACAAGGTGGAGGCCAAGCGCCTGCTTACGCTCAAGAGGCTTCCCACCGCCCCCTGGATCGAAGATAGTGGGCAGAAGAACCTCAAGGAGTTCCTCCATGTGAAGATGATCATCAAGCCACGGGCAGAGGAGGCGTCGGTGGGTATCACGGAGGCCTCGGTGCGCTCCTTCGCCACCATCAGGGAGATCAAGGGGCTCTTTGAGGAGGGCGATGTCTTTGCAGAGGAGTACATCGATGGGAGGGAGTTCAACCTCTCCATCCTCCCCGGAGGGATCGTATTGCCTCCCGCTGAGATGCTCTTCGTCGATTACCCACCCAACCGCACCCGGGTGGTGGGCTACGAGGCCAAGTGGGAGGAGGACTCCTTCGCCTACCAGCATACAAAGCGCACCTTCTCCTTTCCTGAGAAAGATGCACTACTGCTCAAAGCGCTCACCGACTTGGCCAAGGAGACCTACACCCTCTTTGGAGCGAGTGGGTATGCCCGAGTTGATTTCAGGGTGAACAAGGCGGGAGAACCGTTCATCTTGGAGCTGAACAGCAACCCGTGCATCGCTCCCGACAGCGGCTTTGTCGCCGCCGCCGCAGAGGCGGGATACTCGTATGAGCGCCTCATCGAGACCCTCATCACGGAGGCGTGAGATGACGATACGCACAACGCCAAATGAAGCCGACTGCAACGTGGTGAGAACCATCCTTGCACAGAGCGGCTTCTTCAACAGTGAGGAGGTTGAGGTCGGCGTCTCCCTCATCGACGAATTCCTGAAGACAGGAGGAGCGAGCGGCTACCTGTTCCTCTTTGCCGAAGAGGATTCCCAAGTGGTGGGGTATACCTGCTACGGCCCCATCCCGGGTACCCGTTTCAGCTTCGATCTCTACTGGATTGCCGTCGACGGGGGGGCACAGGGGAGGGGAATCGGGCAAGAGCTGCTGGTTGCCACCGAAGAAGCAATCAGGGTCAACGGTGGCAGGAGAGTCTACGTGGAGACCTCCTCGCGCCCGCTCTATGCGCGGACCCGCCGCTTCTATGAGAAGGCGGGGTATATCGAGGAGGCACGGCTTGCCCAATACTACGCCCCCGATGACGACAAGGTCCTCTATGTGAAGTGGTGGGAAGAGGGGAGTGAGCGTACGGATTCCTGAATATTGAAAGACCAATGGGGATTAAAGAGTTCTATCAATCTCTCCTTTGGCGCATAACAGTAAATATCGGCCGACCTTCTCTGCTAAAGAGGCTGTTTCATCGAGAAGGTTGTCAGGAAGCCTCGATGTTGAGCAATGTATCTCATATGTTAAATCGCCGCTATATTCGATCTCGTGCAAGACGGGCAATATCTTTCTCCAGTCGATAGTACCTTGGAACGGCATGATGTGATCGTCGTTGAATCCTGAATTATCTGCCACATGCGTCGCTTTCAAACGCGTTCCTATAAAACGTAACGCTTCACGTTGGTCGAGTCCCATGAGATGTGCATGTCCGAAATCCCAGCAGATTCCAACATTGTCTACATGAAAGGAGTCTACAAGATCTACTAATTCCACATGTCTGGAACAATACACTGTGCTAGGTCTGAGATACGTTTTAATGATATTGGCAGCCATGTTTTCTATTGCGATTCCACATCCTACTTTTTCAGCCATTTCAAGATACGGCATGAAGTACTCGTAATTTCTCCTCTTTGACTCTTTGAACTCATATGAGTCGTCGGGATACGTGCCTGGATGCATTACAATCCAGGGAATACCGGCTATTCCACACGCTTCAATAGCTCGTTTGATCAGCGGCTCCCAGACTTCTGCTTTGGGACTCTCGGGTTCTATTGCATTGTAGAATGGCGCATGTGCCTGAGAAATCGGTAAATCAAGTTCAATCGAAAGCGCCGCGATTTCCTCGACCCACTCTCTCCAGTCCGGATCTGCAAGTCTGAAAAAGTCTTTCCCCGCATCGGAGATATTCAGGTCAACGGCATCGAACCCGACGTGCTTGAGACGTCTCATGGAATCCAATGTTGGAATATATGATATCCAGTCGGGGCGAAAGGCTATAAGGTTTGTCGAAGTTGAAAGTCTCATCACAATGCTCCTCCGTTTGTCACGAGTTTTGCGAGCTCTCCAAAATCAAGATTATTCGATTCTGAAACAAGCTGAACCATGGTAGTATCAAGATTATGCCCCTTGCCGTAGATGGTACACAACCCTGCGGCAAGTGAAGCTATTGTATCAGTATCTCCACCTGTTTCGGTTGCTAACCGTATAGCGAGCCTCACGTCTGATTTCGCATAGAGCAGCAGACCGAAAACGCAGGCAGCTACATCGGCTGATGCCAATGTGGAGCCTATGACATCATACAGCAGGCACTTCAAATCATGTTCACTTTTTAAAGACGGGATTGTTCTTTCAAGGAAAAGGGCTCTCGTTGCCACTGATGGTCCAACTCCTGCCGTTAACTCTGTATTTCCATACCCCAATCCAATGCGTGCCCCTTCACACGCTCGTTCAATTATTTCATGGATATTCTTGTTTTCAAATGCTGCCTGAAGTGCATAGGCATACGCCATTGCAGCTTCAATCGCCACCGCGGTGAAATGGGTGGGCTTCAGGCATTCGATAACGTTTTCTTCAAGGGTCTCTGGCGTGCTAAATAGAAATGCGGCAGGGACCCTCATGATACCCCCACAGGTTGTTCCCTCGATCCCTGCAGTTCCTATGTTCTTGCCATCCCGGATGGCCCGCAATGCTTTCATGCTGCTGGGGCCCATATAGTGCACGGCGTCAGTTTCATCAACCCATTTCAAGAGCGCCTTTGCCGTATCAGTGGCATCAATGCTCCCTTGGCGCGCATATTCTTTGATCAAGTAAACATTTTGTTCCGTATCATCAGTGACACGCCCATATGATAGGTCTCTATGGGACAATGCTGTTTGAGGATCTAGGATTGTGTCTATTCTGTTGAATTTTTTCTCGATGGCTTGTCTGCTGCAGTACTCGGTTGCCTTGCCAAATGCGTCACCAACAGCAAACGCTTCTAAAAATGCTTCAACTAATTCTCTTTCCATAGTCTGTACTCTACTTAGGTACATGGCGGAGAATCAAAGGATTCCCCGCCATGAAGAATAAGTTAGTATAACTCCTTGTTGTACGCTTCAGCAGACTCCTGCATCGCCTTCAGAGGATTATATGACAAGTCTTCCGTAACAAGTGTGCGGAACTTGGCAAGTGCGTTGGCCTTCGCAGCATAATCATCAATGTTGAGGTACGCATAGGCATACGACAATTGTTTGAAGGCAACAGCATACGCCGGCATTGTCTCAATGGCTTGGGTCACTGCAGGAGAGGTGAAAGAGGACTTCCTGATCGGAAGATATCCACTGTCAATTGCAAACAGTGCGTTTTCGTCAGCCTCACAGATGAATTTCACGAACTTCCAGGCAGCATCTGTCCTTTCAGACGATTTCGGATAAATCGCTACGCTGCTTCCACCCAAAGCCACTTTCTGGACATCAAAGTACGGCATTTCTATGGCACGCAAATCCTCTCCCAGCGTCGGTGTCCATTCACTGATCTTGGTGGACGATCCGGCAAAGAACGCGGCGTTTCCAGCAAGGAATACATTATTCCCAGACTTATTCATTGCCATTACCATGTAGCCGTTCTTGACCATGTCCTGCCACCATTGGGCAACCTTGGCACACTCTTCTGAGCCCCATGCAGCCGACTTCACTGAGAAATCTTCGTTTGCCGCGATGACAGGATTATTGCACTGCAAGATTTGCGTGTTTGTGAGCCAATCTTCGTCTTGCACCACGAATGGAACAAAACTTGCCTTGCCTTTGTAGTAATCCTTCAGAATTGCACATACTGCCATGAACTCTTCCCAGGAGGTGGGCGCGTTGTTCTCCATATCAAGTCCAGCCGCTTCTACCAATGCCTTGTTGTAGAACATGGTGTTTGTCGACATATTATACGGGATGTTGCAATACTGCCCGTCATAATTGCTGTAGTCCCAGAGGCCTTCGAATACATCGGCAAAATCGAACGCGGGATCTGCCAAGGCTTGGTTGCCCGCATAGAAGTTCCCATACGCACCGGTATAGGCGACCTGTCCACCGATAATGACGTCAGGAGTTGAATTGCTTTTGAGGGCGGCGGTGATCTTTGTTGCTGTGTCGTTGTATCCTCCTGAATACGAAGCAACCGCTACGATGTCTGACTGTGAGGCGTTGAAATTGCTCACCGCTCTCATAAAGTTTTCACCCGTAGTACCGCTCAGTGCATACCAAACATCAATGGTGACCGGTCCAGTTGAAGGAACACTCTCCTGTTTCCCTGCAGCAAATGCAATGAAAGGAACCATAATCAGAGCCAAAAACACCAGAGCCATTTTATTTGAAATCTTCATGATCTCCTCCTAATTCTTAACAGTTCCCTGTTAGATTCTCTATTCTCAACCTTTCAGGCCTGTAAGCGTGATCGATTGCACAAACTGCTTCTCGGCGATGATGTAGACAATCATCAGCGGGAGAATGCTCATGAGAGACCCCGCCATCATCACCTGATACGCGGAACTTGCCTCAGAGACAAGATATTTAAGCCCTACCGCAAGCGTCCTCATCTCCGTCTTGTTGGTGACAAGCAGTGGCCAGAGATATGACCGCCAATGTGATAAAAAAGCATAGAGAGTTGCTGCACTGATCGAGGTCTTCGAGTTTGGTATGACCACATGGATCAGAATGCCGAAGTAGTTGCTGCCGTCTATCTTTGCAGCGTTTATCAAGTCTTCTGGTATGGTGATGAAAAAAGAGATGAGGAGCATTGTTGTGAAGACTCCGAGCACTTGTGGCAAGATTATCCCTGGGTATGTATCGATCAGCTTTGTATTTGAGACCATTTGATACAGGGGAATGATAAGAACAGACATCGGAACGAACATGGCGCTTTGAATAAGGATGTACAACGTCCTTTTAAATGGGAACGTGAGTTTGGCAAAAGCAAAACCCGCACACACGGACATCACAATTTGTATAACAGTTTGCAACACTGATGTGATGATCGTATTTGCATAGTATCTTCCAAACGGAATCATGCGAAACACGCGCTTGAAGTTGTCAAAATTGAATTGGGCAGGGAATAATCTGATCGGGATCGTATACACTTCCTTCTGCGTCTTGAATGCGGAAAAGACCATCCAAATGAATGGGAAGATCATGATGAAAGAGATAATGAAAAGGAAGATGAATATCGGTATATTGTAGCGTTTCAAATGGTTTGATTTACTCTTCATAGTCATTGTCTCTCGTATTGATTCCTTTCTGAATGATGGTCAGTACTAAAATGATTACAAAAAGAATCATAGATGCCGCAGCACCTCGTCCCATTCTGGAATTACCAAAAGCTTGTTTGTAAATGTAATTCACCATGAGAATGGTACTATTGTCAGGGCCTCCGTCCGTCATGATGTCAACTTCAGTAAATGCTTGGAAACACCCAATGAGGCCCATCATGATCACAAATGCAATGATCGGCTTGAGCAGAGGGAGCTTGATATGGAGAAGCGTCTGAAAATCGTTGGCACCATCAACTTTAGCCGCTTCAATGGCACTCTCCGAAATCCCCTGTAACCCTGAAATGAAAATAATGATGTCATATCCGATCCCACGCCAGACAGCAAAGGCAACAATGCTCATGAGGGCAGATTCTTTTGCGTAGATGAAGTAGCTGGTGGGAAGGTGCAAAAACTGAAGAAATTGATTCAATGGTCCAATCTGAGGATCGTACAGCCACATGAATATTATGCTTGATGCAGCCACAGGGACAATCACGGGGGCGAAATAGCAAATTCTGAGGTACTTTCTGAACGGAACGGTAGCGTCGAGCATGATCGCCAACAGAAGCGATATCGAAACTTCCAGCACTATCTTGAAGAGGGTGAAGATAAATGTGTTGCCAAGGGCCTTGCGGAAAATTTCGTTCTCGATGAGAAATCGATAATTAGAAAGTCCGATGAATTTGGATACTCCGGTTATTGTATTGGTCTGTGTGAAACCAAGCCAAAAAACATTAATTACTGGATATAAGAACAGGAATATCCACGCTATACACGTAGGAAGAAGTAGAATTGCTGCAGTTACTGTCTGGTTTGATTCAAATACTGTCTTCCCGAGTTTGTAGCGATATTTCAAACTTTTCCCTCCATTCACGTACGTTTCTTTACTTTATCACAATTATTATTTATAA
>ENA-UPXM01002195-UPXM01002195.1-activated-sludge-metagenome-genome-assembly--contig:-NODE-2195-length-23385-cov-12.683883_pt1 | contig 23385 bp, 25 predicted proteins | sample MGYA00238178_ERZ772708 | MGnify/ENA primary metagenome ERZ772708 (study PRJEB29002, sample SAMN05720212) | activated sludge metagenome | isolation source: anaerobic digester from wastewater... | reverse complement strand
TAACTCTATTAATGTGAAACCACTTTTGTTGTTTTTCATATATTTATTTTAATTTGTTTAATCTTGATATTAGTTTACTATATTAGGGTTGGTTTTGTCAAGCTTCGTATTAGGTCGTATGAAATCCAACCGAAGGAATTATAGTAAGTTGATGTTGAAAAGAAGGTTTTGGTTAAATAGTTAAATAATTTGACACAGGCTTAGCGCTATTTTACCACTTCATCTATAACACCATATTTCTTGGCTTCTATAGCAGAGAGATAAAAATCTCTATCTGTATCTTTTTCTATTGTAGCAAAGGGTTGACCAGTGTGATGAGCAAGAACTTTATTCAACTGCTCTTTGGTTTTTAATATCTGTTTAGCAGTAATTTCAATCTCAGTTGCCTGTCCCGTTACTCCCCCCATAACTTGATGTAACATTATCTGCGAATTAGGTAAAGCAAAACGTTTCCCTTTTGCTCCGGCTGAGAGTAAAACAGCTCCCATAGAAGCAGCTAAACCAACACAAACAGTTGATACATCGGGCTTAACATGTTGCATAGTATCATAAATTGCAAGTCCTCCAGTAACTAATCCTCCAGGACTATTGATATACAGCTTAATATCTTGCTTAGAGTCTTCGTTAGAAAGGAATAAAAGTTGGGCAATAATTGAATTAGCCGCTTCATCATCAACTGGACCACCTAAAAATATTATTCTTTCTTTGAGCAAACGTGAAAATATATCATAAGCGCGTTCGCCATGAGTTGATTTTTCAATTACCATTGGTATTAAGTTCATATTTTTATTATTAATTATTTTATTTCTTCTTCAGGATCAACAATGGTATTATCACTGCTAAGACCTTTAACATCTATTTTCCAACCCGTAAGCTTAGCAGCTAATCTAACATTTTGACCGTCTTTACCTATTGCAAGAGATAATTGATCTTCGGGAACAGTTACCACGGCCCTATCATCGTCTGTAAGATCAACTTCTAAAACTTTAGCTGGAGATAGCGCATTAGCAATAAACTTGCTAGGATCTTCAGAATATTCAATAACATCTATTTTCTCTCCATTAACTTCAGAAATTACCGCCGTAACCCTAGTTCCTTTTTGGCCAACAACCGAGCCAATAGGATCTATTTCTTCAGCTTTAGAATAAACAGCGATTTTAGACCTACTACCAGGCTCCCGAGAAATTGCCTTAATTTGAACCGAACCAGAAGAAACTTCTGGTGCCTCTAATTCAAAAAGCTTGACAATAAGATTAGGATTGGTTCTAGATAAAACGATAACTGGACCTTTAGACGTTTCATCTACTCTTAAAACATAACATTTAATCCTTTGCCCTATTCTATAACTCTCTCTTGGGTTTTGTTCATCTTTAGGCAATGTTCCTAATGTTTTTCCAAGATCAACAAAAACATTAAATCCCTCTACTCTTTGAACCGAGCCCGAAACAATCTCTCCTTGTTTGTTTTTGTATTCGTCTAAAACCGATTCTCTTTCAACTTCTTTTATCTTTTGCAATATTACCTGTTTTGCTGTCTGCGCTGCAATTCTTCCAAAAGATGTTTGAGTAGGCAAAGGAATTTCAATCTCTTCTCCTAACATAACATCTGCTTTAATCTTTTTTGCATCTTCTATCAAAAGATGTCTCTCGGGATTAAACTTAACTTTTTTAATATCTTCTTCTTTTTTATTGCCTTTGCCTTGTTTCAATTCTTCTATTTCTTCTTCGGTTAAAATCATAGACTCATCAACAACAAGCTTTGACTGACAAAAACTAAGTTCCCCAGTTTTAGCATCCATAGTTGCTTTTATAATCTGACCCTTTTCACCATATTCTTTTTTGTAAGCTGAAGCAATAGCAACTTCAACAATCTCTAAGACTTTTTTCTTGGGGATATCTTTTTCTTCTGCTAACTGAGTAATTGCCGATGTAAAGTTTTTTAAATCCATATATTTTTAGTGAAATAATATCCGTTGTTCAAACGGATAAATCACTGCATTAGGTATGAACTAATAATATCAATTACTGACAAAAAAGTCAAATCAAATTACAAGATTAACAACTGATGGGGTAATATATACCTCAATCAATGCAGCTAAAAAAAGCATTACTATAATCAATAAAGTGACACTTTTAAATTCTTTAAAGTTAATCCTAAATATTCTGTTCTTGATAAACTTGGCTCCCAGATAAAGCCCCACACCAGCACCAATTAAAAACGCTGGTATTTCTAGTATTCCATGTGGTCCAATAGCCGCAAAGAAAATATACAAATCTACTCCTGTAGCCACTACGCCTAAAACATAGGCATTAAAAACCAAAAAGAAAAAAGGTATTATCCCAAAGAATACTCCCAAAAACATTGATAACAGAACCTTCAAGGTGTTGTTTAAAAATATCACCAACGCAAACTGCCAATTAGGAAGGCTAATTAGTTTTTCAGTCAAAAAACTTAACTCTTTTACCATTTCATCTAATAGATCTGGAGATATTAATCCATGAATATAGCCAAATGTAAAAAAGACAACGAACAAAAAAGAAGCCAGAATAATATATCTTTTAATTTTTAAAACACACATAGCATTAAAACTTTTCTCTATATGAATCTTGAAATTCTTGATTTTCAACAGAAGCAGACTCTTCAATTACTTTTTGTGAAGCTATATTCGTTTGATAAATACTCAATAAATCATCTTTAATCGGGAAAAATATAAAACGATTAATTTCTATAGAAATCTCTTTAGCGCTAGATATAGGAATATTTAAATCCCTTATTAATATCTTCTCTAGATCTTGAGGAGGCAAAAGTCCAACTAAAACTTCAACAATTAAGTCCATCATTTCTTGGTATCTAGTTTCTACCATATGTCGTTTGCAAATCTTGGTTAAGGTTAACCCAACCTCTTCGTCAAAAAGAGCATTTTTTACCTTAGGAGGCAATGTTTTGTATAATTGAAAAAATTCTTCTTTTGATATTTTCATTTTTTTGATTAATTATTATCTTCGTCTTGTGTTGATTGTTGCAATATGCTTATTTCTTTTGATTTTGGGAACAATACTCCAATAGCAGGAGTTTTCTGTATTTGACGCTCCAAGGTTCTATTTGTCAATCTTTGACTTGCAATAAATTGTTGTAATCTAGAATCAAGAACATCCATAGTTGCTGAACCATGTTCTTCAAACATTTTTTGAAAAAACGATCCAGATTGATTCTGTAACACCATCGTTTGAAATGTTTCACTTTTAATAACATCTTCACTAAGATTTTTAATATCATCATTTCTTATAGCCCGACTCATCTTTCCCATAGCAATATTTTTGGCACCTTCGTTTATCAAACGATTAACATCTTCGCCACTTTCAATTTCATCTGGCGTTATCTTCCGACCAACAACTGACTCAAATTCTTTTTTCTTTTCATCGGTAAAAACTCTTTCTTTGTAATCTTGAATTCCTTCACCTTCTTTTATTTTAAACTCTTCGGCCATCTCTTTATATTTCTTTCCAGCCATTTGATAGTATAGTTTATTAGAACGCTCTTCGTTCTCCTCACCATCAAAGAAATTAGCATTAAGTGCATTTAATTTAGTTAAAGCGGAAGGCGATAAATACTTATTACCATGATTAAAAATATTATTTCTAAAATCTTCATCTTTTATCCCAGACAAATTCTTTCCTTTTGAAGCAAGCGCATGAGCCAGAGCTGCTTGACTAGCAGGATCATTAAAAATTAGCTTACCCGTCGGCCCATTAGCAACATCTACTAGTGAGCTTCCATGTTTACGATTAAGCTCTTCGGCTCTCTCCTCAGCTCTCTCTTGAACATGTTCTTCTGTTTTTTTGCCAGTAAGAGCAAAATCCGCTTTTTGCGCCCATTTATTAAACCCTTTATACGCCCGGTTAGTATAAGCAAATTTATTCATACGCCCTATTAAGTCATCTCCCTTCATATTTTCTGGAATCCCTTCTTTACCTCTTACTAAATCATTTCTAAACTTACTAACCCCACCTTTTGCCAAAGCTCCCGCCCAAGGAGTTGCCATTTTTATAGCGCCAGAAGCTTGAGATATAACAGCACTAGCAGCTGCGGGAACAAGACCCTTGGCAATAAAAAATATTACTGCGAAATAACACAATAGCACTAAATTGCCCACCACCTGATCTAGTTTAATTGGTACCCACGAAGGAAAGTCGCCAATAAAAGTAACTAAATTGTTCTGAGCTAATTGAACCATAATTGGAGCCATCGCAAGTCCAAAATACAAAAGAGTGATAAATATTACTCCCACAAAAAGCCACTGAATAAAGTGCTTCAACCATTCGCTAAACCATTTTTTAGTATCGTCAAATATAATACAAAAGAATGCCAAAGGAGCAAATATTGCCAATATTTGAATAACAAATATTCTGGCAACAAAAACAAAGAAAAACAAGAAACAAAGAATTGACATTAATCCCATACTTAAACCAAAGAAAAGAAAATTAAGTGAAGATGGTATAATTTCTACCGGCAACATAATAATCCATGCCAATTGCGTTGCCACATTAAGATATGGGACGATTAAACTAACAACTCTAAGAGCCAATAATCCAATTGTTGTATAGAAGGTTTCTTGTCCTACAGCAAATAATGGCTCTACCGCATTAAATATAATATTACCACCTTCGCCACCGAACTGCAAAGCAACAGTATTAAACAAAATATTAGATATATCTATTGCCATACCCACAAAAAGCAAAGTAAAATTAGTTAATAACGCAACTAATATCAAATTAGGTAATGCTTTTTTAAGTTGAACTCTTTCAATCCCTAAAATTACCGAGAATGCTATAGCAAGAAAAGCTAAAATTAATAGCATATTTACGATGCCAACAGAAAAAGCCCAACCCATTTCAACAGGGCTATACCCTTCAGTGCCTCCAAGGGTGAGCGCTATTGGAGTAATATCAATTGCCCATTGCAATAAAGATGTACTAAGAAACAAGGCGACTAAGGTTATGATATAGAATATAAAAGACGAAAAATACAACGCAAAAGTCGGCCCAGTTGCCTCCGATAAACCCTCTAGAGCCGCTATGGCTGGATCAAGAAGAAAACCATAAGATACTGTCGGGAAAAAAAGAAAAATGATAAAAATAGGAAGGAATGATTTAATAAATTTCATTGTTTTTTAAATTAGTCTTTGTTATTTTCTTCTACTGGGATTTCTTTTTTAGGTAAATTCCTTGAAATCTCAATACACTCAACTTTTTTATTATAAAATTTTATATCTGTAACATTAGATATTTCAGGAGTCATGCCAATCCCAAGTAAATTACCACAAGGCTCATTAGCTTGCCACCAACTAGAAGTAGAATAATATAACTTTATCTGACAAATTCCACCAAAGGCATAAAGATTACCCTCATCATAATTAAATCCTTCGGCTTGATTCAATAACTCTCCCTTTTCGTTATACAAATCCATAGCAATTGACCCTTCTTTAAGAACATTTCTTTCTTGTTCACTAATTTTACGATAACCTTTCACAGATTGCCAAGCGGCCTCCCGAGCTCCATTCATTAAACCACCAGCTAGATTACCCATCCATCCTGCAATAGGCCCAATCAAAATACCAGCTGGATTAGCCCAAGAACTCATAATATGCGCTAAACTAGGTAAGACAATCGTCTCTTGGTTTTCTTCAAACATAATGATACTACTTCCTCCAGTATAGTTTGGAGTGTCCCAAATAACAATATAATCACAGGGGATCCCTCCGGCCGTAGTTAAATCAAGTGAATTAATTGAATACTCTCCGACATCCCACAAATTAGGTAAAGCCTGAATAGTTGTAAGTTGAGGATTTATTGTGTCTAGAACTAACCAAGAAGTTAAAAGAAGAATAAGTCCAAGAATTCCATTCTCAATTCTTTTTAATGCCAAAGCCATCTTAGCAGGATCTCCAGCCGAGCCAATATATTCCAATCCAGCGATAATAAGTATTGCAAATACAGCGATCCCTCCTAAAGATATACCCCACTCATAAATATATGCTATTAATTCATGGATTTGCGCGCCTGAATTCAATTCTGTTCCCAGAGGAGAGTTGGGCCAATTAGTTTCAAACCCACCACTAGCTAAAGATACTAGGGGAAGTACAATTAATAAAAAACAAAATGTTGCTATCTTTCTCATATTCTATTTCTTAATCTTAACATATAAATAAAATAAATAACAGTATTTAATCACAAACACAATCATCTTCAGATTGAACAACTGCATCTAAACAACTACACCAATAACAATCTGGTGGACAAATTACGCACCTATTTGCGCCTAAAAGATAAAATTGACCACTAGGACAACTTGGAATCACTGGACAGCTTTCTCCCGCCGGAACAACATATTGGGCAGGAATACAAGCATTAGCACACCGACACCATGCCCAACCTTCAAGGCAAACACAATTACCACTTATGTCTCTATATTCTCCTGCTCGACAATCATCCTCTTCTTCTTCCTCCTCTTCTTCCTCTTCCTCTTCTTCCTCTTCTTCCTCTTCTTCCTCGCTGCCATCATCAACATCATCATAAATAGCTAACTCGTCGCCACCAGAAACACCAAAACGAACTATATGTATACAGCCAACCTCTTCATCTTCTTGTTCTTCTTCTATACTTTGCTTAATCGCATTAACATTAGGGACCTCAACAACCATAGTGCTCCCCATTAACATACCACAATCAGAGCCAAACCAACTGTCCGAATAATGATAAAGTTTCAATTGACAGACTCCGCCTAAAACGTAATCTCCATTATCGCTTAGATTACCATTAGCATCGTATCTATCGCCAATAACAGTCTCTTTTTCATTTTCTGACAATTTGCGATAACCTTTTACAGAACCCCACGGATCAGCTATGCTTTTAATAGAATTTTTACCGTCAAAAATCTTAATTGTTTCGTCTTCACCGAAAGAAACAACCGATTTATTTCCTTTATAATCTTCTTCGTCCCAGACAACAACATAATCACAAGGAACTCCCCGACTATTCATTGAACCAACAGATAAGCTAGAATAATTATTATTTTCCCACAAATTAGGTAAAGCCTGAATAGTTGTAAGTTGAGGATTTATTGTGTCTAGAACTAACCAAGAAGTTAAAAGAAGAATAAGTCCAAGAATTCCATTCTCAATTCTTTTTAATGCCAAAGCCATCTTAGCAGGATCTCCAGCCGAGCCAATATATTCCAATCCAGCGATAATAAGTATTGCAAATACAGCGATCCCTCCTAAAGATATACCCCACTCATAAATATATGCTATTAATTCATGGATTTGCGCGCCTGAATTCAATTCTGTTCCCAGAGGAGAGTTGGGCCAATTAGTTTCAAACCCACCACTAGCTAAAGATATTAATGGGAATAATAAAAAAAGTATTACCACTCTAAAACATCTTAACATTATATTACTTTTATTGAATCAAATATATAATTAATCTGCTTCTCAACAGATTTCACTTTAGTATTTAGGGCAATCACAGATATTAAATAATAATTATCATCTACTTTAATTGCTCGCTCTTTAGAAACGGCAACTCTTCCATCAGTATAATTATATTCAGCTTCAAATTGTAAAATATTATCTTCAAGATATTTTTTATCTTTAATCAACATTGTTGTTTCTTGCTGTTCAGAAACTTCTCGCATAAACTCTTCTACTTGTTCTATTTCTTCTAAATTAAGCTTGAGTCCAACTACTGTTGTAGGAAACTCCAAGTCTAGAGAAAAAGCAAAGAGTAAAACATCCATATCAGGATGATCAACGACTACATTGGATTCAGATCTTATCCAATTAGATGGATACTCTAAAGATATTTGATTATTTAAAATAACCTCTTTATAGTCACCAACATTCTCTTTTTTGACAATAGATGTCAACTCCTCCGAACTCAGCCCCTCAATATCTATTTCTCTATTTATTATCTTCTCAATAGCATCAGTATCAATCCCCGACATCATTTCATCTAAATCGGGAGTTTTAATCTCCGGCATCTCGGGCATTAATGAATAATCATAATTAAAATCTACTCTGTTAATCCTATTAAAAGAGAGTGCTAATAATAGAACAATCATTATACTACATAAAATAACAATTCTCTTATTTTCGTAATTCATATTTTTATTTCCCACCAAGGAGTGGATAAGTTATAACCCATTAAGATCATAATTAACTCTACTATAAACCATGCTGAGATAATAATCAATAAGCCATTTCTAATTGATATCCATATAGATTTTATTCTCGTTAATGTCTTAACATTACCCAAAGAGGTATAAAATATTATTCCGGAATATATAACTAACATTATTAATAAAAATGGAGTAATTTTCCATAAAACAAAATCTAATATATTTTTAAAAAGTATAAATATATGTTTAACTTCACACTTTTCAGTCTCATCCCATTGAGTATTAGAGTTATTATGATTAAGTCCACAAGGAATAAAGCCAGTGCCACCCTCATCTTTAATATATGAAAACGAACCTAGGGCTGCAATACCTACATTTTCACATTCAGGATCTATACAAGCAGAAACTTCCCAAGAATAATCTCCAACACAAGACAAATTTAATCTTCTCTCTGTTTTTTTAACAATCTCCTCTAATACCGTTATTGTTCCTGATCCATCTTCGGGTGTACAAGAAGCTTTTAAATAATAAGTGTTGACTCCTAAAACATCGCTCCATTTAAAATCTACAAAAAGAGATTCTTTTGAGTGTATTTTCTCTCCTATCCCAGGACTAATAATCTTTGATGGCTGTAATTCAACAGTTCTAAAACTACTCTCAGCCGGATCTCCACATTCACTATCATCAACGCTATTACAAGAACTCACCGACCATGTATAAATTTTATCCATCTCAAGATCTTCAATAGTAATATTATTATCAGCAACTATTCTTGATTCTCCATCTAGGGTAAAAAGATATGCTTGAGCTCCTGGATATAACTTCCATTCAAATCGTACCGGAATTATTGCTTCTTCATTTAATGGATAAACTATCTCGGGAACACCTCCAGTTGTTTTAAAACTTCTTTGAGACCACCCAGCCTCACAATAATCATTTCTCCCCAATTCATCCCAACAAGACTTTACTCTCCAAGAATAAGAAGTGTCTAATCTTAATTTATCACCAGATAATACAACAGAATTTAATCTTGAAACAGCTCCTTCAAAAATAGTGCTTTTTACTACTGTTTTATAAACACTAGATCCATCTTTTAGGAGCTCAAATATATAAGAGTTAGCTCCTACCGGAGAATCCCAACTGAATTGAATTGGCCAACTAATTGGATCTTTTCCATCAGGGTCATCTCCAGGATAAGTCAAGCGAGGATTATCAACAACAACATCTTTTGAAACTTCAAAATAATGCCAATCACTATAGTCTGTACAAACTAAATTTGGTTCATTTCTATCGCAAGCTCTCACCCGCCAACGATAAGAAGAATAATCGTTTTTAGTAAAAAGAAGATATTCTTGGTTTAAAATATTAGTTTCTGGTTTAGCATCTGTTACCGATGTAAATATTGAGTATATTGGAGTATTCCGTGCTTTTACTAAAGGATGATCTTGAAATGTCTGCCAAAAAGTAAACTTTGGTAATCTTTGTTGAACTTCAATTTCGTATCGATCATAGTAATCATAATGAGTTTGAGTAGAACCAACCATAGTTTGTAATTTGCGAGTATCACACCAATAAAGATTGGCTTTTCTCAAATCATCAACTACTTCAGGGGCTTGTCCAACTACCGTTTCTGCTCCTAGTAAGATAGCAAAAAAACTTTCATCTTCGGTTGGTGTACCAACACTCAAAACTTCTGGCGCACTACTTGTTTCAAAATCCCACCAATCACTCCATTCACCACAATTATCTCCAGAAAGACTACAACAAGCTCTTGTTCTAAAACTAAAAGAATCATCGGAACGCAACAAACAATTATCAGCTATAAAATCATAGAGACAACTTTGTTGATAATATTGATTATTATAAGCCAAGCACCTATTACTAGCATAAAAAACACAACTCCCAAGTTGTTGATGATTTTTTATTCTTAAAAAACTATAAATTGAATTGCGCTGATTGCTCGCTCCCCAATTACAAGAATTAGAGTATTCTCTGTCCGAATTTTTATCATCATAATATTTAGCTAAATTGCTACAACTACTATTAAGAGAAGATGTTGATTTCAAAACATCGCTAAACATTGCTTGTTCTTTTCTACCTTTGTTTTCTGATTCGGGAGATTCTTTGTAGGTAAATGATGGAATTTCGTCTTCTGGAGTAAACCTTAAACATTGACCCGTAGGAATTCTTTCAGTAAAATAATCTAGTGTTGATATACTTTGTTTTGGAGCAAAGTCCAATGGATTAGCATTAGTATCCGTAATCTCAATATCATAAGATCGGGGAGAACTGCCACCCCAACCAAAACCTGGTACATTTCGCCAACTAAGAGTAACTGGTAATAAAACATCTACTGATGATACTTTCCCATTATAACTTGGATCTTTGGGTATATCTAGACAATCACCTGCACATGGCCAATGCCAAGAACATTGACTTTGACATTTTTGCCAAGGATATCCAGGATTATAAACATACCAGCAACCACCACAACAAGGATCGCACCACCTCTCCCTCACAACACCCCCACAAGGAGAACCACCAGATTCTCCCGCAAAACTACCTACACATTGCCCCGAATAACATCTAGGACAAGGATCACATTCGTCATCATCAGCATAAACATTAGGAGCAAACAGAAAAACAGCAAACAATAGCAATAGGATGTATGTTGTTTTTTTAATCATTTTAAAATATTAGATAATGTTATCCAATCATCAATGCTTAATCTTTCGGCTCTTATCTTTGGATCAATACCAATAGATTTTAATTGATTTTCAACTTCTACTTTACTTAGTTTTAACTCTTTTGACAAATTATTCAATAGTTGAGCCCGAGGACGAGAAAACCCCGCTCTAGCAACTTTAAAAAAAGAAGTGCTATCTTTACTCTTTTTAGTAATAATTCTTAAAACTGAGCTATCAACATTAGGATTAGGATAAAAACATTGTCTTGGAACGCGAAATAACACCTTAGGGTCTGCATAAAATTGAACCGAGAGAGCTAATAAATTCATATTTGGCGGTTTGGCACATATTCTTTGGGCCACTTCTTTTTGTGTCATTAATACCATTTCTGTTGGTGGATTATTGCTCTCTAAAAACATTCTGATAATCGCAGGGGCAATATAAAATGGAGTGTTTGAGAAAACCTTATATTCTTGTTGAGGAACTAATTCTTTCAGAATATCTGCTTCAATAACTTCTACATTATTACCCACTCTTTCTTTTAATAATCTAGCTATCTTCTTATCTTTTTCAATGGCTATTACTTTTTTAACTTTCTTGGACAATGGTATTGTTATTGCTCCAAAACCAGGACCAATTTCTAAAATAATATCTTCTGGATTAGCTAAAAAAACTATTTTGTCTACAATATTTTTATCAATAATAAAGTTTTGCCCCATTTTCTTCAACGGAGCAATATCGTTTTCTTCCATTATTCTTATTAAACTATCTTTATTCATAGTCCCTAAAACCTATGACCTACTCTATAAGAACCAAAGGGGTTGGTTCCACCACGAACTTCAAAATGAATATGACAACCAGTTGCTCCAATAGTATAACCAGTATTACCCATATACCCAATTACCGAGCCTTGCGAAATACTTTGACCCCTAGAGACTAACATTCGGGATAAATGACCATAATATGTTGTTGTTCCATTAGCATGAGATATTTTAATATAATTTCCACCAGTTGGGTGATATCCAACCGTATTAACTGTTCCTGCAGACGAAGCATATATTGGAGTACCACAAATATTAGCAATATCCACTGCATTAGTTGAGTGTAGACCTTGACTAATAACACCAGAAGCAGGAGCAATAAAACCAGAAAAAGATGCTCGAGTAACTGCTGGTTGAGGCTTTGGTTTCTCTCCACCAGGAATAATTAATATGTCTCCCAATTGAATTAAAGAATCATCCTCTAAATTATTAAAGGAAATAATTTCTTCTGTTTTGACCTTGTATTTCTTAGCAATACCATCAATTGTCTCATTGTTACCAACAATATGAAAAACTCCCGAAACGGGCAGAATAATTAAATCGGTTCCAACTTTCAAATTAGTATCGGTTAACTCGTTTGCCCAAATAATAGTATCGCTAGATATGTTAAAATTCTCAGCGATAGAGCTTACACTATCTCCTGGCTCTACAGTATATGATATTATTTCATTAGCCCTTTCTTCTGTTTGAACAGCTAATAATTGAGTTGTAGGATAATAAAGAGGAGCCACCGAATAGATAGTATTGCTTTGAGCGATCAAAAGATCAGTATATTCAACTGATAGTATTGGCATCAAAAAGGCATCTTCTTTTAAAGTATTCCCAACTGCTGGAAGTTTATAACTCTCAATAATATTATTATTACCACCAAAAAAAACAAAAGAAAAAATTAAAACTACAGAAATACGAAACGACAAAGACGGCTCTTTTAGAGATCCTTTGTTTTTAGTTATTATTTTCTTTGTTATACTAACAAAGTTACTTTTTAAGAAATTACTAATATTATTGTATTTCTGAATAAAAATCTAACTGATTTGTCATTCTAGCAATTAAAATAGTTTTGTCAAGAATTTGTATCCCAAGTTCAACAATCAATTGCAATGCCTGTGTGTTCTCTTAATTAATACCTCTAATGGAGTTTTACCACCGTGACATTTGCATGAGCATGAATTAAATAGTTAAATAATTTGACACAGGCTTACCACTTAAAAAGACTAATATCTTTATGCCCGGGCAAAAAATACTTAATTGAATCTTGCGCGCAGAAAAGAGCTTTGTATGGGGTAACGCCTGGGTTCTTTGGTTTGATTTATAGTGATGTAACCAATAAAATTATAATCTTTGTCTACTATTACTGGAGGATTGGCCGAATTTTTTGAAAAAGCGCTAAAGTCACCATCACTTGATCCATATACTCCAGAACTATTCATAATTGAGAGGGGTTTCAACTTACTCCCAAGGCCTGAAGAATTGGCAATAGAATTACTGTCTTCGTTATTAGATATTGAACCAATAAAAATATATTTACCATTTGAATAACCAAAAATTGACAGACCATCAATATCAGTACAGTCTAGCTCTCCAGATGTACCCTCTACCATTTTTATCGTATATTTCTCTTTTTCAATATTCTTTAACTCTTCCGCTACAAGAGCAATTAGTTTCTCAGTTTCAGAATTAATAAAACGATTGAAAGAGTCGCTACTACTTTCTAGGTCAATAAAAAACTTATCAAACAAAGAGAAAAAGGATTCTATCGTAGTAACTTTATCAATATTATCTAAGTCTTTCTTAAGCTTTCCGTTTCTAATCGTTGCTTCACTACAAACTTCATTAACTTTATTATCAACTAAATCTTTTAGTGTATCGTCGGATAAACCTATTGCAATAGTCATATCTTGAACACAGTTTTCAAAATTAAGAGCTTTGTTTAATATACTAGCAAGTCTTGGTAAAAACAAATCTTTAGTTTTGTCCAAATCTTCTTCATTGTTAACTATTTCTTTAAGAGAATATTCTTTATCTTCGTCAAATGACCAAAGAGCCTCCTTTTCTTCAATAATTCTTACCATATTCTCAACAACATCATCTTTCTTCTCTTCTTTTTTTTCTTCTATTTCTATAACTGGAAGATCAACTTTCTCTTCTCCAACTTCTAAAGCATCTTGCTCTTTCTCAATTACATAAAAAGTACTTTCTGTTAAAAAACCAAGTAGGTCCTTTTCGCTACTTTGATTTACAAAAATTAAAAAAATAAAAAGCATAATCGTGGAAACAGAAAACCACCACAAAATACTTTTTTCTTCTAATAGTTCTTTTAACCAATTACTCATTTTTAAAAAGATTAGTGCTTAAATATCTTTCGCCTCTATCGGGAAATATTACTACTATTGTGCCTGAATTTATGGATTGAACAAGTTTAATTGTGGCACACATAGCCGCACCACTACTCATGCCAACAAATATACCTTCTTCTTTAGCTATTCTTCTAGAGAACTCAAAAGATTCTTCGTTATCAACCATAATAGTTGTATCTATTTTAGACTCATCGTATATTGATGGGACTATAGCTTCTTCCATATTTTTAAGGCCTTGAATATAGTGACCCTTTACTGGTTGAGCGCTCACAATCTTTATATCAGAATTTTTCTCTTTTAGATATGTCCCCACTCCCATAATAGTTCCCGATGTTCCTAGACTAGATACAAAATAATCAATATCACCATCCATTTGGTTCCATATTTCTTCGCCTGTTTTTTTGTAATGTGCAATCTTGTTATACTTATTTGAAAACTGGTCGGTTGTAAAATACTTATCAGGGTAATTTTTTACTAATTCTTTTACTTTTAAAATTGCGCCGTCGGTACCTTTGTTTGGATCAGTGAGTATTAACTTCGCCCCAAACGCTAAAATGGTTTTTCTTCTCTCTATTGAAACCGCTTCACTCATAGCAATAGTTACATCATAGCCCTTAACGGCACCGACCATAGCTAGGGCAATACCAGTATTACCTGAAGTGGCTTCAATAATAATTTTACCTTTAGTTAAAGTGCCCTCTCTTTCTGCTTGCTCAACCATTTCTAGTGCAATTCTATCTTTAATACTCCCCGTTGGATTAAAGCCCTCTAGTTTAGCGTAGATATTAACATTAGGATTAGGATTAATTTTATTAATTTTAACTATTGGAGTGTTTCCAATTGTTGACAATATATTTAAATGTTTCATTTGATTATTATTTTAAAAACAAAAAACTCTCTTACTATAGAGAGCCCCCACCATTTTAACTAAACTTAAAGGTAAGGGCTACACAGACCTTTAAGACAACAAGTAAAATCGTGGTTGAATTTCATAATTTGATTATAGCAAAATATTTAAACCAAAGTCAAATCTGGTGGAATATATGACAACCTATCTTTAGCAAAATCCAACAACTTATTATACAATTTCTCTTTTTTACCAGAATCTCTTCTTTTTAAAATATTGTCATCTACTCCTTGTTTTAAATGATTGACTAATGTTTGTCTAGAAACCCTATTTTTATTCCCCTTGAACAAAACTTTGAATTGAGCTTCTTTCTTTTTAGTCAAAAAGGAAAAAGACTCTATTCCCTCTTTAATCGTAAATGCGATAAATAAGACAATTGACTCTAAAACGAAAGATGTAAAATAATTAAAGTTTCTCCTCTCAAGGGATGTTAAAAGATATTATAGTACCATTCTTTTTTTTGATAATAGCAAAAAGAAGTCTTGTAGATATAAATATTTCATTTTGAACTAAAAAATGCTTCTCTATGTCGGGACTTAAAATTATTCTTCCATAATTTTAAAAAACTTGATCTATTTTTAAAAATTCTTTGCTAGAAAAGAGAATTTGCTCTGCGATAAATATAAAATCACCTAAGAAGGTAGATTTATTGGTTTTGTTATTTCCATTAGTATAATATTAATCTAGCGATTAGCCTAATATTAATCTAGCGATTAGTCTAATATTAATCTAGCGATTAATCTAATATTAATCTAGCGATTAATCTAATATCGGTATATTAAATTGATAATTATTGTCAAGAAAAATAAATATGGTAAAATAAAGCTATGAAAAGAATAATTCTCACATCTATTCTAGTTTTAATAGCTCTAACATATACAACAAACACGAATCATCAAATTGTTATTGAACCATTAGTAGAAGAAGTAATTACGCCAAAAACATACAAAATGATATTCGCTGGAGATATTATGCTAGATCGAGGTGTAAGAAAAATGATAAAAGATTATGGTGAAGACTACAGTTTTCCATTTTTAAATATAAAAGATGATCTTGAAGCTGATATAGTTTTTGCTAACCTAGAAAGCATGATATCGGATCAAGGAGAAAACATTGGAAGCATCTATAGCTTTAGAGCTGAGCCCAAAGCCATAAACGGACTTAAATATGCAGGATTTAATATTGTATCATTAGCCAATAATCATACTTTTGATTACGATAGGCCAGCTTTTGAAGATACTATGCAAAGACTAACTGATGCTGGAATTATATACGCTGGAGCTGGATTCAACCAACAAGAAGCCCATAGCGTTAAAATAATAGAGCTAGATGATTTTAAAGTTGGCTTTTTAGCATATACCGAATTTCTCTATCCCTATACTTTTGCAAATGAAAACCGATCAGGAGTAACAACACTTAATAGGGAAAATCTAGAAAGAGATATCGTAAAAGCTAAAGATGAAGTTGATTTCTTAATAGTAACGTTTCATTGTGGAGACGAATACCAAGAAAAACCAAACCAAAATCAAATAACATGGAGCGAAAGTGCAATAGACTATGGTGCTGATATGGTAATTGGCCATCATCCACATGTAACTCAACCAATAAAAAAATACAACGACAAATATATTGCGTATTCTTTAGGAAACTTTGTTTTTGATCAATACTTCTCCGAAGAAACAATGAGTGGCTTCTTGTTTGAAATAGAAATACAAGAGGGTAAGATAACAAGCGCTAAAAAGAAACACTATAAACTAAATGAGTATTATCAGCCCGAAGTTTATCAAGAAGAAGTTATAGACTAAATTTAAAAGCTAAGATAAGCAATCCAAATCATACTAGCCACAATAAGTCCAGCAATAAAGCCAGAAAGTGCAGTAGCTATTCTTTTACCTAACTTAAACTTATAATAAACATCGTCTTGTTCTATAGCAAACTCATTTAATATTTTTTTCATATTTTTTATTATTTTTAAAACCTTTATTTTATTTTAATTAAATATATTTATTTGTCAACAAACATCAGTTCCTTTATGATCTTTGTTAGACAAAAACCTGTCTAACATATCAATATGAAAAATAGAAGAACAAATTCCCGAATCACTAAGCCCTAACAACTCATTAACTTTGCCCGCCATGCCACCAGTCACATCAATATTACTAGAATTACCAATTTTAATTTGATTAATGTTGTCTCTATTAATTTTAGGAATTACACCATCTACAGATAAAACCCCGCTTACATCGGTCGCAAGGCCAACCCTATTAGCTTTTAATTCTCTAGCAAACCACAAAACAAGTTGATCTCCAGAAATGATAGACACGCCTTTTTGATTATCCATTACCACATCACCATGCAAAACTGGAATAATCCCAATCTCTATCATCTTTTTAATATGAGAAATTTCAAATATTTTTATCCTTCCATTTTCGGATAATAAAAAATCAAAAGGATGAACTCCAATAGCGCAAATACCTGCGTTATTTAACTTTGATACAATATAATCATTAAGTTTAGAAACTACCTTGTGTGTTTTATAAACTCCGATAACATTATCTTTATTAATTCCATCTTTTAGACCAAACTCTTTAGCTTCATGGTGCCCACAAGAACCAGCTCCATGAATAATAATCATTGGATCTTTGGAATATTTAGATATTATTCCAGCAATACGCTCTATATTAGCGCTATTAACCTCTCCTGCTACTTGTTTGTTAGTAATAACCGAACCACCTAATTTTATTATAGTTAAATTCATATTATTCTTTAATAATTTTGATAGCATAACCGTTGACCAAAGCAAAAGAAACCTTCTCTCTAGCAGAAGATAATATTCTTTGAAATGTACTCTGAGAAGTATTCATTTCTTTTGCTGCATCTATTTGATCCATTTTTCGAACATCTTTTAGCCTTAGCGTCTCCATCTCTTCAAAGCTTAATTCAACAACTTTCAAAGAATTTAGTGGAATACCTCTTGGCTTAAAATAGTCTACTGATGGATTGAAGCATATTCTTTTGAAACGTCTTGGTCTAGCCATAATCTTAAAGTCTAGTAATATAAAATTACTAGACTTTTTCATTTTACTCCCTAAGAGCCTTTTTTTCTTCTCTAATAGCATTTATTTCTTCTTCAATCATTTCTTTTTCTTCTAATAACATTTTCTCTTCTTGTTCTAGAGCGGCAAGCTCGTTCTTAGGAGAGAAGAACCTTCTACCATACCTGCAACAACCTAAACCTCTACCTGTCATGGGACCTTGTCCAAATGGACCTGTTTGATCAAATCTTGGCATATTTTTTTAAATTAATTTTAATAATCGGCCTTTATTATGAATATATACCCATAACAATATATTGTCAATAGCAATCAGATTTATTAATAAAAACCCAGATGCTTTTTTCAAATTGCCCATTTTATATTTACCTATTCTTGTTCTTTGTAAATCCAATACTGTTCTACCAAAACACCCAATAACACCCGGGCACCACACACAATAACCTTATATCATCGCTCACCGACATTCCAATCTCAGCAATCCTTTTATTAACTCTCACTTGCTTTTGAGCTATTAACTTCTCTGCTTCTCTTCTCAAGCAATATCCACAATCAGCTATAAATTTCTGTAATTTTTTCATTGTTCAAAGTTTTTTAAAAATATAAAAATACTTACTAACTAATACTAACCTATTATCAATTTTTTAATTAACAAAATGACTAAAAGATGGGCGGGGTAAAAAATATAGAAAAAGTTTTTAGGTAAAGTAATCTTAAAAATCGGATTAGTAATTATAGGAAATGCAAATAATGCAAAAGCCTGAATTGGCCATAAAACATAAAGAGAATATAAAATCGTAGAAAAAGCAAACAATCCAAACTGCATTGCCCCCTTAAAAATATAGAAAATAAGAATTATTAATATTCCATATACCGAATAGGAGCATAAAAAAGATAATGGTATTATTAAGAAAAGATAATAATACTTTTTCTTATCAATAGAATATAGTGCAAGAACTCCTAAAGCTAGAGTAAAAAGAATATTCAAATAGAGTTCATTTGATAGAAAATAATGAGGTATTTGAGATACTAAGCCAACGATAATTAAGCGATAAAAATAATCTTTCTTACTTGAAGTCATTGAATAACCTATCGTTAATTGATAGGCAAATATTGGAAAAGCTATTCGCCCGATAGCTCTTAATTCAACCAATTCGGGTAAAAGATAAAAACCAATATGATCAAAAACCATTGCACAAAGAGCTATAAGTTTTAAAAAATCACTTTGTTGTTTTGTTATCATTGGACAATTATTATCACCTTCTACATACTATAACAATATGAAAGAAAATATTGGAAATTTTAAAAATATTAATTTTGACAAAACTGTAACTTAAAACAAAAGAGTGTAAGCGTTAGCTACTTAAAAGAAAATTATTTAAAGTTAAATATTTAAAAATACTTATGACGGAATAATCGAGAGACAATGACAATAAAAAGGAGAAAACAAAATTAAGAAAAATTTAAAAAATACTGCAACTAAATATATTGAAAGAGTTGAATTACAAAAAATGCAAAGAAAAGTAAAAGCATTGCCCCTTCCCAACGCATTAAACGACGAGAAAGACCATGAACAAAGAAAATAACCGATGTAGCTAATAAAATATACATACCCATCTCCATAACAACATTATCTACTAAAAGATTAGTAAAAAATGCTGGCAAACCAACCACAAACAACATATTCATTACATTTGATCCAAATATATTTCCAATTGCCAAATCGGCATCTCCTATTTTGATTGCTTTAAAAGATGCTGCCAATTCAGGTAAAGAAGTTCCAATTGCAATACCCAATATTGTCACGATACTTATCGGAACACCAATTAATGATGCCATTTCAATCGCCGAATAAACGGTAAAATGAGCTCCCAAAACAATCGCTACTAATCCAACTACTAAAAGAGCAATGCTTTTAAATAAATTACTATTGTCCTCTTTTGAAACTTCTTCAATAACCTCGAGATCACTTGGAGGCTCTTTTATTATATACCAAAGATAAGCTGCAAAAGTTCCTAAAAGTAAGAACGATTCAACTCTTGTAACTATTCCGTCATGGATAATAAAAAGAAAGTGAGTTGTTGCAATAACAAAAATTGGCAATTCACTTTTCATTAAATCTCGCCTAATAACTATTTTAGGAGAAATTAATGCCAAAAGACCAACAATTAATAAAATATTGGTAATATTAGAACCAACAACGTTAGCGGTAACCATCGTTGTCTCGTTGTTATAAACTGCGGCTAAAGAAGATGCCAATTCAGGCAAAGATGTCCCCATTCCAACAATTAACACCCCAATTACAAATGGGGACATGCCCATTTTTACTCCAATTGTTTTAGCTTCTTCAACAAAAATATCTGCTCCTTTTATTAAAATGAATAAAGAAAAAACAAATATTAAACCAAGCATTAGCAAATTCATAAATTAAATCTACAATAAAATAATAATAAAAACAAGCTGAAAAATTAATCTCTCTAGCTTTGAAAAATTGACCCATGAATCAAAAAACTAAAATTCTACTTTCCACCAATACAAGAAAATTGATTCCCTTGCTGGAACTCTTCAAAAGAAATCCAACAATGCTCAATCGTCTCAGCAGTAAAAATTGGTTCTCCCTTTAAGTCTACTAACATAGAAAAACCAGGTAATCTTTTCAATAAGAGCCCATAAAAAGTAAACTAAATCTTTTTGCTATCGTAGACCTAATGCAACAGCACTATCTTTGCCTTCTTCGGCAAAGATAGTTTAATTTTTACAATTATTTTTAACTCCAAACTAATGTCTTCTAAAGACCTTCCATCTTTTTATTTATCTTTCATCATTCGGGTATCTTCTAAAGGTTAACTAAAAAAATCAAAACTCTTACCAATTAACTTAGTTATATTAGCTAACCCTAGATCCAACTTCTATGTCTTTTTCTATGCTCAACAAAGATAAATTATTACTATCTTTAACTGCTAAAATCATCGCCTCGCTATCAAAACCCATAATCTTTCTAGGCAAAAGATTGGCAACAACCACAACATTTTTACCTACTAAATCTTCTGGAAGATAATATTCTCCTATTCCTGCTAACACTTGCCTTTTTTCATGCCCAAGATCAATAATTATTTTAATAAGCTTAGACGAACCATCTACTTTTACGGCTTCTAATATCTTAGCAACTCTCAGATCTACCTTACTAAAATCTTCAAAATTAATTATTTCCATATTGTTATCTTTTTTTTATTCTAACAGAAAAATATTAATAATGAAAGAATAAAGTCTTGTCCAATACCAAATGAGTATGAAGTCCGTGCTCATTTTGTATTGACGGGTGTGGGGCATTTCATGTGCATGTTGCATTGAATAAGACTATGTATTGACAATAATAGTTTTTTATTCTATAAATAATACCAGAATGAGAGTCGATGCGGAAAGACCCGATGAGTTCTTTAAAAAAATGGGAGGTGGTTATTATGAGTTGTATTGTTAAGATCTGCACGGCACCAGCTTCCGATCCGAGTCTCTTTTTAATAATGATCATCTTTGGGATTTTCGGGGCGATCGGAGGATATGTCACATATGGCATATTAGGCGCCATTGCTGGATTTTTTATCGGATTTTTCGCGTTGCCAGCACTTCTGATAATTCTAGGATTGGCAATTGTACTCCTAGTGGTCTATATTCTTATTATGATTATAGTCTATCTAGGAAAATATATTATTTCTCTTATTTAAAAAATAAGAGGCTAGGGGTTGCAAATCAAAAATGCAATCCTCTTTTTTTTTAATTTCAAAAAGCCATCTCAATTAAAAAATAGTCTTGTGTATTTCATCTCGTGAATAACACTAGAATTAAAATTACAAAGAATAATAAATTACTTCTACAATATATAATTAAAAAGAGGGCATCTTCCCTCTTTCAACGCCATAACGAGACTTGTTCACAATAAAATATTTAGTGTTCTAAAAACTTCACAGTATACATAAAGATAATTCCCAGTAAGAATATGCCAAAAGACATAATTGATTTTTTAAGATTGGTCTCTTCTCTTATTTCTGGCATTAAGTCTGAAGAAGCTATGTAGATAAATCCGCCTGCAGCAATTGGTAAAAGGTATGGCATTACGTCCTCAATATAAAAAGAAGCGAAATACCCAACAACGCCGCCCAAGATAACCGTTGTTGCAACAATGTAATTTAACACTAATGCTTTCCCCTTATTAAATCCTGCGTGAATGAGAACACCAAAGTCGCCGATCTCCTGCGGTATTTCATGCAAAGCTATGGCAAGCGTTGTTGTTATCCCTAATTTAAAATCAACCATAAAAACGCTTGCGATTACAAGTCCATCAATAAAATTATGCAAAGAATCCCCGACTAAATTCATATAGCCCAATGAATGAAATTCACAATTTTCTTTATGACAGTGCCGCCAGTGGAATAATTTTTCTATTAAAAAGAAACTGACGAAAGCGAACAGCACAACAAAGAATAATTTTTCTGCTTCCATTCCTTCAGAGGCTTCGGGTAATAAATGCAAGAAAGCGCCTCCAATTAGAGCGCCTGCCGAAAAAGAAACTAAAAACATCGTTATTTTAGAAAGCGTTTCTTTTCTAAAAAACAAAAACAGAACTGCTACCCAAACACAGATACTTATCAAAAAACAAGCAATTAGGATGTTTAATAAAACCATAACTTTTATTTAATAATTTTAATTTTTTAATACCCTACAGCTTCTGCCCCATATACAGCTTGCTGATGCGTAAACCCTTCATATTCTACTAACTCTTATAGCAACTATGCCAAATTCTTTTTCTTGATCTTTGGTATAGAAATTATAATAAATATTCGTAGCATCATCAATATTATCCTTATCTGGAACAATATTCGCCAATCCTTCTTTTTCTATCATTTCTCTAAATGTAGAATAAATATTTTTATTTAATACCCTGAATTGTATCCCATCTGGACCAACCTTTAAAATATCTCCAGCCTTAATTTGAGCAAATTTTCCTTTATTCAACCTTCCCTCAATTGTCTTTTCTCCATTTATAACAAAAGTAAGGTATGGTTCTTGTATATCTATTGAAAAAATATTCATGTTTAAAAAAAGAAACTATGACAAATGCTTACCACTCTTTTTTGAGTTTTACAATGCTTAGTCTTATCCAATACAACATGCGCATGAAATTAATGATTGATTTGAGTGCCCCCAAAATGGACTATGTTCGAACCTATTTTGCACCAAAAACTACTTCAACGTCCCAATAAATTAATCAAAAACATATAACCATAGCTAAAATAATAAATTATGGAACATGATTTGGGCTGTATTTAATTTGCAAAAAACACAATAAGTTGTAAAAAAATATAATGATTAGCAAGAAATCACAATTAT
>ENA-UPXM01002187-UPXM01002187.1-activated-sludge-metagenome-genome-assembly--contig:-NODE-2187-length-23447-cov-34.759234_pt1 | contig 23447 bp, 19 predicted proteins | sample MGYA00238178_ERZ772708 | MGnify/ENA primary metagenome ERZ772708 (study PRJEB29002, sample SAMN05720212) | activated sludge metagenome | isolation source: anaerobic digester from wastewater... | reverse complement strand
TTACGCGCCTAAGATGAAGGTTGACGAATCTAGCTGAACGTCAAATCCCGATTCATAGCCTGGCGCGGCGCCGTAGCCGGTTGGACGGGCAGCGCAATTCGTTAGGGAACCGGTCCACGTGTCATACTCCTGGAGGACGTTGCCGCGAGCATCGCTGATCAGAATTACCGGCTGCGAATAGGCCGTTTGAACAGCTTCCAAGCCGCCAACGCCTTGCATGCCGCCGTAAGCGCCGTTCAGGTCCGGGCCGTGCAGCTTCCAAGTGGTCTGGCCGTCGTAAGACAGGCCGACCTCGAGAAACTCAACCATGGGATCGTAGAATTGGTTGATAGTTTTGGCTTGAGTGGTGAGGGCAACGCCGTTGGTGACGCTGATCGTGGTCGTGCGAAGCCTGCGGTCGAAGGCGTCATAGACGGCGGTCCAATCGTAACCGGAGTTGGCGCTGTCCCGCTCAACCACTTTCCAGAGCCGGCCCTTGGCATCCCAGTAGAGATTCTGGGTACGATTCGTGGCACCCACCGAAGATAGCCAGACTTTTTGGGTAAGCTGACCGGCGGCATCGAAAGCATTGATGGTGCGGTCAGTCGCGGTGCTGTTGGTGAACCAGGAAACGGCGTTGGTGGAAAACCGCCCGCTGGAGTGGTGGGCGGTTACCGAGAGTTGGTGAGTGCGGGGCGTGAGGTGCGCCCTGCCAAGATGGGCGCCTGCCAGCAGCGGACAGAGCAGAAATGCAGCGAATAAAAGAACGTGGTTCATTGACGTGGAGACACTGCCGCAAACTCTGCAGGACCAGTGGGAAAACTCTCGTGAAAAACAGCGCAACGGAGTTGGCGCGTAAGTATCCCGGCCAAGAAGTCGGTCGCATCGCACTCGAATCGTTCATACGTCGCGTCGCGTGCCGAATTGACTACAACGTGCCATTTGTCCGGTTCCCCCTGAGTTAGCCAAAAGAGCGCGTCACCATTATCCGTCTTTCCGAAGGGCAGCAAACCACCAGACTCAGGATGCAATGGGAAGGGGCAAGGCTCCCCGCTTTGTATGAGTTCCCTCAACGCGCTAAGTATCGGCTCCATTTCTCGAACAAGATTGAGGTATGGATTTTTGGAGGCTGGATTCAAAACCAAGATAAACTCGTTAATCTTGCCGGTGCCGAAACGTTCGACAAACGCCTTGTAGTCAGCGGGCAGTTCCCCAAGGAGTGATTCGATGGCTCTCCAATCCTCCGTGGTCGGGACCTCGACCGGTTGCGGGGGCGGGAGCAAAACTGTTAACAACGACGCTAGGCTCATAGCAGTATTCAACGAATCGGATTCAAGACGGTAACCCATTGGAAGTGTCCCCCGGAGCCCGAACTCATAATCGTGACTCCTCGCGGGATAGCATTCACGCCTTGGTAGATCGGCATTGCGCTGTAATTTATCGTTTGGCCTCCCCGCGCTGCTGCAGCGACTGCGTTCTCAAATCCACGCATAACAGGACTATTGGCAGGATTTTGAAGTAGGGTGACGAGGTTGCGTGCCTCATCGCCAGAACCACCAAGCTGCGCTCCAAGCAAATGCCCCCGAGCCTGTCCAACCGCACCTCCTTGGAACCCAGGCGGAAGGATTGATTGGTTCGCCCTGGTGCCTGTGCCGAGTACACTCTGGTCAATAGTGGCATAGGCGCCTGTCGGCCTTCCGAAATCGTCCAATGAGCCGTAAATGGGGTGGCCAACCGCGGGAATTACAGGCGGTGTTGGTGAGAAGGATCCCAGCGCATTCAACTCCGGCGCTATTCCCGCCATGGTAAATCCGCCCGCCAAGCCGAGACTGCCACCGGCGATGTTGAGGTAGCCCCAATTGTTCCCCTGGCTGACCTGATCTACACCGGTGCCAAAAGCCCAGCCTGAACGTCCCGCGTTTACAGCCTGTAACCCCTGGTAGCTATATAGTGCGCCTTGAGAACCCGCACGGGCCATCTGGAATGACCCCAGCGTAGCGGCGCCGATTAGAGACTCGCGGCCAACGGTCGAGGCTATGCGACTACTGGTGTATTCCCACCCCTGGTAGTTTGCCGAAGCCGTCAGGCCGAGCGCATCCGATCCACCAAATGTGAACGTATTGGCCAGAATCTCACGTCCGCCGCTCCAACCTTCACTAAAGCCACCAAGCAGACTGCCTGCCCAATAGCCGGAACTGAACGCTCCGCTGTCTGTGCGGTGCTGGGTTCCCGAGGCGTAACCTTGGAAAAGTCCTTTCCCGAATCGGCCATCCCAATCGCCCCGGTTTAGTGGATCGCCACCGCAGAAGGTGTAGCCATTCGGATCGGCAATATTCCATACAGGATCAAAGGACAGCCAGCTTCCGCTCTCGGGGTTGTAGTGGCGATCCCCAATCGAGTAAAGCCCTGTGATATCCTTGGCTTTTCCACGCCAAGAATACGTTTCAGTCCAAGAGCCACCGTAACCCAGCGCAACGGGTTCGCGGCCAGGCACCGCACCATAAGCCGTTGGCCGGGCGGTCGAATACTTCACATTGCGAGTCCACGTGTCATACTCCTCTTGCACGTTTCCGAGCGCATCGTTCACCAGTACTACAGGGGCAGAAGGGGCTCGCTGCACGGCTTCCAATCCCCCGACGCCCTGCGACCCTCCGTATGTGGCGCTCAAATCGGGACCGTAGAGCTTCCAAGTCGTCTGGCCATCGTAGCTGACCCCGATTTCCAGGAACTCAACCATGGGATCGTATAACTGCGCGATGACCTTCGTTTGATTGGTTACCGCAACGCCGTTTGTGACCACAACGGCGCGAGTTTGCAGGCGGCGGTTGAAGGCATCGTAAACCGCTGTCCAATCATATCCCGAGTTTCCGCTGTCTCGTTCGGCGACTTTCCAAAGCCTGCCCTTGGCATCCCAGGAGAGCGTTTGGATTCGGTTGGTCGATCCATCGGATTGCAGCCAGACGCGCTGGTACGGTTGGCCCATGGCGTCATAATAAATGCTCGCTCGGTCCCCGGTGCTCGCCGAGTTGGTGAACCAGCTTGTGGCGTTTGTGATGAACAGGCCGCTTGGGTGTGTGGCGCTCACAACCAGTTGATGCGCACCCGGCGCGAGGTTGAGAGATGCTCGCCACTGTCCGCCATTGGTTGCGCTGGCGCTCACTCCCACTGGCTGACCGTCGAGCACGGCAGAGAGATTCGCCTGTCCGTTCACGCGGCCGTAAGCGGCGCGGCGGATGACGTTGTTGGTTTCTGAGCCGACCCGCGCGAGCGGGTCAGTTGCACCATTCCAATTGGCGGCGCTGGCGATTGCGGAGCCTTGGCGGGTAAGAACGCCAGGCCCGCCAGTGGCGTCATTGTTGCCGTCGTAAACGAGGTTGTTGGTCCAGCGGGTGGAGCCGCTGAGGCCCACCTTTTCAGTGATCAAGCGGCGATTGTAATCGTCATAGGAATACTCGCGAACATCGGTGAAGCCTGAGCGGTAGAGCGTGTGAGCGCCAAGCAGGCCGTCGCTGGTCCAGCCGAACTCCTCGATGAGGACGTAGGCGCCAAGGATGTCTGTATCCACTTCCCAGGGGCGGCCCATGGCGTCCCGGAAGTAAGTGCTCGTGCGGCCGCCGACGCTGCGCGTGACAAGTTGGCCGGCATTGTTCCAGGTGTAAGCGGCGCTGCCAGCCGGGCTGGAAGCGGCTGCCAGAACTCCATCGGCCCGCCAACCGAAGGCGTAGGAGGCCCCGTTAATGGCGAGCCCGGAACGGCGTCCCGCAACATTCCAGGTCTGGCCCGCGCCGGAGAAGGAAGCTCCACCCAAGATGATGCTCTCGGATGAAAGCTGGCTGTAGGGGTTGTAGGCGCGGCTCACGGTGCTGGTCGGGGCGACCGAACTGGACGCGAACCACTCGGTTGCGACGGTGTTCAACCCTCGGGCATCGAACGCGAGGACACGAGTCAGGTTGTGTTCGCTGGAAGAGCCGGTAAAGACGTTGGTGGCGGCGCGGAGCCAGGCATCATACGAATAGGCGCAGGCAACGCCACGGCCATCCACGGAGGTTTGCAACTGACCCGCCCAGGGATGGCCTGCGGAATAATAGGTGAGGGTATTGGTGCGCGTGCCGGCGTTGCCTGTGCCCAGAGTCCATTCCTTGAGCATCTGGCCTGCGGCATTGTAATTGGCAAACCACTGGAGGTTGCCGGGCATGACCCGGTTGGTGACGTTGCCGAGAGCATCCCGGTTGTAAATGAAGGTCGCGCCGTCCCCAACGCGCTCGGACTTGACGCGGTTAAGGCCGTCATAAGTCCAGACAGCTTCGGACCATGCATAGTTGCTGTCGGAGGAGAAGACATCGCTTTGGAGCCGGTTGCCCGCTCGATCATACACCGTCCAAGTGTATTGAATGAAACCCTGCCAGGGAGATTGAATGGTGAGAACCGGACTGCCGAAGGTATCGGTGTAGGTCGTGGTGCTGATGGCGTCGGCTCCCGTGCCTTCGGTAACCGTATGGCCGTGGTGATCGGCGGTGTAGGCGGTCGAAGTGATGCGCAACGGGGTGGGGCTGTTGGAAGCGAAGGTCTGGATGATGATCAGGCGGCTCAAAGCGTCACGGACAGTGACGACTTTTTCTCCAAGGGCATTCAGGACGATGTTGGTCTTGCCGGCGGAATCATAGACATACGTGGTGGTCTGCTGGAGGTTGTTGGTCGTGTATTCGGGGCTGCCGCCTGGATTCCAGTTGACGGTGGTAATCACCGGCCCGGCGCTGACCTTGGGCCGGTCCAGGCCATCGAAGAGGTTGGTCCAGGTATTGAAGGCGGCGTCAGTGGTGCGAACCACGTTGCCACGGCGGTCCAGGACGGTGCTGTTTGTTGCCAAAGCGGCTGAGCTTGGAGAATAGAACACCTTCGTGATCTTGCGGTTGGCGTCGTCATAGCTCGTCTCCCAATAAGCGCCATTGCCCTGATACTCGCGGCGGAGCCGTCCATCGGCCAGGTAGAGCCAGCCGTTGGTAGAACCATCCGGGTTCTTCTGATACTTGGGCTTGCCGGTGCTGGTGTAGCGCTTTTCAGTCAGGCCGCCCAGAGCGTTGAAGTTGGTGGTGACATCGCCTGCCGCACTGTAAATGAAACCGTTGGTGGCAAGCAGGATGCCGCTGGCGCTGAAAAACTCCTCGCGGAGCAACTGCCCGAGCGAATCGTATTTCTTGATGCTGTAATGGCCGAGGGAGTCAATCGTGCGAACCAGGTTGCCAAAGGGATCGTGGTGGCTGAAGGTGACCGCGAAGAGGTCGTCGCCGGGAACCGGTTCGACTCCTTGAGCGTCAATGTTACCTTGAGTGCGCCAGCGGATTTCCTGGGTCTTTCTTCCGGCTCCGTCGTAGTCGCGCCAGACGTAATCCTCGGGATCGAAGCGGGGGCCATCGCTCCAAGTCAGTTCGCCATTCTCATTGAAATAGGAGTATTCCCATGACATGGGAATGGTCTGGCCCGCCTCGAATACTTCCTTGGATTCAGGATTGCCGCGAGGGGTGAAGCCGAGCTTGACGGAACGGCCGGCAGCATCGGTTTGAAGGATCAATTCGCCGCGATAGTTGAAGAAGTTCGAGACGATGACGGCCGGATCGGCGGTGCCGGTGTATCGGACCAGCCGAATGGGGAAGCCGCGTGAACTGTAGGTGGTTTCATTGGTGGCGGCGTCAGGCGAGGAAGCGGCTCGGACTTCCAGCGACCGCATGCCATAGGCGGCAGTGCCATCGGCATTGGTCACGGTGACGTAGCCGTAAAGGTTGGTGACGGCCTGAGCGGAGGTCGCGTTGCTGGGCCAGGACTCGAGCCGGGCGAGCAGCCAGGTGTTGGTATAGAAGAAGAGATTGGTCGCGCCGCTCGGGGTGATGGTTTTGTCCGGGAGGTTGTTGGCGTTGAAGACGGTGAGGGTGCCCGCGGTCGCGTTTGCGTCGCCATCGCCTTTCAAATCGCCCTTGAGGACGACGTTGGTGGCGTTGCCGCGAGCGTCATAATAGTAGCTGGTGAGAAGGCCGCGCTTGTCGGTAACTGACTTGAGGCTGCGCGGGTAGGCCGGGGCGTTGGTTTCATTGGCCTCGTACCACTGCTGAACGACTTCCGCGCCCAGGGGATCGCGGATGCGGCGTATCAGGCCGTTGGTGTAGAAATAGGTGGTTGGGTTGTTCGTGTAATCCAGGATGGTGGTGGTCCCAGAGATGGTCCCGGTGAGGTTTGTCAGGCTGAAATCGTTCGTGTAACGGAACGTGGCGTTGCGGACCAAACGGAGGTCCGGGCCGACCGTAGCCCATTGATTGGTGACGCGGCGCTGGCTATCGAATTCATTTAGGAGGACGCGGCCGTCCGGCTTCTCTTCGCGCGTGAGCAGGTGCGTGGAATAGGGGTTGGTCGCGCCGTTGGTCTGCCAGTTGAGCACCTGGTATTCGTAGTTGATCTCGGAACCGTCCGGGAGCGTGACGGCTCGCAGGTCACCGTGAATATCGTACTCGTAGCGAACGCGGCGGCCATCGGCGCTGTAAGCCTCGACTACCCGGCTGTATTGATCGTAAAGCAGACGGACGATGCTGCCGCTGCTGCTGACGATGCGGCGGACCTGGCCATAGTCGCCTTGAGCGGGGTCGGTCCCGTACTCAAATCGGTAGAAGTTGCCGCGATTGTCCAGCCACTTGGTAAGGTAAGGGCGCTGCCGGTCGTAACCGGGAGCGTTGGTGAGCGGGAAGCTCATTTCCTGGAAGATGCGGAGCGAGCCGTCGCTATTGGTCAGGTACCAGGTGTTGGTGTTGCTGACAACGAGTTTGGCCAGCCGGGCGTTGAGGCGATTGGCAACCGAGCCGATGCCGCTGGCGCTGTTGTTGTTGAGCGTGGGGTTGAGTGCGAGCGTGGGCGCCCAGAGGTCGGTTCCAGCGGGGCCGAAGGCCAAAACCGAGCCGTCCGCCTCGGCTTCATACACGATATTGCTGGCGGGAACGACAGTGAGGTAAGGCATGTAGTTGAGCTTCCAGCCGTAGCCAAGCTGGTTGTTGGCGAGGTTGTGGCTGCCGTAGTTGCGGCGGACCTGCAAGGGCATGGGGCCGGGAAGGGAGAGATCGACTTCATCAACGTAGAACTCGCCCGTGAGCGCGTTGACGGGATCGGCGACGTTTTGCCAGAAGCTATTGCCGTCGCGGTAATCGGGGCGGGTGCTGGTTAAGCCCCAGTCGAAGGAACCGGGCAGGACGCTGGCGAAGCTGGAGGGGGAGCCGTTGTAAAGCATGCCGAAGGCGGTCCCCTGGAGGGATTGAAACGGAGTCGGGTAAAGGCTGCCGCTGGAGAACAGGGAAGCGGTTTGAAGCGCCGAAGGGGTAGTCCAGGTTTCAGCCAGGAGATTGGCAGTGCGGCTGAAATCCATGGTGTAATCGCCGTCAGCAGTTTGTTGGAGCAGGAAATTGGGGGTGTTCCAACTGCCAAGCGAGCCGAAGTTGAAGCGGTCGCCATAGCCGCCGTATTGGTTGTTGCCAATGAGGGCGGCGTAACGGTCCACTCCGAGCACGAAAGCGCCCATGCCGGCAAATGAACCACTGGCGTTGGTTTGAGGGCCGGGCGGCATCCAGGCGACAACGTAGCCGGCGGAGCCAGGCCGCTGGAACATCTCGACTACCTGCGCCCAGGTAGAGGGGTCATGGTCCTTGAGGGGTTTGCCGTTGTAAGAAGTGTTCCCGGCGGAAACATAGTTATGATGGTTTAACTCGACCACAGGGGGACCGCCCGAGGCTACTTTGCTTTGAGCCAGTTGCAGGAGCTTGACGGTGGAGACCGCGTTGCTTTGACCGTAGAACATGTTAATAGCGGCGTGTTCCTGAGCGGAAAGGTCGGCGATGGAGAGGTTGAAGTAGTTGCGGGTGGCCGCCTCGTTGTCCCAACCCGAATCCAGGCGCACGGTGCCGTTGGCGACCGTGACGACTTCCTGGAAGAACATGTCCACATTGGGCCAGACCGGATCAACCGTGCCGTTGTAAAGGGAGCCGTCTGGATTGCGACGCGGGCTGATTTTGGCCAGGCCCATGGCGAAGCTGGAGAGATCCTGGACTTTGAAGAGGCGGCGGTTTTCCTGATCGGACCGGGAGGAGCGCTCGTAGTAGCTCATGCCCATGAGGTAAACGAGGCTGCCCTGATAAACGTCCATGGAAACCTGGTTGGTGGCCAGCGAGTTGGTGCTGAGCAATTGTTCCATGTTCCAGAGTTCCTGGGCGTGGACGCGAAGCATGGCGGGCGTGACCCGGCCCGCGTCGAAGCAAATCGCGCCGACATCGCCCATGCGCAAAGGACGTTCGGCCAGCACTTCGCGCGAAGCGGTGAGGTCGAGGAACCCGCGATCTGGATCGAGGGCGGTTTCCCAGGAAAGGGCCCGTTGGCGGCGGTGGCGGAAGCGAATCTTGAGATGGTCATCGGTGCTGTCCAGAGCCATGGCCAGCACTTGGCGATTGGTCAGCGTCGAGTCAGCGGGGGTGAAGGTGCCTGTGGTTGTGGTGCCTGGCCGGAACGGTCCGAGCGTGAGGACCGCTTGAATCTGGCCGCCACCCAGATTGGTATGCGTCAGGTAAAACTTGCGATTGTGGAGGTCGGCCATGCGCATGGCCGGGGTCTGGATCTTCCTCTGTGGATTGTTGACGCTGTAGAGTTCGACCTGGATGGTGTCAAAGATGTTCGTGAGTGTCGGGGACACATTGGTGATGCCGCTGGAAGCAAGGCTTTCAATCGCGGTGCTCACGTTGGTGACCCATGTCGGGCGCGGGAAATCGGACCATTGGGCGTAGAGATGGCGGCGGTTGACGTGGCGCATGCCAAGGTCATCCAGCGAGATGCCCGGCGCGTTGGTTTGGAGCGTGGCGTTGAGGAAACGCGGGAAGATGGTTGCCGGCGTGTCATCGTCGAGAGTGGCAAAGGCCATGATGTTGGTTTTGCCGAACAGATAATCCCGAACCCAGAGCTGCGTGTCTTTGTATTGGGAAGGCAGGTAATCGTAGATGTCCAAACCTTCCTCAACAGCGGTGTCCTTAGCCCAAGGGAACAGATGCACCCATTGATTATTGATGTAGGCTGCTACCCAAGGGTAATTGACCGCGACTAGCTGATTGGTGGTGTAGAGCCTTCCCTGAGCATCCTGAGCGCCGTTGAGGCGCATGCGCAACAAAGCGCTCAGGCGCTTGTCGAGCATCTTCAAACCGCCTTCGGGCGGGAAGATGTAACAGGCCGGGTATCCCGCCTGGCGAAGCAGGTAAATCAAGAGGGCGCATTGTTCGACGGGCGAGCCCTGGCCTTCAAGATAGACGCCCAGAGCGCCACGGTTCACCCCGCCTTCGTTGACACTGACGGTCGCTACAGAGCCGTCATCGCGATAAGCAATGGGGTCTGTTAGGTCGATTTCGTTTAGGACATAGTTCGCCAACGCGAGCGGATCGTTGTTCATGTCCGAAACGAACTGGTCGAGGGTGGGGTGCCGCCGCAACTCGGGGCTTTGATCGATGGCCTGACAGGCGGCTGGGGCGAGCGAGACGGCGTTCGTCACCGTCGCGCCGTAGTGAAGGAGTTCGTCCGGGCTCTTGTTCCAGAGGTCTGGCGGCAAAGGCTGGCCTTGAAAGTGCGGCTGATCGACAAAGAGGGAGCGCCAGGCGGGCCGTTGGTCGAAGGTCAATTCGTAGAAATAACCGTAGTTTGGAGATGAAGTGTCATCCAGGACCATGTATTGGCCCGAGTAGGTGCCGACAGCGCAAATGAGGTAGAAATAGTTGGTCGCCTCGTCCGTGGCAGTGTGCGTGAGCGCCCAACCCGTTAAGGCAGTGCCCCAATCCATATCAGGAGCGCCGCGCAGAACAGTGGACAAGCCAAAGCCGTTGGTGGAACGGGCGAAGCCATTGGTGGCGAAGCTGGTCCAGTCGTCCGGGATGCCGAGTTGAGGGAGGCTTAAGGTGACAAGCCCGGCCTGCGTTAGGTTTGTGCGCCAGAAAGCAAAGATCCTTAGTTGATCGCCGGTGAAGCTCCCCTGCGCCAGCCCAAGGGCATAGCTTTGACCGATATACAGGGATTGCCCCCAGGAGCCGCCAAAGGAAGCGATTGGGGTGTTGAAGGCAATGCGGTTCGTGATGTAAGCCTGGCTCCCCGCGTTCGTGGCGTTGTAGTGGTAACGCGTTGCGTAGGTGCTGGACCAGCCATTGGTTTGGAAGTCGATTCTGCGGGTGCCTTTAAGGCCGTCGAGAGGGACGACAATGGAACTGGCCTGCAAGTTGGTGCCCGCGCCGCGCACGTAGCGGAGCGCCTTGGGGTTTTCGTCGCGGGGATTTGCGCCTTCGCCGGTGATGGTTACCACGGCGTTGGTGCGCAGGCCCAGCACATAACTGGCGTCCGGCTTGAGGCTGAGCACGACGGTTTCAGCGGATTCGATTCCCGCGTTAGCAAGAGGCGCTACAGAGACGTTGAGGGAAAGAACCCCGGCGGCCAGGACGACGGAGGAAGGCAAAGCGGTGTAGTCGGTGCCTGGCGTGGCCGTGCCGGTTACGTTGAGTTGGACCGTGATTGAGCGGTTGGTGTTGCCGGTGCGCGTGACAGTGAACATGCCGGGGTCGAGAGAGGGCTCGGCGGCATAGGAGTCGGCAGCCTGGACCTGCACAACGGGGTAGTCGTCGGTTATGGAAATGATGATGTTGCTTCCGGCCGGCTCGATGAGGTATTGGCCGTTCAGCGCCTGGACCCAGATGTTAAAGCTTTCGGCTCCCTCGGTCGCAGAGTCGGCAAAGATGCTGACGGGGACGCTGTTTGTTTGGGTTCCGGCTGGGATGGTGGTGGAGCCGCCAAGGAGGGTGAAATCGGTTCCGTTGGCGGCAGTCCCACCGATGCCGTAATTGATGGCAATGGCTGGCGTGCCGGGGTGGGCGTTGGTGTTGTAGAATACCAGACTGGTCTGTTTGCCTTCGGCGGGATGGTAATTGGTTGAATAGACGCCAATGGCAGGCGTGTCATCGACGAGAGTGAGAGTGGTCTGCCCGCTGCCCGGGACTAGGTAGTAATCCGCGCTTGAGCTGAGGGTGACGGTGAGGGTTTCGTCACCCTCGGGAGCGAGGTCGCGGAGGGTTGTGATGGGCACGGTAACATACCTGGAAGCAGCGGGAATAGTGGCGGAAGTGCCGAAACTGGTGTAGTCGCCGTTGGGGGTCGTGGAGCCGGAGACAGAGAAGTTGACGGTGCAGGCGGGCGTTGCCTGATAAATGGCGGCATTCGTGCGCTGGATGATGAGCGACGCGCCTTGGCCTTCGGTCAGAGGGCTCGTGAGAAAGAATGTTTCGATGCGGGGTGTGTCGTCCAGGAGGTTGATGGTGGCGGACGGGTGTTGCGCGTCAATGGCGTATCCTGAATTGGAAGTGAGGTTAAGGGTAATAGTCTCGGTGTTTTCGGCGGCTGCGTCGCGGAGGGATGACACTTGGAAATAGGCAACGTTCGTGCCTGCGGGAATGACAACCGAGCCGCTCAGGGGTGTGTAATCGGAACCGGGTGAGGCCGACCCGGTAACCGTATAATACACGGTCTTAGCGGGGCTCCATTCCGAAGCGGGTGTTCGGGTCACCGCGAACATTCCCGGCGTTACCCCTTCGAGCGTATCAGAGACGGGCCAAACACTTACAGTGGGGTAATTGGGATAGATGGTGAAAGTGATGTTGGTCATGCCGGGCCACATCTGGTAAGCGCCGGGGGCCATTGCCACAGTCAACGTTTTGGTTGCCGTTTGAGAGCTGTTGTTAGCCGTGATGGTAACGTCTTGGTACCAACTGCCTCCGGCGATTGTGATGGCCCCTAACGCAGGTGTATAGTCGGTGCCGGCAACTGCATCGCCACTTGTGGTGTAGTTGACCGTGCGTGGCTGCGAAAGCCCTTGGTAGCGGACGAAACGGATAGTGGCTGAGTTGCGGCCACCGGTTCCGCCCTGCCAAAGGTCGATGCCGGTGTAGTAGTTGCCGGCGAAATAGACGGCGACACCGTTGGTGTTATCATTGTCAAGCTCGGTCAGGCTTGCGCTCTGGATGACAGTGTTGTCCACCCATCCGCTGCCAATCCGCATCGCGGACGTTTGGTCACACTCCAACGTTCCATCGTTTACGAATGGCACACTGAAGTTGACCGAATACGCCCAAGCGGGAATGGTCACTGTGACCTGGCAGCCACTCCACGGGCTAGAAATGTCAGCACAGGGAATGGGGTAAGCCTGGCCTGTATAGTCGAGCCAAAGAGTCACCAGAAAAGATTTGGAAATATCCCAATCGCCGGTGCCTCCGACAACAATTGAATGCCGATAAACTGTTCCAACGATAGTGGTGCCTTCAGTCCCAGTGAAGCTGGAACTGGTGAAATAACAGGCAGTGCCGAAACCCGCTTGCAGGGGGGCGGCACTGGCCAGCGTCAAAGCCAGAGCAAGGCTGGAGACCAACGGAGAAAAAGTGCGATTCATGGCGTTCCTTATGAGTGATTACTGGAAGAGGGTGCCGTTGACGGGACTGTCAATCGTGATGCTCAGCGCCCCGGTGTTTGTGGAGCGCGGGTCTGCATCCATCCAATTGGGAATGAAGTCGCCGTCCCAGTCGCCTCCGACCGCTCCGCGAAAGAAGCCCATCCAGCCGAGCCTGGGAACGGTGAATGTCGTCTGGCCGATATGGCCGGTGGCCAGGATGCTCCAGGTCATGTTTGTGGTGATGGCGGGCGTGTAGTAGATGTCGTAGCCGATGTTGGTGTCGCAGTTGACGAGCGTGAGAAAAACGTTTGTCTGCTGCTGAATCTCGGGGGTGAGCAACCTGAAACCCTGCTCGGAGTCGTAGGAATCCAACTCGAAACCTCCTTCCAAGCCAACCCGGCTGGAAGCGCCGGACAAGAGGGCTGCCTGCTGCTGAGCTATTCTTTCGGCTCTCAAAGCCGCCCAACGGGCGCGTGTGGCAGCTTCCTCTTCCGGGGTGACTGGTCCCTTGGCGGCTTCGGGACTGTAGGCGGCATAGTAGTATTCCACATCCCAGACATTGCCCATGCCGAAGGGATGGCCGCTGATCGAGCGAAAGCGGTTCCGGCCCGTGAATGTGCTCAACAGTTCGAACTGGCCCTTGGCGGTGTTGCGTCCCGCCAGGTCGCTGCCGATTACCAGAGTCGTGTGGGGCATCGCTTCCAGTGGAAGCGAAGGGAGCCCGTTGCCCGTGGCAACAACCTGGCCGTCCACAATCAGGGCGCTGTTGGTGGGCGTGTAGCCGACCGCCAGCATGTGCCATGAGCCGGCTTCCCAGTTGATGAGTGTGCTGAGGCAACTGACAGGGCCGGTTTCAGTCTCGCACACGACATGAAGTTCGTTTCCGTCCGGGGTTATTACCATAGACCACCATTCAGCGCTTGCCCTGCGATTGGTCGAAACCAGCGTGAGGAGGCGGGCGAGGTCGCCCGGGCCAGTGCCTTGCCCGGTCCAACCGCCGCTCCAGGCCGGCTGATACCAAATCCTGATTGCGCCACGCTCGGGGTCGAGATTGAGAGTGCGATTCGTGCCGGGATTGACCATGGGCACCGTGAAGGGCTGGACGGGCGGTCGAGAGCGCACCAGCGAGTAGCCGGACCAGGACTCGGCCCAGACTGCGGAGTCTATCGTCTGGTTGGTGGGAAAGGAATAAGGCTGGTCGAAGCTCTCGCAGAAGAGATTGCCTATCTCCGGCCAGGGCGGGGCTGGCAACCGGGGCTTGGCTAGCGCGGGAGCAATGCCGAGCAAGAAAAGCAAGGCGAAGATCGCGAAGCGACGCAGAGAGTTGGGATTGTGCTGGTTAAGGTTCATAACGTTAGTCCTGGATGTATTTCGTCTGGCTCCGCCGATGTCTCCCCAAAAAGTAGGGGCGCGACCTACTCACGCCCCCTCACAGGCACTGACATGCCTTCAACGGAACGCTTTCAGGCACGCCCGATTGGGGCGCACCTCGTTTGCGTGTCCGTTGAGTGAAATCGTCAGTTTCGTGAGGGACAGCAGCCGAAGCCGCAAAATTCTTTATGTGCGATCTGGGTTACATACTTTGTAAATTGAAATTGCTGACGCCATGGTTTTAGCCGTCTGGACAAGAGGTGACCACACTTTTTTAAAAATATTTCTTTCTGTGGGAATGGATGCCGCAGAATTTGCAACGCTAATGGCAAAATACGGGGCGGGGACAGCGGGTGAATGGGGAATGACAAGGGTGGCCCGGTTGGATATTCATCAGGCGCGATGCCTACGAAAAGCAAGCTGCCTGAGAAGCACAGCCGCCCGCCGCTGCACCGGATGCAGCGCATCCACGAGTGGATACGGAGCGGGAAGTATCCCAACTCGGTGACCATGGCGCGGGATCTGGAAGTGACGGATCGGACCGTGAAGCGAGACATCGAGTACATGCGGGATCGGCACGGAGCGCCAATCGAGTACGACGAACTGAAACACGGGTATTTCTACCATGGGGAATTTGAATTCCTGCCGGTGGCGGCGATGACCGAAGCGGAAATGTTTGCGCTGCTTGTGGCGGACAAGGCAATTGCACAGTACAAAGGCATGCCGTTCCAAAAACCGCTGCGCATGGCGTTTCAGAAATTGACCGGCCAGCTTGATGACCGGGAGCGGTATTCGCTGGAAAACCTGGGAGCGGCGCTTTCGTTTCGGCCGTTTGCGCCGGAGGATGCGGACTTGAAAGCTTTCCAGGTGATCACGAAGGCGGTGCATGAGCGCCGGGTGTTGCAGTTTGAATACCGCAACCTGGGGAAGCGGGAATGGCTGAAGCGCGTGGTGCATCCTTACCACCTGGCTTGCATTGACAGTCATTGGTACTTGTTTGGGCATGACGTGAGCCGGGATGCGATTCGGACCTTCGCGCTGACGCGGCTGGCGAAGCCGAGCGCGACGGCGGAGCGTTTTGTGAAGCCGAAGGACTTTGACCCGGATGAATATTTGAAAGGGAGCTTCACGGTCATGAAGGGAGACAAGGAGCACGAGGTCGAAATTGAGTTCGACTTGTGGGGCACGGACCTGGTGCGCGGGCGGCAGTGGCATTCGAGCCAGGAACTGACCGACCTGCCGAACGGCGGCTCGCGGCTCAAGATGCGGCTGAGCAGCTTGGAGGAAATCGAGCGCTGGGTGCTGGGCTGGGGATCACATGCAAAGGTGATTGGCCCAGCGGCGCTGCGCGAGCGAGTGCGAACCATGGCCGCAAAGGTCGCCGCCATTTATGGAGGAGCGGATTAAAGAAGCAGTTCCGAGAGAAACGTTGATACAAAATCAGCGATGCCGGGCGCGGTGCTGCCGCGTGAACCGGCCACGTTGAGTACGCGGACATTGTGACTGGCGAGAAAGGCGCGAACCTGCTTTGCGGATGGCGGTGCGCTCATGGGGATGTGGAGCACTGGCTTGTTGTGGCGATGAGCAAATGTGTGCGTCCAGCGCGAACCAGCGGTGAGCGCGGGTGTTAAAGTGAAGATGAGAGTGGCGTCGGAATCGCGCACGTTCCACTCGTTGCGCTGGAGATAATTGGAGGAGGGAGTTTCTTGGAGCTTGAACTCGGGAGGAATGACTTCATCTTCTGCCCGCCTGCCTTTTGGGCACCAGCCACCGTGCTGAACGTTATGGGCAATGGCCTATTCAAGCGCCGCTCTGTCGGCACCGGTCTGGCCACCGGAAATGATCTTGGTAATAGTCACGTTCGGTTGCATTTTGCGTGGGCAGCAGAGTGACTCGACAGCGGCGCGTGGTCAATAAGGTTGTGAATAACCTGTGAGTAAGTTTCGCGGGGGATTTGTACGGGCGGGAACGCATTTGTCCCGCCCCCCTGTGTAGTGTTGGCGCATGATGAAACGCAGAAACGATGAGCCCCAGGAATGGTGGAAGAGCCTTTCGGATGGCGAGCGGCGATTGATTTGGAATGTGATGAAGATGCTGCGCGGAGCCAAGCGAAGCGCGATTCTGGATGTGGCGCGGGCGGCGGCGAAGTGGGAATCAGGGATTGGCTGCTTCATCAAGTTCCGCCTGATGAACTCATGGCGGACCACGCAACGCCGGCGGGTGATCGACAGCGGATGGGTGAAAGTGGAAGGCCGCCGACAGAACGGGGCTGGACGCGCTATTTCATCCCCGTCAAACGGGCATAGCCAACCAGGTGCTGCTGCAAATCGGGATTGATGGGGCACTGGCTTCTCAACCACGCGAAAGCTTTTTCTGTTTCTGAACTCAAATGAACTTGCGGCAATTCGACCTCGTTCTTCTCGGGCTTGACCCCGTGCTTAATGCTGATTTCGACCAGGTCTGCGGCGGGTGTGCCTGCGGCGCGTGCCACCTCGCGGGCATCCATGCAGCGGGCGGCAATAAGCTCAGCCTGGGTGTGAAGATCGGCGGCAAACACTTTAAGGATGGCGGCCACATTTTGATCGGACAAGTCGCGGGACTCGCCGCTAATGACGCGGCTGATGAAGCTGCGGGAAAGGCCGCACTGGCGAGCGACATCGCTCTGGCTCAAGTGATGGCGTTCGGCCTGGCGCTGGAGTGCGACACCGAAGTAGCTCATGCGTATGTTGACGGGCGTTGGTTCACGATCGGGGAGCCAACACCCGCGCAGATTTTTTTTGTCCCATGTGTTGCAACATACGCAACAGGACAACAAATGCAACAATTTCCCGTGGAGGGTTTTGGCCGTGTGTTTGAATCGAGGGCGAAGCGAAACCCTGTCAACGGGTATGTGCGGAAATCTTGTGATGAAGGCCTGTCGCGAGCGGGTAAGTCGTGCGCGTTGGTGCGCGTTGGTGCGTGGCGCGATTTGGGCCATGGGGAAGAACTCCGAAAACATGCCTTATAACAGTCACGCGAGCGCGTGTTCGAACGCGAGCCGGAAATGAGAAGCGTATGAAGATAGAACAGAAATACAGCCAGAGCGCGGAGCAGAGCCGTGTCGAGGAGTACATCGACAAGCGCGAAGTGGGCAAGCGGTTGCGGATGCAACCGCGCACGGTGGATGCCTGGATGCGGCGCGGCCTGCTGCCGTACTACAAGCTGGGCCGGGTGGTGCGGTTCAAGTGGAGCGAAGTGGAATGCCATCTCTCCGAGCGGTGCCGCGTGGTGCGCGAACTGACCAAGGCGGGGCTGTGATGAACGCGCGGGAAAAAGGCAAACGCGGCGAGCGGCAATGGCGCGATGAACTGCGGAGCAAAGGCTACGCCGCGCGGCGCGGGCAGCAGTTCTGCGGATCGCCGGAGTCTCCCGACGTGGTGTGTGACGGCCTGCCGTGGGCGCATTTCGAGGTGAAAGCGGTCGAGCGTCTGAACATCGAGGACGCGATGGAGCAGGCGCGGAGAGACGCGCGCGGGAAGGTGCCGGTAGTGGCGCACAAGCGCAGCTTCTGCAAATGGCTGGTGACGATGGAGGCCGATGCGTTCTTCCGTTTAATCAGAGGGGATTTCACCACGGAGGCACCGAGGCACCGAGGGGCGAATGGGACCAATGGAACGAATGGGGCGGATGTGTCGAGGGGCCGGGGAGAATTTGAAATTTGAGATTTGAAAGGCCCGGTTGGGCCTGGAGAGAAAAACAAAAAAACAAAGAAAGGAAAGTAAGTATGGTTCTGCAATCAAAAATCGGTGGCGATTATATGCCGCATCCTGAAGGGATTCATCCCGCAGTGTGCGTGGATGTGATTGACCTGGGACTGGTGGAAACCGAATTCCAGGGGCAGCGGCGGCTGGTAAACAAGGTGCGGCTGGTGTTTGAATCCGAACAGAAGAACGAGGAGGGCAAGAATTGCATCATCACCAAGACGTTCACCGCCAGCCTGCACAGCAAAGCGAAGCTGGCGGAGTTCCTGGGCAAGTGGCGGGGGCGGCCGGTGGTGCCGGGGGAGAGCATCGACCTGGGCAAACTGGTGGGCGCGAACTGCACCCTTGTTGTGAGTCATCAGCAAAACATGGTGGGTAGGACGTATGCCTCCATTGACGCGGTGAGCAAGCCTACCAAGCGGCTGGTGGCCTCGGGGTGGTATGACCCTGCCGCGGCTCGGCAACGGATTGCGGAGCGCAAGGCGAAGGAACAAGCCGGCTCTGGCGGCTACCCGCAAACGAATGTGGCCGCGAGCCGCCCGCTGAATTCTGTGGGAGCGGCCTTCCCGCAACCTGCGCGGGCGCAACCGAGCGCCGCGCCCCAGCAAGCGCCGGCACCGGCGAGCAACGAGGACGATGTGCCGTTTTGATCTGCAACACGCAACCGCCAAGCACTGATTGAATCATGAAACTATTCAACCCTGACAATGCACATTGGTATAAGCGGGACGGAGAGCCCTTGCATTCCGTCCTGTCGGGCCGGGGAGAGCCTCGCCCGACAACCTTGCGGGATGCTCGCAAGCTGGGCCTGCTGCCGAGCGTGACGAACATCCTTGGGGTCATCAATAAGCCCGAATTGGTGGAATGGAAGATGACGCAAGCGGTGCTGGCGGCATTGACACTGCCGCGCCTCGAGGGCGAGGGCGAGGATGCGTTTGCGCGTCGTGTGGTGGACGACGCGCAAAGCCGCGTGAGGACGGCGGCGGAGTTCGGCTCGGTGTTCCACGCCGGGGCCGAACACGTGGCCAAGACTTTGGAGGTTGATCCTGCCGGTCCGTATGCCGCCTGGCTCAACCTCCACCGCGATTGGTTTCAAGGTATCTGCGTGCGTGTGCTCTGGACTGAGCGGGTGCTGGTAAACACCGAGCTTGGGTATGCCGGCACCGCCGACCTGCTGATGGAACATCGACAGCACGGCTTGACCCTCGTGGACTACAAAACCCAGGGCGTCAAACCGGGAAATACGGCCCGAGCCTATGGCTCGTGGTGCCAACAATTGGCGGCGTATCGGCGGGCCATCGGCGCGCCGATGTCCTGCCTGAGCGTCATTGTGAACTCGGCCGAGCCTGCGACACCTGTGGAACACCTATGGAGCGAGGTTGAACTGCGAGCGGGACTGGAGTCCTTCGAAGCGGCTCTGGTGATCTGGCGGAACGAAAAAGGGTATGACCCACGCGTTGCGCCGGCGCCTGGAGCGCTGCCGGTCCTGACAGCGGCATGAAAGGAACGAATGAACACCTGGGCGGAAGGGGGGGCGATGCGAAGCCGGCTTCGCCCCCGACCGCCACCGTGCAGCGGCTTGAACGCCTCCTTGGGGGCGACCCGGCGACTGAGGCTCAGATTCTTCAGTTCATAGCCGCGCATTTCGGAGCGGTCTCCTTGTGCGACTTACCGCCGCAGATTGCGGCGGAAATTTGCCGGAGGCCTGCGGATTTTATTCGGGCGGCAAAGAACTTCTGCCAGCCGGAGTTGTTCTGAATGAGCCGAGCGGCAAAGAACTGGGCGAGGCGGAAGCGCCGGGAACTGATGGATTTGCTTGGGAATGTGTGCGCGCATTGCGGAACGGGAGAGAATCTTGAGTTCGATTGTATTTATCCGCAGGGGGACGGGCATCACCGGGGCGAAGCATCACAGCGGATGTGCTTCTACCGAAGGCAATTCCGGGAGGGAAATTTGCAGGTGCTGTGCAACGTCTGCAACGCGCGCAAGGGGGATGATGAGCCGGCTTTGGTGGTTACGGCTCCGCTGCCGGATAATCCTTTTTGAAATGATGGCATGCAGGACCCACGACAGACAGCGGAACGGCTGCTCGGTGCCATTGAATGGCAGACCGAGGTCAGCGGGTTCTGCCGGTGCCCGGGTGGCAAGCCCCCATTTATTGATCCAGTTGCTATGAGAGTTTTGGTTCATGGTTTCAGGGTTTCCGCGCTGGCGGGCGCAGGGAGGGGCGTAGCCCCGACCGAAGCGCGCCAGCGCGCCGCGAATACCGCCGGCGCCAGATACTCCAGCGCCGAGTGCGGCCTCGCTTCGTTGTAGTCCCGCCGCCACCCGGCGGCCAGGACTTGCGCCTCCAACAGGGAGGCAAATTCTTCGCGGTCCAAATGCTCGTCCCGCAACCGGCTGTTAAAGGATTCCACATACGCGTTCTCCCACGGACTCCCCGGCGCAATATACAGCGCCCCGATGGCGTTGGCTTTCAGCCACGCCTGCACCGCCAGGGCCACAAATTCAGGCCCGTTGTCACTGCGCAGATGCGCCGGCACTCCCCGCTGCGCCATCAGTTCCGCCAGCACCCCAATCACGTCCTGGGCCCGGAAACTCCGCCGCACGACCAGCGCCAGACATTCCCGCGTAAACTCGTCCACCACGCATAAAAACTTCAACCGCCGCCCATCGCTCGTCTGGTCGCTCACAAAATCGTAGCTCCACACTTCGTTGGGCCGCGTGGCCCCCCGCCGCTGGCGGCCGTTCTCGCTGGTGCCCAGCCGCCGCTGCTTGCACTGTTTTCGCGGCACTTTCAGCCCTTCCTCCCGCCACAACCGTTGCACCCGCTTGACGTTCACCCGCAGCCCTTCCTGGCGCAGTTGCCCGCAGGCCGTGCGATAGCCCGCTCGCGGCCGTTGCCGGCTGAACGCATGGAGCCGTGCGCGCAACCGCCGTTCCGCCGCGTCGGGCTGGGGCCGGTGCCGCTGGGTGGCCCGCGGCTGTCCCACCACGTTGCAGGCCCGACGCTGGCTCATCTCCAGGGCCGCCTGAAGATGTCCCACCGCCTCGCGTTTCCGCGCCGGGCCTACCATTTTCCCTCCAGCAGTTCCTTGAGCGCCACCTTGTCCAGGGACAGGTCGGCCACCAGCCGCTTGAGCCGGGCGTTTTCCTCTTTCAAGGCTTTGAGTGCCTTCACGGTGTTCACATCCGCCCCGCCGTATTGCGCCTGCCAGCGGTGATACGTCGCCGGGCTGATCGCCAGGCTCTTGCAGACTTCCTCAATCTTCTTGCCCCCGGCCAGTTCCGTGGCCGCTTGATGGAGCTTCGTCACGATTTGTTCAGGACTGTGTCGTGTTCGTTTCATGTTGTCAGAGTTCCGGGCGGCGCTTCGCGCCGCCCAAGTCTCTCATAACACCTGGCTCAATTTAAGGGGAGCTTTCCAGCCTCCCCTCCCGGCCATCGTTTTATTGCCGTAGCATCACTGAATCCGCTCCGGATTGTCTCGGGGGTGGTTGGGGGAAACGTGTATATCAAAGTAAATGGTTCCTCCACGATTTCGATGGAATAGGCCAGGAGGATGAGTAGGCTTGAGGCATGACGCCCGAAGCCTTATTTCATGAACTGTTAGGATTAGGATTAAACTGGCAAGTGAGCGCGAGCCGTTTTGAGCTGGCCAGCGGCACGGTGTTTCTCGAGCTCCGAGAGCGGCCCTCGTTTTGGGAATCGGCCCGCTGTCCCCAAGATGGCGGGCGCGTGTTCTGCTATGACCATCCCGAAGAGCTCACCTGGCGTCATCTCAATGTATTCCAACATCGCTGTGAGATTCATGGCCGGTTGCCGCGGGGCAAGTGCCGCCAATGCGGGCATGTGTTTCGGGTGCGTCCGCCCTGGGAAGGATTAAGTATTCACTTTACCAAGGAGTTCGAAGCCTTTGCGTTATTGCTCATGCGCGAGATGCCTATGGCCAAAGTGGCGGAAGTGATCCAAGAGAGCGATATGCGCCTGTGGCGGATGCTCTTCAAGCACGTGGAGGGAGCTTATCGTCAGGCTGATTTTAGCCAGGTTTGCTGCGTGGGAGTGGACGAGATGGGGATGCATAAAGGGCAGCATTATCTCAGTGTATTTGCTGATTTGGTGGCCAAACGGGTGCTCTTTGCCACTGAGGGTCGCGACCAGGAGACCTGGTCGGCATTTATCCAGGCATTGGAAGCCCACAACGGGCACCGGCACGCGCTGACGCAAGTCAGCATGGATATGAGCCGGCCTTACCAGCAGGGCGTCAAAAAGAACTGTCGCAATGCCCAGGTGATCTTTGACAAGTTTCACGTTCTGGCCCACGCCAGCCAACGAGTAGATCAGGTGCGCCGAGCGGAGCTGCGTTTGGGGGGAGCGGAAGCGCGGGAGTCGCTGCGCCGGAGTCAGTGGCTGTGGCGCAAGAACCCCGAAAACCTCAGCCCCCAGGAGCAAGTCCGCCTGGCCAAGATCCAAACCAAGAATCTCTATACCGCCAAAGCGTATCAGATGCGCTTGGTCTTGCAGGACATCTACCGCAGTCCCAGCGCCCAAGTGGCTCAAAGACGCTTTAGGGCTTGGTGCCGCTGGGTGCGCTGGGTGGCACGGCGCAGCCGGGCGTGGATCTTTAGCCCCATGCTCAAAGTGACGCAATTGGTGCAGAACCATCTGGCGGGAATCCTGGCTCATTGGAAATGGGGTCTGACCCATGCCTTTATGGAAGGGCTCAACCGCGTGTTTAGCGCCGTTAAACGAAAGGCTCGCGGCTATCGCTCCACCGTTTACCTCATCACCATGCTCTACCTGGTGGCCGGTAAACTCCGCTTGCCCCACACCTGATTCCACTCAAAACGTTGAGGAACATACTTAATCCTTCCCAGGGCGGACGCACCCGAAACACATGCCCGCATTGGCGGCACTTGCCCCGCGGCAACCGGCCATGAATCTCACAGCGATGTTGGAATACATTGAGATGACGCCAGGTGAGCTCTTCGGGATGGTCATAGCAGAACACGCGCCCGCCATCTTGGGGACAGCGGGCCGATTCCCAAAACGAGGGCCGCTCTCGGAGCTCGAGAAACACCGTGCCGCTGGCTGGCTCAAAGCGGCTCGCGCTCACTTCCCAGTTTAATCCTAATCCTAACAGTTCATGAAATAAGGCTTCGGGCGTCATGCCCCAAGCCTACTCATCCTCCTGGCCTATTCCACCGAAATCGTGGAGGAACCGAATGAGTTCGAGGAACTCGCCGTGGGAGAGGCGATTGGCGGCGACTTCCTGCAAACGCACCGGCAGGCTTTGAGCCAGACCGGACAGGCGCAGGGCTTTGAGGGTGGAGTCGAGGTTGTTGTTGGTATTCATTCGACAGGTTCGGGTGATGGTTGTTGGTTGACGGTTGCGGGGGCAAAGCAAGACCGGCACGATGTTGCCGTAAGCTTCCAGGTCACGGATGAGCGGATGCTTTTCTAAGAACGTTAACTGTTTGGCCGGGGCGCGCTCCAGCAGCGCACGCAGATCGCGCAAGCGCCACGCGCCGTATTCGAGGGCTTGCTGGCAGGCGTGTTCCAGCTGGGCGACGGGATGTTTTTCGGCCAACGATAAAAGCCCTTGCAACACGCGGATGGCCTGCGGGCCGCGCGTTTTGAACATCGCTTCGGCCCAGGGGCCGGAGTATGGGCCAATGAGCCGGGCGCGATCCAGGAGCCAGTCAGCGCCGCGCTCGACCAGCAGGCGCTTGTGGGAATGAATCTAATTTCCGCTGTTGAGAGGTAAGTTTTCATGTCCTGATACCTCCAACTAGCGCCGGGAGTGAGGGAGTTGCCGCGGCGGGTTTCAACTGCGGCGCAGTTGTTGCCAGCCACGCGCATACCCGCTCGTA
>ENA-UPXM01002180-UPXM01002180.1-activated-sludge-metagenome-genome-assembly--contig:-NODE-2180-length-23531-cov-7.356108_pt1 | contig 23531 bp, 21 predicted proteins | sample MGYA00238178_ERZ772708 | MGnify/ENA primary metagenome ERZ772708 (study PRJEB29002, sample SAMN05720212) | activated sludge metagenome | isolation source: anaerobic digester from wastewater... | reverse complement strand
GGTCAGCCAGGCGCGTTCTTCAGGCAAAAAGCCAGAATTTTTACGGTTGCCCTTATAGTTTTTAAGGTCAATGTCTTGATGCGCGATGTTCCAATCACCGCAAATCACCACATCACGCCCGCTTTGCTTCAACGCTTTTAAATGCGGTAAAAATCGGTCCATCACGTTAAATTTAAACGCCTGACGCTCCTCTCCACTAGAACCTGAAGGCAAGTAGAGCGACACCACGCTTAAGTTGCCAAAACGCGCTTCAATATAGCGCCCTTCCGCATCAATATCTAACACATCGTCGTGGGCATGACTTAAACCTTCAATCACGCTGTCAGGCTTTTGTTTACAATAGATGCCCACACCGCTATAGCCTTTTTTCTCTGCATAATGAAAATAGCCGTAATACCCTTCAGGTTTCAACATTTCTGATGTCATATCGACTTGCTGTGCTTTAATTTCTTGCAGACAAATAATATCGGCATCTTGTTTTTTTAACCATGTATAAAGACCTTTATTATTTGCGGAACGTATGCCGTTTAGGTTTAGCGATATAATCTTCAAAACTTATTTTTCCTTAGTCTATCAAAGCAATTTATTCATTATGAGCCAACAAAACAAAGCATTAGAGGCCGAAAAGCAATTCAGCCAAGAGTTTATCGCATTTGCGGTTAAAAAAGAGGTTTTACGCTTTGGCGAATTTAAAACAAAAGCGGGGCGCAGCAGCCCATATTTTTTTAACGCTGGTCTATTTAACGACGGTGAAAGCCTGATGAAACTGGGCGAATTTTATGCCGCCGCCATCCAAAATTCTGGCATTGCGTTCGATATGCTGTTTGGCCCCGCCTACAAAGGCATTACCTTAGTGGCAAGTATTGCCATTGCATTTGCCAAAAATGGTCACAATATTCCTTACGCTTACAACCGCAAAGAAGCAAAAGATCATGGTGAAGGCGGCGTCATTGTGGGTAGCCCACTCAAAGGTCGCGTGCTGATTATTGATGATGTCATTTCTGCGGGCACCTCTGTGCGCGAGTCCGTAGAACTGATTAAGGTCAACGGCGCTACGGCCTGTGGCGTTGCTATTGCCATTGACCGGCAAGAAAAAGGCCTAGGCGAATTGTCAGCCGTGCAAGAAGTGATGCAGCAACACCAGTTACCCGTGTGTGCCATTGCCACACTAACTGATTTGCTCAATTATTTGCAGGATAAACCAGAATTGGCGCAATATTTGCATGCAGTTCAGCGCTATCGTCAACAATATGGTGTGATAACATCGAATTAACGCTATGATATCTATGATATATTTTATTCATTACAGAGAAATAAGGCCGTGCTTGGCAAAATGAAGCCATTGCTTTTACAACCTGAACCTATAAACATTAGCACGCTACGCTTGGACGGTCTTAAACGCCGTCCTGGTGTGTTCGCCTATGCATCCCGCAATCTGCTATGGGTTGCATGTCTGTTTTTAATGTTTGGCATCAGCCAGCCAGCCAGCGCTGACGGCAAAATCGTCAAATGGAAAGATGCCAATGGCGTCACTCATTATGGTGACAAACTGCCCGCAGATGCGGCCGGGCGCAGCAATAGCGAAATCAACAAAACGGGCGTTATCGTTAAAAAAAATGAGGCCTACAATGAAAAAACCGATAGCGGCGAAGTAGAACGCGCCAATACCAGCCAATCTCGGCGCGATTCAGCCTTATTGGCTTCATACGGTAGCATTGAAGAAATTGATCTAGCCCGTGACCGCAATATCAAAAGTGATGAGTTAGCGCTTGCAAACCTTAATCAGCGGCTTAACGACACGCGCGCTACTTTGCAAAAAAACAAAGAAAAACAAGACAATATTCTAAAGCGTAAAAAGCCTGTACCGAGCAATATCTTAGACGACATCAAATATAATCAGGCGCAAATCGCCAAAACACAGGCTGAAATCACCGCAGTTGAAAAAAACATCGCCGTCACCATGGCGCGTTTTGCCAGTTACAAGGCAAGATACGCCGAACTGAAACCGAATAACGATAAGTCACCCGTTATTATTGAAGGCAAAAAACGCTTAGCCGAGCTTGAAGCCAAAAAAGCCGCCACACAAACGCGTTTGAATGGCCTGCTTAAAGAAGCACTGGATGCCAAAAAAGCAGGTGTTGAACAACCACAACGCGTGTCGTTTGGCATTCAAGAAGCCAATGAAGAAATTGCAAGGCTCAATTTAGAAATCATGGCAACTCAGGCTAAAATGAAAGAGTAACCTTTAAAAAGCTCAGCAGAGTCAGTTAGTCGGTGTGTCACAGAAATACACCTTTTCTATACCCAAAAAACATTCAACACAGGCTTAAATCCCTCCGAGAAAAAAATAATGCTCTGGAAGCCTTTATTTATAAGGCTTCCAGAGCATCAAAAAAGGTTGCAATAAATTAAAGCGCTTTTTATGGTTTATTTAGCTTAATTTCTTCTTCAAAATTTCATTCACCTGCGCGGGGTTAGCTTTACCTTTTGAAGCCTTCATCGCCTGACCGACAAGTGCGTTAAACGCTTTTTCTTTGCCGGCTTTAAATTCTTCTATCATGGCAGGGTTGGCTTTTAATACTTCATCGATAATCACCTCAATCGCACCGCTATCAGACTCTTGCTTCAGTCCTTTTGCAGCAATAATGGCATCTACATCACCCTCACCATTCCAAAGCGCTTCAAACACTTGTTTTGCCGCATTATTTGAAATAGTGTTGTCTGCAATACGCTTGAGTAGGTTGGCGAGTTGACTTGGGCCGACGGGTGAATCTGCTAGTGATTTTTCTTCTGCATTCAACTTGGCCGACACTGCACCCATCACCCAGTTTGCGGCCGGTTTTGCCTCAGCGCCAGCATGTACTGTCTGCACAAAGAAATCTGCCAGCTCGCGGCTTGCTGTGAGCGTTGCCGCATCGTAGCTGGTTAAGCCAAATTCAGCTTCGAATCGGGCTTTCATCGCCTCTGGCAGTTCAGGCATTTGCGCTTTGACGCGCGATTTATCTTCTTCAGAAATAGTCAGTGGCAGCAAATCTGGGTCTGGGAAATAGCGGTAATCGTTCGCTTCTTCTTTAGAGCGCATTGCGCGCGTTTCACCCGTGTCTGGATTAAACAGTACGGTTGCTTGCTGAATCGTGCCACCGTCTTCTAGTGTTTCAATTTGCCAGCGCGTTTCATATTCAATGGCCTGTTGCATGAATTTGAACGAATTGAGGTTTTTAATCTCGCGACGCGTGCCGAGTGTATCTGAACCTTTTTTACGCACAGAAACGTTCACGTCACATCTAAAGCTGCCTTCTTGCATATTACCGTCACAAATGCCAATCCACTGTACGAGCTCGTGTAATTTTTTTGCGTAAGCCACGGCTTCTGCCGCAGAGCGCATATCCGGTTCCGTCACAATTTCCAAGAGCGGCGTGCCTGCACGGTTCAAATCGATCCCACTCATACCTTCTACCGCGCCATGTACCGATTTACCTGCATCTTCTTCTAAATGCGCGCGGGTGATATTCACCACTTTTTCATAAGCTGGATGTTTACCAACCGCCGGCACTTGAATCGTCACCGCACCTTTACCTACTACGGGCAATTCGTATTGGCTGATTTGGTAGCCTTTAGGCAAATCTGGGTAAAAATAATTCTTGCGGGCAAATACGCTGCGTGGGGCAATTTCAGCCTTGACCGCCAAGCCAAATTTAATGGCACAGTTCACCGCTTCGCGGTTCAACACCGGCAGCACGCCTGGCAAGGCAATGCTCACTTCACAGGCTTGGGTATTTGGCTCAGCGCCAAAGGCCGTGGACGCGCCAGAAAATATTTTTGTGTTTGTTTTTAATTGGGTATGTGTTTCTAACCCAATAACGACTTCCCATTCCATTATTCAATTCCTTGCGGCATTTGAAGATGCCAGTCAGTCACTTGTTGATATTGGTGCGCCACGTTCAACATGCGGGCTTCATCAAAATAATTACCGATTATTTGCAAGCCCACCGGTAGGCCATTGCTGAAACCAGCTGGCACACTCATGCCGGGCAAGCCCGCTAAATTGGTTGAGATGGTATAAATATCCTGTAAATACATGGCCACGGGGTCGTCCACTTTTTCACCGGCTTTAAAGGCCGTTGAAGGTGCGGCCGGGCCCATAATCACATCACACTGTTTGAACGCTTCAACAAAATCTTGTGCAATCAAACGTCGAATTTGCTGCGCCTTGAGATAATACGCGTCATAATAACCCGCACTTAACACATAAGTACCAATCAAAATACGGCGTTTTACTTCTGCACCAAAGCCTTCGGCACGGCTCTTACAGTACATATCCAACAAATCGGTGTATTCGGCAGTACGATGACCATAACGTACACCATCATACCGAGACAAATTACTAGATGCCTCAGCTGGCGCCAAGACATAATAAACGGGAATCGAAAGCCCAGTATTCGGAAGCGAAATTTCTACGATTTCAGCTCCTAACTTTTTGTATGCTGCAATCGCCTCATCAATGACCTTGCCAACGCCTGCATCAAGCCCTTCGGCAAAAAATTCTTTTGGTAAGCCGACTCTTAATCCTTGCAAGGGTTTGGCCAAGTCACGGGTGTAGTCTTCTTTATCACGATTTAAACTGGTTGAATCACGTTCGTCAAACCCTGCCATCACGTTCATCATCAGCGCGCAATCTTCAGCACTCTTAGCCATCGGGCCTGCTTGGTCAAGGCTAGACGCAAAAGCAATCATGCCATAACGAGAGACCACACCATAAGTTGGTTTTAAGCCAGTAAATCCGCAAAGTGAAGCAGGCTGGCGAATCGAACCGCCAGTGTCAGTGCCTGTTGCCGCCGCACAGAGCCTCGCGGCTACCGCAGCAGCACTGCCGCCGCTACTGCCGCCCGGTACTCGCTCTGCATCCCACGGATTTTTTACACCTCCAAAATAGCTAGTTTCATTGGATGAGCCCATGGCAAATTCATCCATATTGGTTTTGCCCAAATTCACTGCGCCAACGGCATCAAATTGCGTAATCACATGCGCGTCATAGGGCGCAACAAAGTTAGCCAACATTTTAGAGCCGCAAGTCGTTGGCCAGCCTTCGGCGCAAAATATATCTTTTTGCGCAATAGGAATACCAGTCAGCGGTTCAGCTTTCCCAGCCGCAATCAACGCGTCGGCGGCCTTTGCCTGCGCAAGTGACTTCGCCTCGTCTAACGCAATGTAAGCGTTAATGTTTGGGTTATGTTGGGCAATTCGGCTCAAAAAAGTTTGCGTGAGTTCTACGCTGGAAATTTTCTTCGTTTGGAGCATTTCTCCAAACTGCTTTAAGCTACTGTTTATCATATTATTCAATTACTTTAGGCACTAAATACAAACCCTCTGCCACGGCTAGCTCTGCTGAGCCATTGCCTAACACAGGTGCATTTTTTTGAAAGACTTCACGCTGATTGGTTTTTGTGACGATGTCGTCACGCAGCCGCTGACTTAAATCTTGCGAATGTGACATGGGCACAATGCCAGTGGTGTCAACCGCCTGCATTTGTTCAATTAATCCTAAAATTCCGCTCAATTTAGCTAATGTTGCAGAGGCATCCGCATCACTAATTTCTAGCCGCGCTAAATGCGCTACTTTCTTAATATCTTCAATACTCAGTGCCATGCTCTACATTTTCCAAAATTTTTTGCGTTGTCTTAATTGATGCGTGTAAAAAATTAATAATGCACAATTCAATTACAATAAACTTACATTCATAGCTTAATTTTCAACACGATATGCGGTATTATACTCTGCTTTTATGACCACTTAAATTGCACACAAAAATTAAGTCGTCAGCACGCACAAACCCTTAGGAAAATCATCATGTTCGGTTTTTTAACTAGCTATTTTTCAAATGACATTGCCATCGATTTAGGCACAGCGAACACCCTCATCTATTCTCGCGGAAAAGGCATCGTATTAGACGAGCCATCCGTTGTCGCAATTCGCCAAGAGGGTGGTCCAGGCGGCAAGAAAATCTTACTCGCCGTAGGTGCTGAAGCTAAAAACATGCTCGGCCGTGCACCCGCCAGTATTCAGGCAATTCGTCCAATGAAAGATGGCGTGATTGCGGACTTCACCATCACCGAACAAATGCTAAAGTACTTTATTCGCCGCGTGCATGATGCGCGTTGGTTTTCACCAAGCCCGCGCATTATTATTTGCGTACCTGTCGGCTCAACACAAGTTGAACGGCGTGCTATTAAAGAATCTGCTGAGCGCGCAGGCGCGAAACAAGTATTCTTAATCGAAGAACCCATGGCTGCCGCGATTGGGGCTGGCATGCCAGTATCGGAGGCAACCGGTTCAATGGTGGTCGATATTGGCGGCGGCACCACTGAGGTTGGCGTGATTTCATTGGGCGGTATTGTATACGCCAAATCTGAGCGTGTCGGCGGTGATAAATTTGACCAGGCCATCATCGACTACATTCGTCGCAACTATGGCATGCAAATTTCCGAACCGACGGCTGAAGCGATTAAAAAGAAAATTGGCTCAGCTTTTCCTGGCTCAGAAGTGCTCGAAATGGAAGTCACTGGCCGCAATCTCGCAGAAGGCTTGCCGCGCAAATTTACAATCTCCAGCAACGAAATTTTAGAAGCCCTGACTGAACCGCTCAACACCATCGTCGGTGCAGTAAAATCTGCGTTAGAGCAAACTCCACCAGAATTAGGAGCGGATATTGCTGAAAAGGGCATGGTGCTTACCGGTGGTGGCGCGCTGCTACGCGATTTAGACCGTTTGTTAGTCGAAGAAACTGGCTTGCCTGTTATTGTGGCAGAAGATCCGCTTACTTGTGTTGTACGCGGCTGTGGACGTGCGTTAGATGAAATGGATAAATTAGGTAGCATTTTTGCCTACGAATAATTTCTTGCCAATTTAGCAATTAATAGCATCATTCAAGCGTATGCGAAGTTAGGCCGTTTTATGCGGCCTAATTTATTTTTGAGGTCTCGGCTAATCAACACCAAATTCGCATCATGCTTTGATGTTTGAGGTTGGTATAATGCAATGAAAACTGGTATTTATAATTCACTATGGCACTAGGGTTTAATCAAAAACTTGAACAACAGCAGGAACCCGCTTTCTTTGTGCGTGGCCCAAGCCCGTTCGCTCGCCTCGTATTTTTTTCCGCATTATCACTCGCGCTAATTGCGACAGACTCCCGCCTGCAATACTTATCGAATATACGCCAACACCTGGTTGCAATGCTGCACCCTTTGCAGGTTATCGCTAACGCGCCCTCACAGCTATACCATGATGTAACTGACTATTTTTCCACGCAAAGCCGTTTGGTGAACGAGAACAAGCAATTACGTCAGCAAGCTTTGGAACACAGCGTTGCGCTACAACAGCTCAATACTTTAGCGCTAGAGAATAATCACCTCAGAGATTTACTTAAAACCAATCAAGCTTTAGCAGAAACTAGCGTGCTTGGCGAAGTCATGTACGTCGGCCGCGACCTTTTTAGAAAAAAAATTATCGTCAATCGCGGCACTCAACATCAAATCATCGCTGGCCAGGCTGTTATTGATGCAACAGGTGTCATCGGACAAATCACGCGCGTGTTCCCATACAGCAGTGAAGTCACCCTCATTACAGATAAATCACTTGCCATTCCTGTGCAGATTGAGCGTAATGGCTTGCGGGCCATTGCATTTGGCCGCGGTCGTGACAACACACTCGACATCCCTTATTTGCCAGCGAATGTGGATATAAAGACTGGTGATAAGCTTGTCACTTCAGGAATTGATGGCATCTACCCAACTGGCCTTGCGGTTGCAACCGTTACCAAAATTACCGCAACACCCGATTCGGCCTATGCACGCATTACTTGCACGCCAACTGGCGGCATTGAAAATCATCGTCATGTGCTGATTGTTAGCATGCCAATTCGAAACGAAGACCCCAGCCTTGAGGCCGAGATAGATCTTACTACACCAGCTGCATCAACTAAAAAAGAGGGTAACAAAACCAACAAAAAAACTGCAGCTAAACCAACCATAAAGCCAACCAAACCCAATGCCGCAGAGTAACTTCAAAACAGTCTATATTTCTCTATTGATGGCACTCATTTTCCTGTTAGTGCCATGGTCAGGATTTGCCCTAAAAGCGCGACCCGATTTTCTGCTGTTGGTGATTATTTTTTGGCTTATTCGTGCGCCCAATTTATGCAATGTTGGCACCGCTTGGTTAGCAGGTTTAATTGCTGATTTAGTTACTGGCGGTATTTTTGGTCAATACGCTTTGGCCTATACGGTCACTGCTTTTTTTGCGGTGGTTTACCAACGCCGTCTTGTGTTATTTAACCACACACAACAGTTGCTTTATGTGTTCATTTTGTTGCTAATCTCACAATTTACTTTGCTTGTTCTTAAAGTAATGGCCGGTGCTGAAGTGTGGGGTTGGTCCTACTTTCTACCAAGTCTTACCGGCATTTTGCTGTGGAGATTAGCCGTACTATTGGGCTTGAATACAGGTGGTCGCGCGCGTGGTACTTAATTTACCTGTTCAATTTAGGTTGTATCAAAACACCGTTTCGTACAGCAGACCTGATACTCACAACAGTGATGTAGTACCCCATTGTTAATATGCTTTCAGAACTCAAAAATTTTCAGCATGAACAATACTATTTCAAGCGCCGATTAGTGTTTGCTGGGTTTGTGGTCGTTGTATTATTTTTACTGCTCGCTTATCGTCTGTTTTACCTGCAAGTCATCCAACATCAGCATTATCAAACGCTGGCCGAAAACAATCGTATTTCTGTGGTACCCATCGTGCCAACACGCGGTTTAATTCTTGATAAACATGGTGTTGTGTTGGCGCATAATTTTTTCGTCTACACCCTCGAAATTACCCCATCAAAATTAGAAAAAGACATTGAAGAAACAATTAATGAGCTAAGTGATTTGATTGAAATCAGTGAGTTGGACAAAAAGAAATTTAAAAAGCTTAGGCAGGGTAGCCGAGATTTTGAAAGCACCCCTATTCGTACGCACCTCAACGAAACCGAGGCAGCGAGTTTTGCTGTCAACAAGTACCACTTTCCAGGTGTTGAGATTAAATCACGTCTGTACCGCCGCTATCCTTTAGGAAAACTTGGTGCGCATATCGTAGGCTATATCGGGAGAATCAACGATAAAGATGTGGCTAATCTGGAAGAAGCCGACAAAGAAAATCCTGGTGTACTTTCTAATTACAAGGGTTCTGATCACATCGGAAAAAGTGGTATAGAACAGTTCTACGAAGAACAATTACATGGTAAAACTGGATTCCAGCAGATTGAAATTGATAAAGATGGCCGAGCTGTGCGGGTATTATCAAGTACCGCACCCGTGCCTGGTGAAAACATCATTCTATCCATCGATAGTAAATTACAAGAAATTGCGGAAGCCGCTTTTGGCGATCGGCGCGGCGCATTAGTCGCACTTAATCCAAAAACTGGTGAAGTATTAAGCTTTGTCAGCCAGCCGAATTTTGACCCAAATTTGTTTGTGGATGGTATTGATGTTGATAACTGGAAAGCTTTAAATGACTCTATTGATAAACCGCTTATCAATCGCCCCATTCGTGGCGTTTATCCACCTGGCTCCACTTTCAAGCCATTCGTTGCCCTTGCTGGCCTTGAACATGGCCTGCGTGCGCCACCTTTTGCAATTCATGATGCAGGTTACTTCAGTTTACCCAATAGCACACACCGTTACCGAGACTGGAAGCCCAGTGGCCATGGTATAGTCAACATGCAAAAAGCCATTACGATATCTTGCGATACATTTTTTTATGGGTTGGCAATGGAGCTAGGGATTGAGAATTTAAGTAATTTCGTCAGTCATTTTAGTTTTGGCAAAAAGACTGGTATCGATATTCAAGGTGAGAATGGCGGATTACTGCCAACTCCTGACTGGAAAAAGCGGCGCTACAAACAGCCTTGGTATCAAGGTGACACCGTCATCACGGGGATTGGTCAAGGCTATACGCTGGCAACTCCGATGCAGCTTGCCTATGGCACCGCCATATTGGCGAATGGCGGTGTAGCGATGAAACCCCATTTAGTAACAAAAACGCAGAACCCGCTTACTGGTAAAACTTTCATTTTCCCTGAAGTCATTCAGGATAACATTATGATTCATCCTGATAATTTAGAAATCGTCAAAAAAGGTATGATTGATGTTACGTTGCCGGGTGGAACGGCGGCAAGCGTAGGTGCAAATGCGCCTTACAGCGTGGCTGCAAAAACAGGCACGGCACAAGTGATTGGCATTAAACAAAATGCCAAATACAACGCCAATGCCATTGATGAACGCCATCGTGACCACGCCTTATTTGTGGCTTACGCCCCAGCGGATGATCCAAAAATCGCACTTGCGGTGATTGTAGAAAACGGTGGTCATGGTGGTTCAGCTGCTGGCCCTATTGCGAGAAAAGTCATGGATTATTACCTGCTCAACAAGTTACCTGTGATGGATACACAAAAAGATACGGCGCTAGCGCCATCAGATAGCGCCATCAACAGTGAGTCAGTGTTAGAAGAAGAATTGCATGATTAGTAAGTTACTCGAAATACTAGGCAAACATATTGATGCCTTCTTAATGACGTGCCTACTTATCACCTTATTACTTGGCTTAAGTATCGTCTACAGCGCATCTGCGCCTTACATGTATAAACAAGCCGTGAATATTATCGTTGCACTCGGGTGCATGTGGGTTGTGGCTAATTTAACTCCTCACCAGTTGCAGCGCCTTGCCGTTCCGCTTTATATTTTAGGTGTTATCTTGCTGATTGCTGTCGCCTTGTTTGGCTCTAGCAGCAAAGGTGCGCAACGCTGGCTGAATTTAGGGTTCATCAAAATTCAGCCTTCCGAACTCATGCGGATAGCCATGCCCATGATGCTGGCCTGGTATTTCGCTAAATGTGAGGGCAGGCCCTATGGCAGAGATTTTGCAATAGCAACATTACTGCTAGTGATCCCAGTCGGGTTAATTAAAATACAGCCCGACTTAGGTACCTCGCTACTCATTTTTGCTTCTGGTTTTTACATTCTATTTTTGGCGGGCTTAAACTGGAAACTACTGGCGGGCTCTTTTGCCACGCTAGCAGTGGCAACGCCCTTACTATACATCATGCGTCAATCAATACTAGATTTTTTCATCCAACATGGGCTACTGCATGGATATCAAAGAAAGCGTATCGAAATTTTATTAGGTGACATTCAAGATCCGCTCGGTGCGGGTTATAACACGATTCAATCTGTCATCGCGGTGGGTTCTGGAGGCTTCAACGGTAAGGGTTGGCTAAATGGCACACAAACTCAACTAGACTTTTTACCTGAGCACCATACCGACTTTATTTTTGCGGTATTTAGTGAAGAATTTGGTTTAATTGGTAATTTACTATTACTATTCTTATTTAGTTTAATTATTCTACGTGGTTTATATATTGCCTCTCAGGCAAAAAATACATTTTCTCGACTATTGGCTGGCAGTCTGGCGCTGACCTTTTTTACTTATGCTTTTGTGAATATCGGTATGGTAAGCGGCATTTTACCTGTCGTTGGTGTGCCGCTTCCCCTCATTAGTTATGGTGGCACTTCAATGGTGACGCTCTGTGTAAGTTTTGGTATATTAATGAGTATTCAAACACATAAAAATTTAGTAGGCACATAGTGCTTTTTCAACAACGAATGAAAGTAGTCCCCATGAATCCAAGAAAAAGCAATCTACAAAAATGGACCGTTTTATTCAGCATTGTGTTACTTTCTGCCTGTGGCGGTATTGCCACCAAACCCAGTGTAAAAGAACCTGGCGCACCGGCATCTCAACCTTCTGACACCGCAAAACCTGGCGCTGGAGGTTATTATTTAGATGATGGCCCAGGTGAAGGTGCACCAGCAGACATCGACAGCATTCCGGACGCACAAATTACCAATGAGCCACCTCTAGAACGCTCAAATAAGCCTTATTCAGCGCTTGGTAAAAACTATGTGCCTTTAAACAGCTACAAACCTTATAAAAAACAAGGCGTCGCCTCATGGTATGGCAAACGCTATCATGGCAAAAAAACCTCTTCTGGCGAAGTGTACGACATGTACGCGATGACCGCAGCACATACCACGTTACCGCTGCCAAGTTATGCAAAAGTGACAAATCCTGCAAATGGACGCTATGTGATTGTACGCATTAACGATAGAGGCCCCTTCAAGAACGACCGCTTGATAGACTTATCTTATGCCGCAGCATACAAGCTAAGACTAATCGAGCAGGGAAGTGGTCTCGTAGAAGTAGAACTGATTAACGCTAGCAGCAATGAAGCCATAATTGCTGCAACAAGCAAAGCCTCTGCTCGCAATGAAATAAAAACTGACGTGACTCCCGTCAGCAAACCTGCTGAACCAAGCGCTGTCACGCCTGAGGCAGAGGTCATTACAACTCCAGTAGAAGTGGCGCCGCCCGTTAAGTCAGTGCCTGAAGCAGTCACACCAAGTGCGCCAAAAACCATTGCTGAGGCACCCGAGGCTGACGTTCCAGCGCCGGCTCAATTGCCTGCTACACAAGAAAACAACGCCAGTAAGCCAGGCTATTATGTACAGGCTGGCGCATTTAGAAGTGAAGCCAATGGCCAGCAATTACAGAAGAAAATTCAAAGACTTGGCGCGGCAGGGGGTGCCAGCGTGACTAACGTGTATAATGATGGACTGTATCAAGTTAAACTTGGCCCGTACACAACAAAAAAAGAGGCCGACCTAGCTGCCAGCAATCTTCGTAAGCAATTAAGTATTACGCCTATCGTTAAAAAACAATAAGTTTATTCCATATAATGCAAATTTCTAAACAAAAAAACTCACTGGGTTTTAAGCGTGCTTTTAAAACCCAGCTTGCCGCTGCTTTGCTGCTTACTTCATTTGTGCCGCACACACTGGCGGCAGAGGCGCAGATAGCCCCTGCCCCTAATTTGGCCGTGAAAGCATATTTACTTAAAGACCTCAATAGCGGGTTTATTATTGCCGAGCAACAAGGCAATATGCGTGTTGAACCCGCTTCTTTAACTAAAATTATGACGGCTTATTTAAGCTTCAAAGCACTGAAAAATGGCCATCTCAAATTAACACAGACATTGCCTGTCAGTGAAGTGGCGCTCAAGGTTGAAGGCTCTAGGATGTTTATTGAACCTCGCATTCCTGTAACTGTTGATGAATTGCTACATGGCATGATTATTCAATCAGGCAATGACGCCTCTATTGCCCTTGCTGAAGGTATTGCAGGCACCGAAGCGCAATTTGCAGACATGATGAATAAAGAAGCGCAACGTTTAGGCATGAAAAATACACATTATGTAAATGCAACTGGGTTACCTGACCCACAGCATTACACTACAGCGACCGATTTGGCCTTGTTGGCTGGTGCGTTAATCCGTGATTTCCCTGAAGATTACCAGCGCCTTTACTCAGTCAAAGAGTATACCTATAACAAAATTAAACAGCAAAACCGCAACCGATTACTCTGGCTAGACCCCAATGTTGATGGCATGAAAACGGGGCATACCGAAAGTGCCGGTTATTGCCTGATTGCCTCAGCCAAGCGTGATGGCGTTCGCCGACTTTCTGTGGTGCTTGGTGCTGCAAATGATGCAGCGCGCGCTTCTGAAAGTCAAAAGTTGTTAAATTACGGCTTTCAATTTTATGACACTAGTACTGTTTATAAACAGGGGCAAACCATCAATCAGCTCAAGATTTGGAAAGGTGTGGAAGACCAGGTCGCCTCAACTTTGGCCCAGGATTACCTGATTACCTTACCTAAGGGCGAGTATAACAATGTGAAGCAAGTGATTTCCAGCACGCAGCCTTTGATTGCGCCAATCAAAAAAGGGCAGGTCATTGGCAATGTAAAATTTACCTTAAATGGTAAGGTTATCGATGAACGCCCATTGGTGGCCGCCAAATCTATAGAAGCGGCTGGCATTTTTGGCCGTGCTTGGGACTCAATCAAGCTACTTCTTCAGTAACAATGATGCATCATGGCTCAATCTGAAAACTTCGCCAATCCGGGTGCAAAAACACCATTAATTGATTTTCCTTGTGACTTTTCAATAAAAGTCATGGGGGAAATGCATGAAAGCTTTGCCCAAATTATCATTGAAGCCATTCAAACCAAAGAACCTACTTTCAATGCCAGTAAAGTTGAAATGCGCGCCAGCTCTGGCGGCAAATACATTAGCCTGACTTGCTCAGTCTACGTGACCTCACAAACACAATTGGATGATATTTATCGCGTCATCAGCGGCCATCCACTTGTTAAATTCGCTATCTAGCAGATGCTTTTGCCTATCCACATTAGGCGCTTAGGTGTAACGGATTTTGAAAGCACTTGGCACGCCATGCAGCAGTTCACGGCCACGCGCAACACTGAAACACCAGACGAAATATGGCTGACAGAGCATTTTCCTGTTTATACGCTAGGACTAAATCGTAAAGAAGTACGCCTGCCCAACCTGCCGCATATTCCATTAGTGATGACCGACCGTGGTGGAAAAATCACTTACCACGGCCCAGGTCAATTGATTGTGTATGTACTGCTCGATATGCAACGGTATCAACTCGACGTGCGCCAACTTGTTACCCTCCTAGAACAAGCTGTAGTTGCATTGCTTGCAAAGGAAGGTATTGAGGCGGTGGCCAAATCAGATGCGCCAGGCGTGTACGTGGCCGATGCAAAAATCGCATCCCTTGGTTTACGCATTAAAAATAATTGCTGTTATCATGGCCTGAGTTTGAATATCAATATGGATTTAAGCGCTTTTCAGCATATTGACCCGTGCGGATATGTAGGCTTGAGCGTAACGCAAACGCACGATTTAAAAAGTAAACTTAACATCGAAAATGCGGGTGAATTTTTGGTTAAAAAACTAACGCTAGAACTGCAAACCTTTTTCGATGCTCTGTAAGCCTTGTAAATAAAGGCTTGCAGAGCAGAAAAAATTTCTCGGGCGTTTTTTAGTGCATTTAGTTTGAATTTTGGCAATCATGGATTGTCGATTTAGCGCACTATTTTTTTGCGCGCGTTTTGTATAGAAAGCAATGGATTTAGGCATGACTGAAACAAATACGACAAATCGTAAAATAGCTGGCGTAAAAGAACGCGACGCTGCAAAAACGTCACGAATTCCCATTAAAATTATTCCGCAACCCATCCAGCGCAAGCCCGAGTGGATTCGCATGAAGGTGCCTGACTCCGCACGTTATCAAGAAATCAAAAAAATTCTCCGCGACAACAATCTGCATACTGTGTGCGAAGAGGCAAGTTGCCCGAATATTGGAGAATGCTTTAGTGGCGGCACTGCCACCTTTATGATTTTGGGTGATATCTGCACGCGCCGCTGTCCGTTTTGCGACGTAGCCCACGGCAAGCCTTTGCCACCCGATGTTAATGAGCCAGAAAATCTGGCCCGCACGATTGCCGAAATGCAACTGAGCTATGTCGTGATTACCTCGGTTGATCGGGATGATTTAAAAGATGGCGGCGCGCAGCATTTTGTGGATTGCATTCAGGCGGTACGCAGACTTTCGCCCAATATTAAAATTGAGATTCTCGTGCCAGATTTTCGCGGCCGGCTCGACATTGCCATGGAAATTTTACGCAGTGCGCCGCCTGATGTCATGAACCATAACCTTGAAACCGTGCCGCGCCTCTACAAGCAGGCGCGTCCCGGTTCTGATTACCAAAACTCGTTATTGTTACTAAAAAAATTTAGTGAAATGTACCCAGAAATCCCCACAAAATCAGGGTTAATGTTAGGCTTGGGTGAAACCGACGATGAAATTATCAGTGTGATGCAAGATTTACGCGCACATCATGTCAGCATGCTCACACTCGGCCAATATTTACAGCCCAGCGAGCATCATCACCCTGTAATGCGCTATGTGGAACCCGCTATTTTTGAAGAATTTAAACAAAAAGCTGAAGCAATGGGCTTTAATAACACTGCCAGCGGCCCCATGGTAAGAAGTAGCTATCATGCAGACGTACAGGCACATTTAGTCAAATAATCGCATTGCCAGCAAATCATATAGCAGAATAAGTCACCTATTATTTAGAAAGAGATTATGGTTCCACACCTAACCACTGCCCTCAATGGCCCACTCCTTGGCCTAGAAAAGAAAATGCTGGCGGCGCAGCCAAAAATTGAACATTGGTTTAGAACACAGTGGCTAGAATATGCCGCACCATTTTATGCCAGTGTTGATTTACGCAATGCCGGCTTCAAGCTTGCCCCGGTGGATACCAATTTATTTCCTGGTGGTTTTAATAACCTCAACCCTGTGTTTTTACCGCTCAGCGTTCAAGCCGCGACCGTAGCGGTTGAAAAAATCTGTCCAGAGGCGCACCGCCTGCTGATTATTCCTGAAAATCACACCCGCAATACTTATTACCTCCGTAATGTGGTTGAACTTGTCCATATCATGAAGGCAGCGGGATTAGATGTGCGTGTTGGCAGTATTTCTCCGGAAATTACGCAACCCACAACATTTGAAACACACGACGGCCAACATCTATTACTAGAGCCGGTTGTGCGCGTGGGCAACCGCATTAAACTGATTAACGCTGAATTGGGTGATTTTGATAGCTGTGCAATCTTGCTCAATAACGATTTATCAGCAGGGATTCCTGAAATACTCAAAAATCTTGAGCAAAACCTGATTCCACCATTACATGCAGGCTGGAGCACGCGGCGGAAATCGCAACACTTTGCAGCCTATAATCGCGTAGTCGCTGATTTCGCCAAACTGCTCGAGATTGATGAATGGTTGCTTAACCCTTATTTTGAAACCTGCGGCGAAATTAACTTTCATGAACGCACTGGAGAAGAATGCCTGGCGCTGAAAGTGGCGCAACTGCTTGAAAAAATAAAAATCAAATATGCAGAATATGGCGTAACCCAAGAACCCTTTGTGATTGTTAAAGCTGACGCCGGCACTTACGGCATGGGCATTATGACAGTAAAGTCTCCTGATGATGTACGTGATTTAAATCGCAAAGCCCGCAACAAGATGTCAGTGATTAAAGAAGGCTTGCAAGTCTCTGAAGTCATAATTCAAGAAGGTGTTTACACATTCGAAAGCATTAATAACGCGGTAGCAGAGCCTGTTGTTTATATGATGGACCACTTTGTCATTGGTGGTTTCTACCGCGTTCATACTGGGCGGGGCATTGATGAAAACCTCAATGCACCCGGCTCACAATTTGTGCCGCTCGCGTTTGAAGAACCTTGCACCATGCCGGACTGTGCAGACGCCCCAGACGCTGCACCCAACCGCTTTTATGCTTATGGCGTTGTGGCGCGCTTGGCTTTGTTGGCGGCAGCCATTGAAATTCAGGAGCAAGACCCATTCAACCAAGAAGAAGCATCAATGGCCATCTCCACCTAAATCTTTAAAGTAACAGTGGCCATTTTAGATAAATAAATTGTCTTGATTGGCTTAATAGCCATGATAAAGTTAGAATAGCCCGATGAAACTACTTTTCATTCTCGACCCACTTGAACAATTAATCCCCTACAAGGATACGAGCCTTGCCATCATGCGGGAGGCTGCAAAGCGTGGGTACTTGCTATATGTCAGTATGCAACACGACCTTTTTTTACGCGGCAGCACGGCTAGGATTAACGCTAAAGTATTTCATTTTACCGCGCAACATTTCACCACTGAAGAGCCTCTTGAATATGCGCCCGCGGACTTTGATGCGGTCATCATGCGCAAAGACCCGCCTTTTGACAATGAATATCTCTACAGTACCTATTTACTCGAAATCGCAGCGCAACAAGGTGCACATGTATACAACAATCCCGCCGCGATTCGGAATTGGAATGAAAAATTATCGGTCACCCGCTTTGCTGAATTTACGCCCGCATTTTTAGTCACTGCAAATCATCTGCTCATACGTGAATTTTTAAAAGAGCATCATGATATTGTTGTAAAACCGCTCGATGGCATGGGTGGCAGCAGTGTTTTCAGGCTCACGCTAACTGACCCCAATATCAGCGTTATCTTAGAAACCATCACACAGTTTGGTGCGCGCACCGTGATGGCGCAACGCTATTTACCTGCGATTACGCAAGGGGACAAGCGCATCATCATTATTAATGGTGAGCCTCTACCTTATGCACTCGCGCGCATTCCAAAAGCAGGTGAAACACGCGGCAATCTCGCAGCTGGCGGCACTGGAGTTGCGCAGCCGTTAAGCGCGCGTGATTTAGAAATCGGCACCACAATTGGCAAAGTGCTTAAACAAGAAGGTTTAATACTTGTTGGTTTGGATGTGATTGGCGATTATTTGACTGAAATCAATGTCACCAGCCCGACTGGCATGGTCGAAATTACCCAACAAACTGCCCATTTGGCCAAACCTTGCAAACCTGCCAGCATCATGCTCGATGCCTTAACGCAGTTGGCCCAAACATAAATGCGCAAACTGATTTTGTTTGCGGCAGTATTGACTATCATTGGTTTTGGCATATTGCAATTTAAGAAAAAAGAACCGCTATATCACAGCCAAAGCTATGTGTTTGGCACACTGGTGGATATCAGTATTTATGGTGAATCTGACGAACGCGCCCGCGCAGTCACCAACCTTATCCTGCAAGACTTTCAGCAGTTACATCACCGCTTTCATGCCTGGAAAACGGATGCGTCAGGTAATGCCAGCGAACTAGGGAAATTAAATGAAGCTTTTGCAAAAGGCACTTCCCCTATTGAAGTGCAGGCAGACTTAGCCAATATTATTCGTGATGCAACCGCATTATCGGTTAAATCGCACGGGCTATTTAATCCTGCGATAGGTCATTTAATCGGCACCTGGGGATTTCAGCGCGATGAGTTTGATGCGATTGAAATCAATCAAGAAACGATTAAAAATCTTGTGCATGCCGCACCTCGTATGACGGATATCGTACTCAATGAACGCAATGTTTATAGCAAAAACCCTCATGTGAAGCTTGATTTAGGCGGCTACGCCAAAGGATACGCGCTAGATTTAGCATTACAACGGCTACGCAAAGAAAAAATAAATCACGCGCTGGTGAATATCGGCGGCAATATTATTGCGTTAGGTCAACATGGCCAAAAACCATGGCGGGTTGGCATACAGCACCCGCGCGCGCCAACCGCACTTGCAACTATTGATTTGCCAAGTGGCTGGGCCATCGGTACATCGGGCGATTATCAGCGTTATTTTATTCAAAATCATCAGCGCTATTGTCATATCATCGACCCACGAACAGGTTACCCCGTGCAACATACACAATCGGTTACCGTGCTTATACCGCCACAATCAGTGCATCAAACCCAAGCGGGAGTGTTATCTGACGTTGCCACCAAACCTATTTTTATCGCGTCTGCTGAAAATAAATATCAAATGGCGAATATGTTTGGTATTGAATACTTGATGGTCATTGATGAGAAATCTAACATTACTGTATCAAAGAAAATGGCAAAAATACTGTATTGGCTGCAACCTGATGTGCAATTTTCTACGTTTGAATAATCCGCTAACCAGATACCTGCGCTTAGGTGATTATCTGCTTATCCTGATGAGCATCATAGGCATCGTGTGGCTATTCAATACCTTATGGTCTAACGAGCAGGCTGCCAAATTACAAATTCGGCAAGGTGAAACAATCATCGGAACTTACGGTTTAAACCAAACCCTAGAAATAGAAGTCAAAGGGCCGATTGGCACCAATACCATTAGCATTTCAAATGGTCGTGCTAGATTCTCCAAGTCACCGTGCCACAACCAATATTGCATCCATCAAGGCTGGCTTAACCGAGCGGGACAAGCAGCCATTTGTTTACCCAACCAAATTAGCCTAGAATTAATCGGTGGTACCAAACCTTATGATTCACTTACTTACTGACTGACTGAATTCAAATTGAACGCTAGACACATTCAAACCACTATAGAAGACCATCAAGTCGCCAAACTTGCAGCTTTTGCCATTGCGCTGCATATGATAGAAGCTGTAATTCCATCTCCCTTACCCGGTGTAAAACCCGGCATTGCCAACATCATTACTTTATTTGTGTTGTATCAATACGGGTTCGCAACTGCTGCATGGGTAAGCATACTAAGGGTATTTGCCAGCAGCTTATTACTGGGGCAGTTTTTATCGCCCACATTTGCCTTAAGCCTTGGTGGTGCATCTTTCAGTTTAGGCATATTATGGTTAGCAATGCGCCTGCCTAAACATTATTTTGGGCCAGTCAGCTTAAGCATTCTGGCAGCTTTTGGGCACATCGCTGGCCAACTAATCATCGTGCGGCTCTGGCTAATACCGCATGCTGGAATTAGCTATTTAATTCCTATATTTGCAACGGCCGCGTTATTTTTTGGTTTAATCAATGGTTTGATTGCTGCTACACTCATCACTAGTAATAAGTAGTCAGTAAAGTTAACCTTCAATGATTAATAATAAAATAAAAATTAGCCTCATCGAGAATAAACCACTCTTATTGGCAATATTACTCTCGTTAATTTTGCATCTTATACTACTCAGCAACCTACTTATTCACTTACCAAAAACAGAAGATCACACACAAATATTCAACGTAAGTTTAGTGAAATTACAACCTAAACCACAAGCTAAACCTCAAGAATCATCCAGTAAAATGCCAACCACGGCTATTGTAAACCCCGCTCAACCAACACCCATTCCTAAAATTCAATCTCCGACTCCTATCGCTAAGCCTTTACCTAATAGAACAATTCCAATTATTACTCCACAAATAACGATAGAACATGCGCCTCTAACAGCGTCAAATGTAACCATCGTTTCCGAACCTCAGCGCCATGAAAGCGATGGAAATGGACCCTCCTCATCCCCTAATACAAAAGCCTACAAATATGTTGAAACTGAGTTTGAAATCCGTCAAAGTTCAAATCCAGAGGAAATCAACATCAATACCATTACCTTTACCACCCAAGAAGAAAGTGGGACATACAGACTCACAAACGTACTCTTTAGCGGGACTAATGCAAATCCAAATACTAACAATAGCAAAATAGTGCTAGAAAATAGCGAAGGGATTGTTACGAATCAAGGCTTAAAACCTAACTATTATTCACAACAATCTGTCGATGGACTAAACGTACAAGCTGCAACTTTTGCCTGGGGAGATGGAAGTGTAGAAATCAACAAAAAATATGAAAAATTAACCCAAGGCACTCAAGACGAAATAAGTTACTTGTATCAATTCATGTACTATCCACCGTCTGAAAACACCGAAATTGTCACCACCGATGGCAAAAACATTTACGCGCATCACTTTATTTTCATAGGCGAAGAAATTATTCAAACGAAACTTGGAGAGTTAAAAACTATTCGTCTCGCCAAAGATGAGGAAGAAAAAATTGAAATCTGGCTTGCGATTGATTACCAATACCTACCTGTAAAAACTAAAAAGACAGCACCTGATGGCAGTTTTGTAGAGCGAACAGCTTCAAAACTCTCAACGACTATTCCAGAAATCATTCAACCATAACCACCAATTACCACAGAAGCCTTACTTATTCATTGAATGCTATCTGGCAGATATTTTATAAGCCTCGAGCAATTTAAAGTTTCTTACAAATACTAAAGTTTCTTACGAGCAATTTTCAGTGCTCTGCAAGCCAATATTTATAAGGCTCACAGAGCACATTAAAAGATTCACAGCCAATATTGCTTAAAAATGACCTCTTTTGACTCCTCCAATATGAAAAAATAAAGCAGGCAATGCCCGCTTTATTTTTTACTTGTCTACAACTTTTACTACTCGATTAACTCATGCCAAATTAAGCGATTACGGCTTGAAGCACCCCCTGAAATCTCAATGGGACCTTTTGTTTTCACATCGTAATCTTTTTTGATTGCGTTCGCCTCAAGTTTGTCATCACCATTTGCATCCGTTTTAATTAAAGGCACCAGACCCGCAATCGTAGCATCTACATATTCTGCAGCTACAGGTCCCGGGCTAGGTGTACCTGTTAAATAGTCTAGATAGTTAATCCAGCCATGCCCAGTTGGACTACAAGTCTCACCTTGTGACACAGTTGTTGGTACTAATATCACGCCTGCAATCAAGGAACTTGGTGAAACTTGGCGTTCACCAGGGTCATTCATATCGACCCACCATCCTTTTTGAGTAGTCAAATCTACAGTTGCAGGTGTGCTCATAGTACGGGTTTGCCCACTGGTCGCAAACTCCTGCTTAACAAAGTCAGATGAAGTACGTGGGATTCCCAGATTTGCACCTGAATGATTATCCATAATCGCATAAAGTGTTTGCACATCTGATGTACCCAAATCTGCATACTCAAGCAATTTGCCAGTACCGACAATCACCAAGGCATCTGCATCACCATTGATGCTAGTAAGTTCCGGTGCAACCGTAATCGGCTGTTCATTGGTGCCGTGTTTTAGCTCAGCAAGCTTCGTCACATTTGATGCATTGATTTCAAACACCCACAAATTGCCATGTATATCACCTGCGTAGGCATATTTAGATTCATTGTTAGTATTTGGGTCAACTGCAAGAGCCGCTAACGGTGCTAAGTTCCCAGGTATATTCGCAGTGCCAATATCAGCTTCGTTCACAATAGCACCTGTCGTTGGGTTCAATGCTAAGAATCTACCATGCCCATCTCCACCTATTGCTCCACCGATATTGTTATAGCCAGAAGTGGTCAATACAACCCAGTCACCATTCACTTTTTTGGTAATCACTGGCTTGCCATAGATGTAACCAAGTTTGTTATTCTGATTCTCCCATAAAAGTTTAGGCGAATCTGGGTTAGTAATATCCATCGCAAATAAACCGCGCGCGCCTTCACCATACCCACTTACAAGTATGGTGCGCCATTGGCTACCATCATAGTAATCTCCAACGGTTGCTTTACCATTCACGTAATTGACGTGATTTGCTGCATAGTTTTTGTCTGCTAATTTATATAGTTTTGGCAACATCGCAGTGGGAATAAACGCCCAGCGCTCGTTGCCATTTGTAGCATCAAAAGCATGCAACATGCCATCATTGGCGCCCACGTAAACCGTTTGCTTATTTAGTGCAGTTTGTGCGGTAACAAAACTGCTGTAACCTGCATCCAAATAACCGAATGGCGGATTGCCAACGTAGACTGGGTCAGATTCCGTAATATCACCTAACCTACCTTTGCGTTCACGGTAGAGCCTATTGGCTACTATAGCACTGGTTTCTTCGTAGGTTTTATCGCCACGAATAAAGTTCACTAAATTCACTTCTTCAGCAGCGGTTTGTTGCGCAGCTGTTAGAGTAGCCCATTGGCTTAGTGAGCCGATATGTGGGCTTCTAAAATAGTTTTCTTGCGTTGCATTTAAATTGCCAAAAGTAAATGCTTGTAAGCCAGAACCGCCACCGCCATTACTCATCAAAATATTACGTGAGGCTGGTGACATGCCTGGCAGTATAGTTGGGCAAGAAGCAGGAATGCCTTTAGCTAT
>ENA-UPXM01002153-UPXM01002153.1-activated-sludge-metagenome-genome-assembly--contig:-NODE-2153-length-23688-cov-5.775272_pt1 | contig 23688 bp, 22 predicted proteins | sample MGYA00238178_ERZ772708 | MGnify/ENA primary metagenome ERZ772708 (study PRJEB29002, sample SAMN05720212) | activated sludge metagenome | isolation source: anaerobic digester from wastewater... | reverse complement strand
GCGGTCGCGGCCTGCGCCGGGGTGCCTCGTCGCGCGGTGTGGACACCCGCGGCGGCGGGGTCGGCGTGTTCGTGGTCGGCTTCCCCGGCTCGGGTGTCGTAGAGGCGCACGGTGTTGGTGTGCCGGCCGCGGGTCAGACCGACGTAGGCGATCGAGCGGGTCGCGGCCTCGGCCGAGAGCAGGGCGTGGCAGGTGTCGGCGGTGACGCCCTGGGCGGCGTGCACGGTCACCGCGTACCCCAGATGGGTGTACTGGCGCAGGTAGTCCCCGGAGAGGACCGCGATGGCGCCGTCGTCGAGACGCCGCGCCGCGATCCGCCCCGCGTCGGTGTCGACGGCGAGGACTTCCCAGCGTTGACCGTTGCGAATCGGATCGGCGTTGGCACCACGGTCGGTGCGGGTGGGGATGTCGGTGGTGTTCTGGCGGGTGATCACCACGTCGCCGACCGCGACGCGGTGACCACGCGCGGCGGCCGCGGTGGGCGCATCGTCGCTGATCCGCTCGGAGTGGATGCGGATGTTGAGCGCATCGGCCATCTCCCACCGATCGGCGATGAGCAGCCCGTCACGGCCGGCGGCGATGTCGGCCGTCCAGGCCTCCACAGCGTCGTCGGCCATGGTGACCTGATCCCCGATGTGCAACCGGTCGTGGCGGCGGTACCAGCCCACCGCGCGGCGCAACGCCGCCGGCCCCCCGTCACGGATCGCCAGCGAGGCGTTGCGCTCGTCGTGATCGTGCATCCGCCACACCTGCGACAGGCGTTGCGCCCACGGCAGATCGGTGACCAATTGGGCGAAGGTGCCGCCGCGTTGCGCGACCGGTGCGAGCTGGTGCTCGTCACCGACCAACACCACCTTCGTTCCGGCGGCTGTGGCCGTCTCCAGCAACCGGCGCAGGTGTTGGGTGCCGACCATGCCGGCCTCGTCGACGATGACCACGGTGTGGGCGTCGAGGACCTCCTCGCCGCGCTCGAGGCGGCCCAACAACGCGTCCAGCGTGGCCCCGTGGTCACCGGCCTGCTCGCGCACTGCCACGTCGACCGCACGCCCGGTGGGAGCGGCCACCAGAACTCGTTTTCCGGCGTCGTGTGCGGCGGCGCGCAGCGCTCGCAGCGAGTGGGTTTTTCCGGCCCCTGCGGGGGCGCTGAGAGGCTGTACGAGCCGCTGCGAGGTCGCGATGGCGGTGACGGCGCGGGCCTGATCCGGCGACAGCCCAGTGGTGTCCACGGACGGCAATACCGCTGCGCTGTGGCGGCGGCCCATCACGTCGATGATGGCGCGTTCTTCGGCGACCAGATCGGCGGCGGTGTAGCGGATGGACCCCTCCCGTTGATGGGCGGCCCGCTCGTCTCCGATGCGCAGTGCGACACCATCGGCCAGGCCCTCGATGACCTCCCGCGGCGACGGTCCATCGGCGTCGTCGACTGGCATCCGCGCGCCGATCGCCTCTACGAGATCCGCACGCGTGAACGCCGCCTTCTTCAGGCCGTGCGACACCGCGCGACGCACCACCTCCGCGTAGTCCACACCGGCAGCCCGACGCGCTTCTCGCGCGGTCCGCTGCGCTTGTCTGTTGATGCCGAAAGTCCGTGCGTCATCGGCCCATGCGACACGCAGCGACGCCCATGCGACACCTTCGGGTTTCCGTGGCCGCGTGGCCTTTTGCGCGGTCGCCAACTGCCCGGCAGAAAGCTCGTCGCACTCCACGCGCAGATGCCCGCTGGCCCACTCGCGCAGCTGCGTGGAGCGCGTCGACCACGACGTCAGCTCGGCGCGGTTCACTCCGGCGATGTCGGCCATCCCGGTGTGCGGGTCGACGTCGTTCCACTCGATGCCGATCGAGCGTGTCAGCTCCCGCCGCAGCGTGGCCTGGTAGATGATCCCGGCGGCCTTCGCTTCGTGATAGAGACTCGTCCCGTCCAGCGACACCAGCCGCCCGTCCGCGCGGGCCTGCCGGTTCGGGACCAACACGTGGGTGTGCAGATGCGGGTCCCCGGCCCGCGAGGTTTCGTGCTGAAAACCCGCCGCCACGATCCCCGGCAACCGCACCAGATCCTTTTCACCCGTGCGCGGGTTGTGCACACGGGTGTAGCCGCCGTGTTCGGCCAGATACTCCATCGCCTCTGTGATTGCGAAGGCGTGCGCATCGGAGACCGCCTTGCCCATCACGTCATCGCCGAGACCGCGTAGTAACGACACGCTTTTCGGGGCGCAGAACGTCAAGTCATAGCCGTGCACACCGGCACGTTTTTGAAACGCCCGGCCACTGGCTCCGCACGGCGATTCCCCGGCGTCCAACCACCGCGTTACCGCGTCCAAATCGGCGTTCTCACCGTCGCAGCCGGCGCCCGTCAAACCCCTCGCCGCGGTCGTGTCCCGGCCGGCGGAAAACCACACCGGCAGCCGTGTCTCGGACTCGCTGTAGTACTCGCCCAAACCCCCACCGGCAGCCCGCGATTCCAGTGCCGCCGCGGCCGCCGAACGCGCGGTGTCGACGTAGTACGACACCGACCACGCCCCGAGCTTGGCGATCGTCAACACCGAACCCTCACGCCTCCCGCCAACGCGACCACCACCGACCTCGCGGGAGCGCGCCCACGGCGCGCTCCCGCCCAGCTTCGCACACCTTGTGCAAATGTGCCGTATCGTTATTGTGGTAGAGCAGTAATGAGGGTCGGGGCTGGGGTGTGAGAGAGCAGCGGGGGAGCGGACGAAGATGGAATAGCGAGAGGGTGGGAAAGAAGCGGGAGGCAGTGCGGAAGACGTGAGTGGAAGCGACGAAAAGGCCGCTGGTGGGGGTGCTGAGAGTCGCGTCTGGCCGCAACGTCAGCGCGCCGGTTCGCGACCACTAGGTGCGCCGTCGACCCGAACGCTCAACGGTGCGCCCCACCGCGTCTCCGCGGACCGCGCGGTGGTCTGCTGCGAGTGGGTTCACCGCCCCGCCGTGCCGTGTCTGGACCGACAGCCCGATGTCGCGCCGCGACGACGCGGCGGGCGGGCTGCTGGTGTGCTCCTCACGGCTGCGTTGGGCGCGCTCGATGAGCACTCGGCGGATCTCTTCGCGGGCGGCGGTGATCCGGGCCCGCGCTGCATCGGTGAGCACCACCGGGCGCGGCGTCTGGTCGATGCTGGCGGCGGCGCAGCCGCCGGTCTTTGTCGGCGCCGTCTCGGGGGGTGTCCAGGACAGCAGTCGCAACCGGCTGGCGAGGAACGCACCGGGGTTGGCGATGTGATCGGGCCAGTTCGTTCCTCGGGCGCGCATGTCGGCGTTGAGGGCGTCGTTGACCGCACGCGCAGACCACACCGCGGGGTCGATGCCGGCGCCGCTGAGCGCATCGCAGATGGCACCGATGTGGGCGCGGTCCAAACCGTGGGTGATCGCGACCAGTCCAGCGGCCAGCTTCTGGGTGGCCAGCGGTCGCGCGGTAGCGCGCCGCGGCCGTGCTTGTCGCGTCTTGTCGCAGCATCGGTTAGCGGGCGCGCTTGCGCGCCCGCTTGGTGAGTACTTCCCTACGGGAGAAGAACAACCAACACCGCCTGACGGCGGTAGGTGGAAATCATGCACAACAGGGCGCGGCGCTGGACGGACTTCGCGACGCGGCACCAGGTGGTACACCGAGGGTCGCCGGCCGACGCTGGGGGTGTTTGTCGAACCGTGGCCCCGCTGCGCTTCCACGGCCCATCTGGAGGCCCGCAGGACACGCCAGGCCGCGGTGACGGTGCGCACATCGCAACCCACCTTGTCGGCGATCGTCGCGCGGGTGACGGCGACGTGGCGGCCGGTGCCGTGATCAGCGTGCTCGGCCATCACCGCGGCGATCGACAACAGCGTCGCCGTGGTGATCGACACCCGCACCTCAGCGCACAGCTGTCCGAACGCCGGCGAGTGCGCCCACCGCGACAGCCCGTCGAGCCACCCAGCACGACTCGTCCACATCGGCGCCGACGGCGCACAAGAGCCGGCGCGCTGCACCCACTCACGGCGACGCTCGTGCGCCAGCGCACGCACCACATGAGGACTGGGAGCAGCAGGAGCTACAGCCGCGCCAAGCGACGTCGGCCACGCACTGTTCGCCCGACGTGAGCGGGCGCTCAAGAGGTCACGGTTTGCGCACCGATCGCGCGGCGAAGCTGGTGCAGCTTCAGGGCGTGCGCTACCGTGAGAACTGTCCACCAAGACAGATCCCTTCGGGGAATGGGTGCGGACCCAGAACCGAGCTGCGAACTCGGTTCAAAACCTCAGACAAGGGCCTCGCTAACGCGGGGCCTTCGTCATGTCAGCGGGTAATCCGCACACCAGCTATTCAGATGTTCAGATCTGCCGGGGGCTGGTTGGCAAGGCAGAGATTTTGAGCCCTCGGCGCATGTCATCACATCGCCAGCGGCAGAACCTCCTTGTCTAGTTCGCGGACCAGCTCGGGATGGCCGGCCTGGATGGCCAACAGGTCGGCCACGTATTGCGAGACAGACATGCCTCGGTCGGCGGCCTGCTGCTTGATCTTTTCGGAAACGAGACGCTCCGGGCGGGTGAGCAGTTCCACGCGGTCGCCTTTACGAGGTCGAGGCATGAATCGAAGACTGCCAGCAACAACGCGGTATCTGATACAGGACACGCCGGGGTCTGTGATGTTTTTGTGACTGGTGAGGTCATGCCGCCGCTGCGCTTTCCGGGCTAGTTGGCGTCGGGATCGATGATGAGTTCGTACAGTTCCGTGCTGAGGACCTGGCGCACGGCTTGGTCGCGGGCCTCGGTGCGTAATGCAGTCTGCGTCAGTGGGTCTGGCACCTGGCCGTGGTGTCGGCAAGTCCAGTCGCGGATGCTCAGGTCGCCGAGAGTGGCGGCGTGGGCGCGGGCCATCCACGTGATTCGGTCGGCCTCGTCGCGGATGAACTCGGCCCGCTGGTCGGTGGTCCAGTCCTCGGGCAGCCCGAGATCTGTGGTGTAGACCGCCCGGACGGTGCGCTGAATTGCCGGATCGACAGGTGGCGGCATGGTCTCGGACGTGCAGGAGTGCACACGGCGAGGTCGTACGGTGCGGGCCGGAAAGCGCGATGTCACGATTCCGACCGCCTCCTCGCCAGTGCCGGGACCTACGGCTCGAAGTGGGAGCGGAAGCCTTCGAGCCAGTCCGCTCGCGCGTGGCCGGTGAGATCGCCTGGAACCCATACCTCGGCGTCGTCGGGGCCGTCTGCGTCGCCGCTGGCCACCCGTTCGTGGGCTTCGAGGTAGCCGGCGACGTGCATGTCATCGGACTGAGAGAAGACGGCCTGGATGGTGTCGAGGTTCGTCGTGAAGTCCCGGTAGGCAGCGCGGCGCTCGGCGTCATCGGTGTAGTCACCGCCGTACCGCTGCAGCCATGCGTGCCAGTGCTCGGTGGAGCCTGGCTTCGGCGGCGGTAAGGGTGCGCTCATCAGGGCTGACTTTAGGCCGCCGCACCGACGACGAGTGCGGCGTGCGGGGTGCAGCGTGGGCCGCCGAGCATGTCCAGGATCGGGGCGCCGGTCGATGCGGGCCCATAGATCACCGACCGCAACACTCGTTCGAAGGCGAGATCCACTGCCGGGGCGTCCTCCAGGAGCAGATCGAGGAGCTTCTCTGCGGCGGGGGTGTTGAACGGATTGGCTGTCAGTTGCGCACACAGCGCACGGACTTGGGACGCGAAGTCCCTGACCGCACTCACGTCGTCTTGGACGGTGCTGGGGTTTCCATGCCATCACTGCAAGAGCGTGCGTGCATACATGCAAGCAACTTGCATGCAAAGTACATTTATTGATGCATGTAGGATGCGTGCATGCCCGATTCGGCTGGGGATGCTCTCGACGGCGGCGCGCCTGACGCTGCCGGTAGCGCGCTGCCCTTGCGTAAGCGGCAGCAGAAGGTGCCGTTGAACACCTATGTACGTACGGGCACGCAGCAGCGCGTGGAGGTGTTGAAGGACCGCGGGTACGCGGTCACCGACATCGTGGATGCGGCGCTCAACGAGTTCTTGGACCGTGCCGGGGTGCCCCCGTCCGAGTAGCTCGCCCCTGGAGTCTGGCCAGCGTTTCCCGGCCGGCTTCCTCGTACTGGCCCGTTTGCGCGGTGGGTGGTGGCTGTCCAGGCTCGACCGTAGGTCGACCGCGCAGCGGCGGTTACCGGCCTTGACGGCCACCACCCACCGTTTAGCCACAATCGAGGCCGAGGAAGTCCGCTCCCCTCCCCCTATGCGGCGGTGGGCGCTCACGGTCGTCGTACGGACGTGATGATCGCGGCCACCGCTTCGAGGCCGACCCCGACGATGGCGCCGATTGCTCGGCCGACTTCGCCGATGGTGACCTTGCAGTCGGGAATGCGGGCAAGGTAGCCCCGCGAGCACGCAGATCGCCAGGCCCAGGACCGTGATCGCCACGACGATGATCGCCACCACGATGACGGCTACGACGATCAGGACGGATTCGCTCATTGGGCGTCTCCTTGTTCGGTGGTCAGATGGCTCCTGGAGCTGGCAGTCGTCCCGCTCTCTTCTTGTGCGCTGGCACAGCGTGCTTTACAGGGCACTGGCCGCACCTTTCTCGTCGTGGTTCCGGTACACAGGGGAAGTACCGGCCCTGGAGCTGATTTCCGTCGCGCGGCGCGGCGGCAGTTCCAGGTCTCGCCTGAGCAGGTTTAGACCGGCGGGGTGCAGCGGCCGATCGCCGAAATGCTCGGCACCGCCGAGAAGGCGTGGGGTCCGGGGCCAGCCATCGAACAGCCTGATGCCCGTATTGGCCATCATGGAGTGGTGGCAGGGATGGGTCCGACCAAAAGCACGGCCGTCGACCGCCTCGCCGGCAACGTGCTGAGATTGGCGCGCCTTGAGCGAGGCATGACGCAGCGCGAGCTTGCCGATGTTGGCCGGGTCGCCCAATCGACCATCGCCCGGATTGAGTCCGGTGCACGTTAGCCGTCGCTGCCTCTGCTGGCGCGTGTCCTCGCTGCGATCGACTTGGAAATGCGGATCTCCCTGGCTCCTTACGACGCACACGACGATGTGTGCTCGACGCGACCGAAGAACGCCTCAGTGGAGATGAACTGGAGCGTCGACGAGAGAACCAGGACGACTTTGCGTCAGCTCTGAAGGAAGGGTGCGGGCCACCCCGCGATGCCCTCGATTGGCGGGCGGTGAGAGCTACCCACGTTCGCCATGTGTTCAGGGCATGCGGTCGTTGCGGTCCGGTTTTGGAATGCCGGCGTCATCGAGGTAGCGGTTGATGGCCTCGTCGACGGTGTCGGTGATGACGTATCCGTGGGCCCTGATCCATTCGAGCCGCGCGAGGGTTCCCGCGTGCAGCTGTGTGGCGAACGGACTCTTCACCTTGCGTTGACGGGCTTTGAGCCGAACCGGCTCGGTCGGCTGAGTCTGCTCACCACCGGGTGACGTCACCACGGGCGCGGGCGGGATACCGGTGTTCTGCGGCTCCGGCGCGGCCGGCGCGGTTTCGTTGACGGTGGTCTCGTCGGCGGTGACCCGTGCGGCTTGGGCGCGTCGCTCTGCCCGCGACAGCGGACGGGTGGAGCCGACCTGCAATCCGGCGGGTTTCGATGCGGCGTTCATGCTGCATGCCGCCTTGCCGCGATGCGTTCGGCGACCTCGCGGTAGGCCACCGCCGCCGTGCTGGTCGGGGCGTGCACGTTGACCGGTACGCGTTTGCCCTTGGCTTCCACCACCCGCACCGTGTGCGGGATCTCGCCCAGGTAGGCCCCGCCGTCAGACCACTCCCCCCAGTCGGCACGCAGTTGCCTGCGCACGTCCTTGCTCGCCTTCGGGTTGCCGTCGAAGTCGGCCAGCAGCACGTACCGGATCTCCACGTCGGGGTTGAGGGTCTCCTGAACGTCGAGGATCGAGTTGCCCAGCTCCACCAGGCCGTCCACTTCGTCGGGGCCGGCCTTGAGGACGGCCAACACGTAGTCGGCCGCCGCGAGGGCTGCGGTGGTCAGCTCCCCCAATGCCGGCGGGCAATCCAGGAGCACGAAGTCGTAGCCCTCGATGTCGTCGAGCTGGCGCGCCAGCCGCAGCTGGCCTCCCGATCCGAGCCCGGTTCGCTCGAGCTCCTTGAGCGCGAGATGACCGGGCGCGACGTCGATGCCGAACTGCGTCGGAACGATGACCTTGGCCAACGGGACGCGCATCGCCCGGTCCTGGTGCAGAACCTCGTACATGGACGCGTCCTCGGCGTCGAGTTCGATGCCCAACCCCTTGGTGCTGTGCGCCTGCTGATCCATGTCGATCACGAGGACGCGTAGACCCATCGCGGCCAGGTTCGCGCCGAGGTTGATCGTGGTGGTTGTCTTGCCGACGCCGCCCTTCTGCAGCGCCACGGCCAGGATTTCGCACTGCTTATCTGCCGAAACAGTCATGACGGATAGCTTATCCAGCTACATGCAAACATGTCTACATGCAAACTTACATGTAAGAAATCATGTATGTGTGTGTACCGTGTTCTCGGACCCTGCGGTGGTGTTGCCAGCGAGGCTCACGGACGTGTGGCCAGCAGGGTGGTGACCTTGGTGTTGTTGGCGATCCACTCTGCGAGGTTGTGCGGTCGATCATGCGAGTGAGCTTCATGTAGGCCTCTACGCCCTCGGCAGCGGTGAGACGGTTCGGCTGCTGTTGACCCGACCGTTGGCCGGGCAACGGGAATCCGTTGTGCAGGGGTTCGTGGTGGGCGACCCGGTTGCGTAGGACGTTGACGGTCTTTGCGACGGAGTGAACCCACGTCCTGGTGAAGCTCGCGTGGGGGCTTGGGTCGTTTCGTGCTTCGATGCGCCCGCCGGGGAATGCAGAGCGCAGCGTCGATCGCCATAGCTGCTCGTAGTCGGCGTGGACGCGGCGGGGCTCCCGGCCGGCGTAGCCGCCGGCATCGAGAAGGTTGACCCACATTCCGAAGGTGCACTGCGCGACCACTCGTCCAGGTGTCAATGGGTGGCCTTGCCGAGGATTGCGGAGGTAGCCCCAGGCTCGTTCGACCTGTTTCATCGAGCGGTCATCGAGGGCGATGTTCTGGTACCACTCAGGTCCGTAGGTGCCGGTCAGCGCGTTGTGTAGGGCGTTGCGTAGCGCCACTTCGACGATGGCCAGGTCCGCGAGGATGGCTGTCGAAAGGTCACGGTCCCAGATGTAGAGCTTGCGGGCACGGTCGGCGTCTTGGCCGGCGGCGTTCAGATAGGACGCGTAGCGCGGGGTCGATATGGCTCTATCGAGCGCAGCGGCGCGACGCGCTTCTGCCTGTTGGGGGGTCTCTACCACTGGACTCCTTTTCGTGGTCCGAGGTAACATATCTGGCAGAAGTCCCCGGACACCGCCTCTCTGGCCTGGAGCCATGACGCGGCCGGGGTTTTTCTTTGGTGCCCCACCGCGCCTCGTGCTTCTGTCGATTCACTCGCGGGGTTCTTTCATACCGGACACGGGTGCACAGACCTCATCACGCGAGGAGCCTGCACGTGGCGGGTCCAGCGGCCCCCGGGGCCGTCAGCAGCCCCTCTTCCGGATGCGGGGGATTGTCGGGTCGACCTGGGACAATGGTGAGCGCACGGGCCGCACCCGCTCGCCTGGAAAAAACTTTCTCCAGGTTTCAGGGGTTCGCGGTACGCGCGGACTTAAGAGGAAGCGACAACCGTAGGGATCGGTTGTCTCTTTCTCGCCTCCTGGAGATGTAGCCATGGATCGACCGGCACGCCGCCCCGGCCCGCCCGTTGATGCCGCGCGCTTACAACCGGACAACCAGGGCGACATCCAGGGCGTCGACGAGGGCTTGGTCGGTGCCTGGCTCGACGACCCTGATCTGGCTGCCGAACTTGCCGACGAGCTGGAACAGCTGGAACGACTGCGGCGTCTTCAAGCCGATGAGGAGCTGTTGCTGGCGCTGCAGTTGGAGCAGTTCACCGGCCGGCTGTGGGAGCGGTTCTCCCGTGAACTGACCCGCTACGGCCTCGGCGTGCTGCGCGCCTGGATCCGCCACGGCACCATCTACGCGAAGGCCAAGACGCTGACCGGCTACGGTCTGGGCCGCATCGAGGGCTGGCCCGACGCCCAGACCATCGACGACATCGCCACCGACACCGTGGTCGCCGCGCTGATCTACTTCCGCGACAAGGTGCTCAAGACCCACCGCTGGCAGTCCTCGGGTGGGGCGTCGCTGAGCACCTTCTTCATCGGCCAGTGCCTCTATCAGTTCGCCAACATCTACCGCAGCGCACTGCGGGCCGAGAAAGAGCGCATCCAGGAGGCCACCACGCCGATGGACGAACTCCCCGAAGACGAGTTCGACGTCATCAAGGGCATCGAGGAGACCATCGTCGCCAACGACACCGTGGCCGAAGCGATGGCCCTGCTGACCACCGACCGGGCGCGCCAAGCACTGTTCCTACAGGAGCACGGCTTCACCCAGCGCGAGATCGCCAACAAGCTGGGGCTGCGCGACGCCAAGAGCGTGGAAAACCTCCTCGGCCACCAACTCCGCCAACTCCGAAACCGAAAGAGGACGTCGTGACCACCATCAAGCACCTCACCTCACTCATCAACGCCAGCTCGTTGGGCACCCCCACCGCCCGAGTCGCACGCAGGTCGGTGACCGCCGCCGAAGGCGACGCCCTGGCCCGCCGCGCCGCCGAGGCCGGCCGAAACGATTCCGGGGAATTCAGGGATCGAGCCGACGATCGCACTTATAGACCGGTATCCGGCTCAACACCGGGTCGGACAAACCGAAAGGACAAGACAATGGCCAAGGGCCATCACCGCAGCGCGACCACCGGTCGCTACGTCAAGGCGTCCACCGCGGCGCGCAACCCCAAGACCACGGTCACCGAACGCGGCGCCAACCGCAGCAGCGGAACCCATCACCGCAGTGCCATCACCGGCAAGTTCGTGAAGGGCTCCACGGCCGCACGTCACCCCAACACCACGGTCACCGAACGCGGTTGAGCATCAACCGGTTCGGCGGTGTCCCCTTGGCTCGACAGGCGGGTCGAGGGGACACCAGACCGACCCACTTCCGAAAGGCGAAATCCCATGATCCGTACCACCGTTGAAGCCCTCGGCGGCGCGCAAGCCGTCCCCAGTGAGCTGATCCCGGCCCGCGAACTGCACCAGCACCTGATCAATCAGGTGACCACCAATGGCGGCAACGTCATCCTGGCCGACACCACCGGCAAGCCCGCCGCCGTTGTCATGTCCCTTCAGCGCTACGAGCAGCTGCTCAACGAGCTGAACACGCTGCGCCGCATAACCGCCGACAACGCCTGATGGCGGGGGAGGGGCAGCACGTGCTGACCGCCGACGACGTGCAAGCTCTCGACCAACGCGCGCGCGAGGTGGGAGGCGTCATTGGCTGGGATCTGCAGTTCGTCGTCGCACCGAACGCGGAGTACGTGGGCCTGGCGGCCGGCGGCGGCGCTGATCACGCTGACCAGATCATCGTCCTCGGCCCCAGCCGGATCACCGATCTCGCCGTGCACGAGATAGACCTCACGCTCGACGCGCTCCAACGCGGCGATCGGCAGATCATCCTCGACGAAGACGGCGACCCCCGCCTGATCTGAACCAGCCTGCCGCCGACCGAGACCTAGCCGCCGCAGACACGCTACGGGATCGTTGACTGGCGCAGGTTTCCACTCCGATTCGCGGAAGCGCTTACACCTCAACGGCGTTCAGATGAACCTGTGAGGCGGCGTTCGGCAGCGTTGTAGTGGTAATGAACAATCTCGCCGGACATGATCAGCGTGATCGCCTGGTCGATGATCTTGCGTGGTACGACGAACCATTCGGAGGGGTCGTAGTCGCGGCCTTTCGCGTCGATTTGGGTCATATGTAGGCGCGCATCGGCGAACACGCGGTGTAGGAGGTTCTCCAGCGCTGAGGCCCGTACGTTGTAGACGCGGTAGGTGGCAACGACTTTCACGGGGGCCATGAGGTAGGTCGGGGATTTCGCGGCGTTCTTGATCCGTTTCTCAACGGGTCCGCGTGAGAAGCCGATCTTGTGGAGGTCGGCAAGTGCTGCGATCTGTGGGTCGTCGCTTTCAGAGCGTAAGACGTAGATGTAGCCACTTTCGACATCGGCGTCGCCGATCTCGGAGACGCTGATGTCTGATCGCGCGACCGCCAGCCCGTCTTGCTCGTGTAGCCGGATCGATAGTGACTGCCGGTACATCGATGACTCGGTGCCGTTTTCGAAGATCACCCGCAGGCGCTGCTTCTTTTCGGGCTTGCCGCCGACAACCTTGTGTAGATCTTCTCCGACCTCGGCGACGAACAGCATCACACCGTTGAGAACGAAGAACCGTCCCTCGGTGATTGATTCCACACCGGGGAAGGGAACCAATCGCATTGAGCCGTCGACGAGTTCGGCGTGCTTCCGTTTAAACAGTGGTTCGAACTCTTCGAATCCGGTTGCTTTGTGTCGGTGGGCGACATCATTAGCCGGTGTCAGCTTCTTCCGGGCGGGCAGTCCCGATACGTCTAGGACTCCGGTGTCATCGGCGAGCAGACCGAGGGGATCGGCGTCGAGGATTTCATCGATCGAGCCCGCTACTTCGGGGACTTCCAGCAGCCCGAACTCATCGAGGTGGCGCAGCGCTTTGATTTTCTCGTCGTTGGCGAGGATGCCGTCCAGGCGTGCGCCCAGTTTACGTTCGGAGATTTCTCTCGTGGTCGAGCTGGGCAGACGGTTGTGAGCACGCCGGAACTCGACGATTTCGCTGAATGCGCGTTCGAGTCGATCGCTGGCAGTGATCTTCTGCGGCTTATCGGGCATGTCCAGTAGACCGTCGATATCTGAATCGAGCAGCTGCTGGAACGCATCTCCGGTCGGCGTCGATGCGGCACTGGGCAGGTCTTGGTCCTCACGCATCTGCTTCTCGCATCTCGGTTGCCTGCTTTTCGGCTAGCCGCTTCTGCTTGAGACGTTGCAGGAACAGCAGCCCCTCCGCGTAGCGTTTTTCAGTGGGGTCGTCGGAGCGCACGTTGGGTTTTCTTCCGTTGACCTTGACCCAGTTCTGGATCTTCGGGAACAGGGCGAGGGCTTCTTCTTCACTGATCTCCACGCGGGTGGCGGTGATCGCATCGGAGATGATGCGCAGCACCGAGGGTGTGACTGATTTGGACATCACTTCGAATGCCCGCTGGAACGGGTTGACCGAGTCAATGAGGTTGATGCTCACGTCATCGATGTTGACGAACGTGCTGGCCATCTTGATGAAACGTTTGTCACCGACCTGCTTCACCTCACCGTTTTTGATCACCGAGTCCACCACGACCTGTTGACGCAGCTCCTCAACCTGCTCGTCGTCGAGATCGGGGTAGCGCTCCCGGATGATCTTGGGGATCAGGACCTTGTTCGTCGTCTCCGGATCGACACTGCCGGCCGCGGCTTTGGCGAACGTCTCGTCCTGGAGGATGTTGGCTTTAAGATCGTTGAGGTCGGTCTCGATGATCTGCTTGACCCGCGCACTCGACGGTTCTTTGAACCCGGTGATTTTGATGGTTCCCGGTTCGGGAGCGCCCCCGCTGCCGGTTTTCGCTTTGAACGCGAAGTTGGGCGCCAGAACCTGTTCCATCAGCAGTGATGCGGTGATGGCCTTGAGCATGTTGTTCACCGACACTGTCACCTCGCCCCGCTCGGCATCCGGCTCGGCGAGAAGATTGGTGAACTGTGCGTGCGCCTTGCCTGGGCTGTCGCGGGTCACCCGGCCGATGATCTGGATGATCTCGGTCAACGACGCCCGATACCCGACAGTCAAGGCGTGTTCGGCGAACGGCCAGTCGAAACCTTCCTTGGCCATCCCCAAGGCGACGATGATGTCCACACCGTCACGGTCTTTGGACGCCACTGTCGACAGGTAGTGCAGCGTATCGCCGCGTTTCTTGAGGTCGGTGTCATCGACCAGATCGGCTACCCGCAGGATCTGCCCGGTGTCGTGGCGGCGGATCCGGATGATCCCGGTATCCGGTTCGGTGTCGATGACTTCGCCGATCGCGTCGATGATGAATCCGACTTCTTCGATCTTGTCTTTCGTCGATTCGCCGGAGTTCACGTTCGGGATGTGCAGGATCGTCTTCTTGTTCAGATCGAGGACTTCACTGATCGCCTCGGTGTAGCGGCCCTGGTAGAAGTGGTGCCCGATGCCCAACGATTTCAGATGTTGGTAGCCGTTGAGCTGGTCGTAGTAGTTGAACGTGACCGGGGTGAACTGGGCCTCGTCCTCAGCGGAGAGCACCGGCACCGAATCTCCCCGGAAATACGATCCGGTCATCGCCACAATATGCACGTCGGAGCCGGCCATCACCTCTTTCAGCAACGCGCCCAGGCGGCTAGATTCGGTGTCAGCCGATACGTGGTGGAACTCGTCAATTGCCAGCACTGTGCCGTTAAATTCTTCTGGGGCGAGGCGTTCGAACGCGAACCGCAGGGTGGCGTGCGTACACACCAGAATCGGATCAGAACTGCCCAGGAAGTCGACGAAGGCGTTGACTTTGCCCGCCGACGAGCCCGGGGTGCACAGGTTACGGGCCGGTGGGATGTCCCAGTCTGCGAAGAACCCGTGGGCGGTCAGGTTTGTCGAGGAGAACGACGCCCCGATCGAGCGTTCTGGGACCGCGACGATCACCTTTTTGCGGCCCTGGTTGTACAGCTTGTCCAGACCCACGAACATCAACGCCCGCGACTTACCCGATGCCGGCGGGGCCTTGATCAACAAATGCTGAGCATCCCGCTTGGCGAACACCCGCTGCTGCATCTCCCGCATCCCCAACGCATCGGTATTCACCGACGCCCCGGTCTGCGCATACGTCACATCAACGACGTTCACCAGGCCAGTCACTTCTTGCCCCCCTTCCCAGGCTTTGCCAAGCCTTCATCAGCTGTCATCGCCTCATACATAGTGAACAGGTCCGACAAACGCTCCTCATCAGTCTCATAGGCACGTTTCGAATAGAGCGAATCCACCAAGGTGTCCACCTCGGCGTGCGCGGCCCGCAGATCGTCAGGCATATCGTCAGGATCGTAGAGCTCAGCCAGAGTCTTCTGGCAGTGATACTCACGCACATCCAATACACGCAACGCTGCTACCGTCAGCCATTCCTTTATCGGGCCAGAGAGCGCCGGAACGGGGAAGTTATTGTAGACAATGAACGCGCCATAGCGGATTCGAGTCTCTAACTGACCGGACACAGCCCGAAGCCAGGCATTATGCATTCGCGACGTCAGAAACGCGAACAGCCATGGCTCTGCCTCGTAGACGGCAAAGGCAAGATTTGACACGACGGTGCCAGCACTTACGTATCCGATCGGAACATAATCGCGGCGCTCGGACGATACTGCTGGGACCACAATGGCTTCGGTGGGTTTGTATGCTATTTGCTTAAACCTGTTGGGATGTTCAGCGTAAGCCGCGGTTGTTGACGCAATACTCTCACGACGCCAACGCGCGACCGATTCCAACCTTCGAGCTATCGGTGCGAGTGTTTGAGCTTTGGAAAGGTCTTGGTCGGTCACCCAAATGCAATAGCGCTCGATGTCGTTGATAAATTCCGCAGAACCTATGTATCGTTTGAAAAAGCGGCCACACTCTGGAGACTCCTGGAGGGCTGCTAGTCGCTCCGCCGGGTCCAGCACTAGGTGTCCCCCATCCTTGGGCATAGACCCAAGGACCATCCGCGGTAAGCCTTCACTCAATACCTTGGTCCGCCTGTAGATGAATACTGAGGGAGCGTCTGCAAGGTACCCATTGATATTCGTAGCTTCTATTTGCAGACCGTCGGTGTAAATAAACTTCTGACCCGGCCGCTCAAGCCTGAGATTGATTACGACAACTGTAACACCAGCATTGCGTTTTGCGTTGTTCTCCCACTTGAATGACGTATAAGCGTAACCAATTTCGATATGCCTGGCGAAGATCATAGGGAACATCAAGCCCACATGTTCGCCTTGCACCACCGAGTTTGTAGCTACAAACGCGAGTTCTGCACGGGAATTTTCAATATAATCCGCACCCTTGACAAACCACAGAGCAATATAATCGAGGTCTTTAGAGTATGGCCGCTTACCAAAAACGAAGGGATAATCAGCCTTTAGTTCTTTATTCTGAGACTTTCCACCCTTGTATGGTGGGTTGCTAATCAGATATATCTCCGATAAGCCATCATTAGGGCAGACTGAATTCCAATCGATTCGCGTAGCGTTCCCCACCTGAATCCGCCCGGCCTCCTTGAGTGGGATCAAGGGGATCTCGACCCCAAACTTTTCCCTAAATTCGCGGTTCATCTGGTGCTTGGCGATCCACAGCGACAGGATCGCGACTTCGACGGCAAAGTCGTCAATCTCAATGCCGTAAAAGTTCTCGATGTCAATCTTCGACACCGCATAGAGCACTTGGTGTTTGACGCTGAGTTCAGCGAGGCGCTCAAGGGTCGCATGCTCCAGTCGGCGCAGCTCTTTATACGCGATGACCAGGAAGTTTCCTGAACCGCAGGCGGGATCAAAGATCTTGATTTTGCCGATCCGATCCAGCAGCACCTCCAGCTTCTTGATGCTGTCAAAGCCGGCGTCGAACCGCTCCTTGAGATCGTCGAGGAACAGCGGCTCGATCGTTTTGAGGATGTTCGGCACCGAGGTGTAGTGCTGTCCGAGATCGGATCGCTTGCCCGGGGTGACAATGGCCTGGAACATCGATCCGAAGATGTCGGGGTTGATCTCGCTCCAGTTCAGAACACCCATGTCTAGCAGCAGATTTCGGGCGGCCTTAGTGAAGGCAGGCACAACATGCCGGGCTGAAATCTCGAACAGTCGGCCGTTGACGTACGGAAAATCGGACAGGTAGCTCGGCTTGTCCTTGGGCTTCTCGGTGTCAAGAGCGGCGAACAGGTCAGTCAAGAACTCTGCGGTGTCGGAACCATCATTCTGAGTATGCGATCCAACCGCACTGGTGAACTGGCCGTCATCGAAGATTCCGGTGTCCTCGGCGAAGAAACAAAACAACAGCCGTGTGAAGAACACATTTAGGGCGTGTCGACCATGCGGCTGGTTGATTAGATCGGGGTTCGCGGCGAGAAGCTCATCGAATAGTTTGCCCATCCGTTCGGCGGCTTTGACGTCGGCGTGCGATTCGGAGGTGTACTGCGCCTTCTCCATCCCGGCCCACGGCAGGAAGAAGGTGAAGTGCTTGTCGATGTCCCGGATCGGGAACACCTTGTTCTCACCGGTTTTCATATCGACGGCGACAAGCTCGTTGTAGTCGGTGACGATCACGAACCGCGGGCTGTACCGGACCACGGAAGGAGACGTACGCAGTTCCTCGACATCGGCCAGCGGCTCGCCGGTGGTCTCGCGGAAGTAGACGACGTTCTTCTGCGCGACCTCACGCGCGGAGTCAACAGCAACATTCAGCGACCCAGTGCGCAGGCGCGTGACGTTGCCCTTTGGTTTCCCATAGGCCAGCAACAGCTCGAAGACGAATTCACGGTCATAGAATTCACGTCTCGCGAGCGCTGCGACTCGCTCCTCGATCGCCTTGAGATTCAGCCGCGCCATCGCGTGGTCCCCGTTCCTAAAACTGACTGACCGCCCGACCAGTCGCAGGGGAATCATTGCATCGCATAAGCCTGGGTAGGCCGCAGGACATCGCAGTGTCTCGAATCTAGAAATCTGAGACGGATCAGATCCTGTCTTGAATCTCCCAGCACTCGTTGGTGGCCAACTAAATGGTGCCGGCGAAGGCCTCCAGCTGCTCGACTGCGGCTGGGGTGGCTTGTACGTCAAGTGCGCTGAGGGGGCCTCGCCCTGAGAGCCAACGTATGAGATCTGCTGGGGGACCGGCTACTTGGAAACTAAGAAAGATAAGAGATACGTAAGGTAACACTAAGAATGATGGGTTCGTCCGGGTCACGCCCAGGAGCCAAACTCATTCTTAAGAGTCTCGGTTGTAGAGAAACTGGACGGCTCATATGTTGTCTTGCAACGTCACGGTCAGCGCGCCGAGCCCGGTGAAGTCGTGGCCAGGCAGCATGCCGCGGTTCTGGTCTAGGCCCGACGAGAAATACGTGTCGGTGTGCTAGCCCCGGACCTACTATGAGCGCGGCCCAGGCGAGCTGGCGTTCAACGGGTTTCGGTGTCCAGCGTGGCAGTGCCGGTGAGTGCGGCGAGGATGCGTTGACTGCGCCGAGTCATCTGCTCTGCTGTTTGATCGGGGTGGCGCAGCCACCAGTCGACCATGGCGGTAACACTGTTCATCCAGATGTCGGTCAGTACCGACAGGTCGTCGGGGTCGTCGAGCATCCGCGATGCGGCGAACACCCCCACCCCGCGGCCGGCCTGTTCGGCGATCGTGTTCCGGATGCGTCGCACCGTCTGATCGGCGGCGCTGTTGGGCGGGACGGTTCGGTCGTTGAGGACGTTCCAGTCGTGCGGGCGCTCATGCAAGGCGGCGAAGATCGCGGCCAACGTGTCCTGGGCCATCCGCGTCGGCCCCTGGCCGGCGGTCAGCACCTGCTCGATCCTGTCGATCAGGTTTGCGCCTGCGCGTTCCACGCACGCGGTGTAGAGCCCGTCCTTGGAGCCGAAGTAGCTCAGCACCATCGGCTTGGACACCCCGGCCCGAGCCGCGATGCTCGATAACGCGGCGCCGGTGTAGCCGTGGGCGCCGAACTCCTCGGTCGCGCAGTCGAGCATCTGCTGTTCACGTTCGGCGCGCGGCACGCCCTTGGTTCCCACCGTCCTGCTTGCGTCCACATGGGCGATTATCCGGTCGGCGGTCGGCGCGCTCACCGCTCGGCACGCTCCAGTTCGCCGGCCGTCCGCTCGGATGCGGCCGCAGTCGCCGGCTGCCAGCCCGGCGGACCGAACAGGTAGCCCAACTTGTCGCGCCAGCGACGCGTACCCCGCACATCGCGCACGATGTTGCCGTACTCGTGGTATTGCAGGGTGGCCACGTTGTGGGTGTCGACGGGCTTGGTCAACCCGTACGTCGGCGTGTGCACCTCCCGCGCGAACGTGCCGAATATCCGGTCCCAGAGGATGAGGATGCCGCCGTAGTTGCGATCGAGGTATTCCGGGTCGCTGGCGTGGTGCACCCGATGATGCGAGGGCGTATTGAACACGTACTCGATCGGCCGCGGCAGTCTGCCGATCATCTCGGTGTGCGTGAAGAACTGGTAGATCAGGTTGAACGCGAACGCCACGAAGATGGCCCACGGCTCGAATCCGAGCGCCGCGATCGGCAGCCAGAACAGCGGCTCCAACCACGGGTTCCACTTCTGCCGCAGCGCGGTACCCAGATTGAAGTACGCACTCGAGTGATGTGCCTGATGGGCCGCCCACCCGATCCGCACCCGGTGCGAGAACCGGTGATACCAGTACCAGGACAAGTCGACGAGCACGAAGAGCAGCACCCAACCCCACCACGCATCGGTCGGAACATGCCACGGTGCCAGGAACGTCCAAATGATTCCGAGACCCACCAGGATGACCAACTTGTACGCGCTGGCGATCACCACCGCACCCGCACCCATCGACAGGCTGGTGCGGGTGTCGATCGTCGAGTAGCCGGTGCGGGCCTCGTGGTGGCCGGCCACCCGCAGCAGGACGACCTCCAACACGATGAACATCGCGAAGAACGGCAACGCGTATAGCGCCGGATTCTCGATCTGATCCCAAACCGCTTGCAGTGTCGGCACTGCGCACCTCCTTTATATGACCATACGTTAAGTTACCGATCGGTCATATAAGCTGTCAACGTGACCTGCTGGTGATATGCAGCACACCCCAGGACTCAGCGCCACTGTTCGGCGTGGGAGAACGACGCGCCGCCAACTAGGTCGACCGGATTTCCCAAGTCATTCCCGATGTTTCTCTTCTAGAGAAACGAGACGGGGCTAGCTGCCCTCAACGGGGCCTGCGTTACTCCAGGTCGCGCTGTCTCGTTTCTTGTCTCATTCCGCGTGTCTCAGATCTCGACTGTCGGTGGCCAATGAGACAGTCGTCGCATGACGGCGATCCTGGGCTACGCCCGAGTCAGCACCACCGGCCAGGACCTCGACGCGCAGCTGGCTGTGCTCGCGGCCGCCGGCGTCGAAGCGGGCCGAATTTTCACCGACAAGCTCTCGGGGTCGGCCAGAACGGAGCGCCCTGGACTTGCTGCGATGCTCGACTACGCGCGAGCCGGGGACACGGTAGTCGTGGCGGCCGTTGACCGGCTCGGCCGTTCGGTTGCCGAAGTCACTCGCACCATCGCCGACTTCGGTGAACGTCAGATCATGTTGCGCACGCTCCGGGAAGGGGTCGACACCGCCACTCCTGCAGGCCGCGCCGTGGCGGCCATCATGGCGACCCTCGCTGAACTCGAACTCGAACTGGGCCGGGAACGCCGCGCCGCCTCCCGCCATTCACGCCGTTCACGGCAGCTACCAGCGACAAAGCCAACAAAGCTCAGCCCCGATCGGCAAGAACAGCTGCGACGCCTGGCAGCAACGGGAGAGCCTGTTACGGAGCTTGCTGCCGCGTTTGGGATCGGCCGGGCCACCGCCTACCGATATCTCGCCAATGACGAAGCGACGCAACCACATGCCTGAGCAAGCCTGGAAGCTCGGGACCTTAACCGCGGTGGCACAAGTGCTTGGCGACACCCAAGACGGCCTCAACGGATATCAAATTGGTCAGCTGCTCGGCCGGCTGAACATGGAAGACCCCGGAGCCAGTCTGACCAAATGGAAACGGCTGGAGGAGGCGTTCGTACGCCGACAGAACACCGATGGCCATCCGCAGCGGATCATCACGTTCATTCAGCACGCTATGGACCCCACCAACTACGTCGGCAGACCTGAGCTGTTCACGCTGCGCCAAGACCAGCTCGATGAGGTCCTGACCTTCGTGGGTCTCCGCGTTGAAGACACCGGCAAGGTACACCGCGGCCCCCGCTCCTCCACCCTGGACGAGGCATCGCGCAACGCCACCTCACTGCGGGCAGAGCTACGACGCCGAGACACCCACGACGAAGTGCTGCGCTACTGCACCGTGGAGCTACTCAAAAAGAACAACTTTCACGCCTCCCTGGAAGCGACTAAGAGCGTGTTCGAACGAGTTCGGCAGATGTCGGGCCTCAGCGGCGACGGCGCCCCACTGATAGACGCGGCCCTGTCCCTCGGGAAATCAGGATCACCAGTCATTGCAATTAATGATCTGGCCTCTCAAACCGATCGTGATGAACAAACAGGCTTCGCCAATCTCATCAAAGGACTGGCTGGCATGTTCAGAAACCCAGTGGCTCACGATCCGCGTGCCCTACGAACGGTCACCGACACCCAGTTGCTTGAACTGGCGACGGCGCTATCGCTGGTACACCGCCGACTCGATGTTGCTACTGCGACCCGTCCATCTACCTAGCCACCCACCAAATCCCAAAATTCCACTGGGACAACCAAATACGCTCTGGATCAGATGCCGGGATGTTCGCCCTCATCATCTTCGTGGAACCAGTCGACGTCCTCGCCGAACACCTCGCGGGCTGCCGCCGCAAGCTCGCCGAGCGTGTCATGACGATCGGTGTTGCTGATCGCGTCATCGCGCATGCGATGGATCCGATCCGGAACATCGGGGTGCGAGACAAAGAGCCCCCACCGCGCGGCGGCCTCGTCGCAGCGCTTGGGGATAACTTCGGTGAAGTGCTTGACCATCGGCTCAACACTGCCTTCGTGCAGTTCGAGGTTGTACGACAGTTCAGTGTTGAGTTCCTCGAACTTGCGCGCATCGTCATCGGTGTGGGCGACTGCGGGCCTGACGTACTGCCGCCACGTTTGAATAACGTGAAAACCTAACTGCTGAGCCATCTTTCCCGTTAGAAACTGAACGCGGCGACACACGAAAATGGGCATCACGGGCAGGCTCGGGTTCGCCACACGAAGGCGCGCGGACTTATCGAGGAGCTGATACAGCTCTTGGGTTCGCGGGTAGATCCACTGGCGGACGTTCTTCGCCTCAATAGGCATCAGCTTCGTTGAGCTGGGCAGACCATCGGCCCCAACCCTGGTGTGAAAGGCCGCGTTATCGACCTTTCCTCCTGGGACCGGCTTTCCGGCTATCTGACTCACTTCGCCCCCATCAGGGCGTAGAAGGAGGTAACCGTGAGGCGCCGCCTCCAACAGTGACCGATGAATAACCCGCTCAAGCGCCGCTGGAATGGGGGGCGCACCCCATTCGGTCGCCGAGGCGCTACTCCAGCTCAGATAGCGACTGTGCAGAAGGCGTTTCCGGCCGGCGATCCGCAAGACCGCTTTCGACGGGTCCGCCAGGACAAAAGTGGCGACTACCTGACCACCTCGTGTTCGTTCGTTGATACGTTCGATCACCCCCGCATCAAGCAGCCGCTTGCGCGCAGTTGTCAGATGATGAGGATGAATCGGACTCTCGAGCTTGGCGTACTTCGCGTCCGCCAGCTTGGCCTCCATACCCGGCTGAGTGGCCGCCCCCTCGGCGTCAAGCAACTCGACGATGCCCGTGGCGGCCAGTGACCGCCATTCCTCAGCTGTGGGCACCCGAGAGACTCCTATATATCGGGGCCCGGTTCAGGTGAAATGCCCGCAGCATCGCATCGTACGCCTGCTACCAGCACATACTCAGATGTTTTGCATGCGCGAATGGGGCCTTGCCCCCACCGGATACCGGGGCGTGAGGCCGTGCGCTGCCGCGAGGCCTGGCGCATGGTGGCACCCGGACGCAGCCTGACCGCCCTGCTCAGTCGAGTTCGAGGCTGTATCCCTGGTCTCTGGTTCGTTCTCGTCCACGGTCGCGGCGGGGTGGATTGAGGATGCGCCAGCTGCGATCGGCGGCGGCGCGATGACTGTCCGCAACTGCCTCTAGTGCGGGGTCGGCGACATCCGGTGTGGGGCGAGCGTTTTCAGACCAGGGTAGGGCGAGTCCATCAAGGAGCCGGCGGCCGGGGCCGGGCTCGCCGCTGTCAATGAGCAGGAGCCGACCGCGGACGGGAACCAGGGCGGTGGCCACCGCCGCGAGATGCGCCGGGTCGGCGGCCGCGGCGTCCTCGACGACCACGACCTCTCCCGGCGATGGGGGATGGGCGGGCAGGCGTTCGGCGAACTGATCGAGGCGACGTTGGTCGGGACGGGAGGGTGCGGCGGCGATCTCAACGTAGCGCCGGTCGGTGCCGGCGGCGGCCTGGCGCACCGTGTCGGCAAGGTCGGGGGTGTAGCGGTCGCCGGCCAGTGTGGTCACGACGTAGGGAGCCGACAACGCCACCGCCACCGGGTCGCTGCGAAGCTGTGAGGAGGGCAGGGGGGTGCCGTAGCGGTGGGTGGCGGCCAGGACCTCGACGAGCGCCCGATCCGAGGCGTGCGCGCGGTCATGCGCGCTGCGGTCGTGGGCGTCGTGGCGATCGATGCGGTGCTCGCGGCGCAGCCGCGCGGTCACGGTGCGGTGGTGCCGGCGCAGGTCGGCCACCTGGTCGGGAAGCCGGTCCTCCTCGGCGGCCGCCGCTGCGGCCGTGATGGTGGCGGCACGGTCGTCGCGGCCCAGGACGCTGCGCAGTGCGGTCGCGGCCTCAGCCGAGGTGCCCCGACGCGCAGCGTGGACACCCGCGGCGGCGGGGTCGGCGTGCTCGTGGTCGGCTTCCCCCGCTCGGGCGCCGTAGAAGCGCACGGTGTTGGTGCGCCGACCACGGGTCAGACCGACG
>ENA-UPXM01002147-UPXM01002147.1-activated-sludge-metagenome-genome-assembly--contig:-NODE-2147-length-23715-cov-5.796788_pt1 | contig 23715 bp, 18 predicted proteins | sample MGYA00238178_ERZ772708 | MGnify/ENA primary metagenome ERZ772708 (study PRJEB29002, sample SAMN05720212) | activated sludge metagenome | isolation source: anaerobic digester from wastewater... | reverse complement strand
CTTAACGGCACGTTCACAACCGGCCGTGCGGCGATCGGCGCACTTTTTCTCATACTGCTGCTGGTCGTCTTCATCGGCATGGGTGCCACAGTGTTGAAGATCGTGCAGGGGCGTCCGTCGTTCGCGGCGCGTTCCACGCCGTATCGCGACTCCGTGTTAACCGGTGCGCCAATGCTCGGGCTTCTGGCGCTGGTCGTGCTGATCGGCGTGGCGCTGCCGGCTCCGCTCGCCGCGTTGCTTACCGATGCCGTTCGCTATCTGGAGGGCCGTCCGTGAACGCACCACTGACTGACTTCGCCCGCCTGACCAATGGCCAAGCGGTTGAGATTGACCGTGTTCCGGTGCTCGATCTGTCACGTTTTCATGCGTCCATCGCAGCGGGCGTACACGCAGGCTGCCGTGTCAGCGCGTTGTTCGGCGCGGTTTCGTCGCACCAAGGGAAGACGCGTCTGTACGCAGTGCTGTCCGATGACGAACACAATCTTCTCTTGGCGGCTGCTGCGGATGTCGCGAGCGATGCCTACCCGTCGCTCACGCCGCAGTGCGCGCAGGTGCATCTGTTTGAACGCGAGATCGCCGAACAGTTCGGTGTGCGGCCGGAAGGGCATCCTTGGCTCAAGCCGGTGCGCTACCGTCGGTCATGGACCGGCCGTGATGCCTGGCAACGGCCAGCCGGCGAGGCGATCCTGCCGGCGGTCGGCGATTTTTATCGCGTCGAAGGCGAGCAGGTCCATGAAGTGGCGGTGGGGCCGGTGCATGCTGGTGTGATCGAGCCGGGGCACTTCAGGTTTCAATGCCACGGCGAACAGGTGTTTCATCTGGAAATTGCGCTAGGATTTCAACATCGCGGAATTGAAGAAATGTTGTTGGGCGGCCCCGACGCACGCACAATCCATCTGGTGGAAACGCTTTCGGGCGACGCGACGGTGGCGCATGCCACGGCGTACAGTCAAATCAGCGAGGCGCTGGCCGGCCGCGCTGCGAGCGCTCGCGGCCAGGCCCTCCGCGGTGTTGCGCTGGAGTTGGAGCGCATGGCGACGCACATCGGCGACCTAGGTGCACTGGCCGGCGACGTGGGCTATCTGCCGACCGCCAGTTTTTGCGGACGGATCCGCGGCGACGTGCTCAACATGACCGCACTGCTGTGCGGTAGCCGTTTCGGCCGCGGACTGGTGCGCCCGGGAGGCGTGGGATTCGATGTCGATGCGAAACGGTTGGCGGAATTGGGGCGGCGCTTAGACACCTGCGAGAAGGACGCCCGCGTGGCGATCGAATTGCTTTGGAAGACGCCTTCGGTGATGGCGCGGTTCGAAGAGGTCGGGACCGTTCCGCGCGAGGTTGCGGTCGAGTTGGGGCTGGTCGGCCCGGCCGCGAGGGCCGCCGGTCTGGAACGCGATATCCGGCGCGATCAGCCGTGCGGCATCTTCTGCTTTTCCAAGATTCCGGTGGCGACATGTGAAGCGGGCGATGTGTTTGCACGCGCGTATGTGAGGTGGTTGGAAATTCAATACGCCATTGCGTTCATCCGCGATCAGCTCCATGCCCTGCCGGGCGGCGCGGCGCGCATGCCGGTCGGCACGTACGCACCCGAACGCTTCGCGGTGGCGCTGACCGAAGGGTTGCGTGGCGAAGTGTGTCACGTAGCGATCACTGACGCGCACGGGCGTTTCGCGCGATACAAAGTGGTGGACCCCTCGTTTCACAATTGGACGGGGCTGGCCTACGCGCTGCGCGATCAGGAGATCTCCGATTTTCCGATCTGTAACAAGAGTTTCAACCTGTCCTATTGCGGACACGATTTATAGGCCGAGGTCGCTGTTATGTTTCAAGAGATCGTTGCGCGCATCCAGCAGAAACATCGAACCATCACTTATCCGGACGGTGCGCCGCCGCCACTTCCGGACCGTTTGCGCGGGCGTCCGGTCGTGGAACCTGCGCGTTGTGTCAAAGGCTGTCACGCCTGCGAAGCGGCGTGCCCGACCGGTGCGCTCAGCGCGGCAACGCCGGAAACCCTTGACCTGGGCAAATGCCTGTTCTGTCCGGAGTGCGCTGCGGCGTGTCCGCACCAAGCCATCTCTTATTCAGCCAACTACCAGCTTGCAGCGCGCGAGCGCGCCGACCTCGTGGTGCCGCGTGAGCGCGAGATGATCGACCTCAAGCGCGCCGCGTTGGACGGTGCGCTGCGCAAGCTGCTGGGGCGTTCACTGAAGTTGCGGCAGGTCAGCGCGGGCGGCTGTAATGCCTGCGAGGCTGACTGCAACGTGCTGACGACGGTGGGCTGGGATCTGAGCCGCTTCGGCATCCAGTTCGTGGCCTCGCCCCGGCATGCGGACGGCCTGCTGGTGACCGGGCCCGTCTCGCAGAACATGGCGCTGGCACTCAAGAAGACGTATGACGCGCTTTCGGATCCGCGCATCGTGATCGCGGTCGGCGCCTGCGCGATTTCAGGCGGTGTTTTCGCCGGAAGCTCGGAGGTCGGTGACGGGGCCTCTTCCGTTGTGCCGGTGGATCTTTATATTCCGGGGTGCCCGCCGCATCCGCTCACGATCCTCGACGGTCTGCTGCGGCTAATCGGCAGGATTTCATCGTGAGGCGGCAAGACGTTCACGGCTGACGAAAGCGGGTGGTTTCCCGCTTCAATGGAACGCGCCACGCGGACTTTTCCGACAGGTCGGTGTCGATGATGAGCGCAGCATCCGGCGCGAACGGTGCGGATTCAACACCCTGAACGCGGATGTGGACGCTGCCATCGGGCCGCGTTTGGAACGTGGCGTTGCCGCGAGCACCTTCCAGCCGTACGCCAGTCACGCGAAACCGGAGCGCGGTGCCGCTGCGCACGATGACCAGACGCGGTAAAGCCGTGGCACTCCCTTGCTCTGTACCGTAGACCAGGGTGGCGGGATGAATGCGCAGCAGGTCGTCGCGCCAGGCATACACGGGCAGCACGAGAGGACCGCGTTGCGGCGTGGAAAGCGTGACCGTCACGCGCCCCCGATAGGCACCGGGGTCGGCCAGAACCGGCGGCTGAACAGTCAGCGAACGTCCGTCAGGTTGGACGGCGACTGCGAATGCAGGATGGTCAGAAGCAGCCTCAGTGATGGTGATTGCGGTCTCATAGCCGTTCAGGCGAACTGTGATTGGCGCGGGAGGTTCATGCGGGTTCACCCGGCCAAAGGAGCAGGCGGGAGGTTCGAGTCCGACAGCCGCGCGCGCTTCGCCCTCAATCCACAATGTCAAATTGGGCGTATGGGGGTCGTTCGAGAGAACAGAGACCGATTTCCGTTGGTGTCCCTGCAGCCCGCGCAGGGAGAGGTGAACGTCGAGTGACGTTTCGCCGCCGGGCGGAATCACGCGCGTGCCGGGTTCAGCACGCGTACATCCGCACGACGTGCGGATCTCCGTCAGATGCAGGTCGGCGTCGCCACGATTGCGCAGCACAAAACGGTTCGTGACCGTCTCGGCCGCGTCGCGCCACCCGAAGGCGTAGGTGGTGACCGGTGCTGCGAGCTGCGGCGCGGGCGCGGCCCATAGAACGGGTGACGTCAGGTGAAAGCCCCCCAGAAGGCAACCCGCCGGAATCATGACACGGCATGCATGGGTGACGGTAAATGAAGGCATGTGAGTATCATAGCGTGCTGGGGCTGGTTTGCAAATAGGCGTTTGGTAATCGGCGTTTGATGTTTACCCAGGGCGTCGTGCGAGGTATAGTCACGGACACAATGTTGGCATTTCGCATTTCGAGTGTTCTTCCCGCAGGCCTGATGTTGGTTTACAGCGTCGCGCGCGCCGAAATCCTTTTCGAGCGCGAGAATATCCGTCTGGTAGCGCCGATTGAAATCGAAAACGTCGGTGAATGGATTCGGTCCGAGGATCGCGTGCGCGGGACGCTCGCGGTCTATCTGAGCGTCAACAGCCACTCCGACGGATGGACCATCAGCCAAGGCGAGATTGCCCTTCAGGACAGTGCGGCACGCTATCCGCTCAAAACGCCGTTGTTCAAAGACAAGGCTGCGAACCTCGGGCGTTTGGAGAGTCACCAACCCCTTCAACTGGTTTTCACCCTTCCTGAAAACCTTGACCGCTCCAAGCCACTAAAGTTGCTCATTCAAGGTGGCATCTACGCCTGGAGCGGAGGGAAGGACAGCGACCGCTTCTGTTTAACGATCTGGCGCGGACCGCGCGCGGTGGCCGTCGCGACAGTGGACGCTCAAGGACGTGTGCTTACGGTTGATGCGTCGAAAAGCACGGGAGAAATCGTCGGTTACGAGTTTGAGATTCTCGGGATCGGCCGGCACGCCACGCCCAACACGCGCTGGTCGATCCGGATGCCGCCTGTTGATAAGGCCGAAGGCAAGGTGACGGTCGTCACCACGAACGGCACGCGGCAGACAGCGGCGTTCGAGGTCGTGCGGACCTCACCTGCTGTCAAACTGCCGGAAGAGGTGTTGGTGGGTGTCTGCATCTATCCCGAGACGAGACTGACGGCGGAGGAGATCGATAAACTTGAGGCCGACGGCAAGACGGAGTGGGACGGGCCCTATCGGAGGGAGCGCCACTCGCCGGCATTCTACATCGACAGGGCCGTCGAAGAGGAACTCGGGAATCTGATCGTCATGTGGCCGGAAGTGGCGAAAACGGCCTGCTGGAGCGTGGAGCAGGAGACTGCCTGCATCGGTACGCTGGCCGACCAAGCCATCTATTCGATGACGATCTACCAGAGGGTCGATCGCGCCACGGCTGAGCGGTTTGGGAAAGCTGGGCGCGGCCGATTCTTTCTGGGAAATAACATGGGCGAATTTGCCTCGTACATGTACCAGTCGGCACGCTCTGCCCAAGTTTCCAACGTGCCCCAGGAAGGCCATCTTGAGGCATGTCGCGACTGGTTCGTTCACGGTTACATCGCCCAAGGTGCCCGGAACTATCGCCGGAGCTACGATCTGGTTTTTTCGACGAGCGGCTCGGCGCTGGCGGCGTATGAGTTGCAGGGCGGCATCGATGTGATGGTCTCGGAACTGTATGCGATCGGCGCCGCCAATCTGGCCTACGCGACGGCCGAGATGCGGGGCGCCGCGCGCAAATGGAAACCGGTCTATTGGGGCGGATGGCTTGCGCACGAGTGGCAGACGACAGGCATTCCGTTCCAAGCCAAGGAAAAATTTCCGCTTTTGCGCGCCGGCCTCTACCAGCAGTTCTTGATGGGAAGCTCATTGATCGTGCTCGAATCCGGCTCGCAGACGACGCAGGCTGGTTTCTACACGAAGGGAAGCGGCAAACGAAATTTCACCTACAGTCAAGAGCCGCCGGCACGTTATCGGGCGGAGATGAAAGATTTTTACCGGTACGTGAAAAAGCATCCGCGGGCAGCCGGCATGCCCGAAACACGCGTGGCCGTGGCGCTGGGGCATTGCGATTCGTTCGTGGGGATATTCTTGGATTGGCTGCCGCAGTGGGCGCAATTCGAGACCGCGAAAAAAAATCACAACTGGCTCTATGGAACACCCGAACGTTCGTGGCAAGTCGCGCAGCGCGTCTTTTTCCCGATGCCCGCCAAAGCTGTGGGGGAGTACAAGAACGCATGGCTGGCAGGCAGTCCATTGGGTCAGGTCGATATCGTGCAGATCGACCGCACGACGGTTGTGGAGGATTTGCACACATACCGCGCCATCGCATATGCCGGATGGAACAGCATGAACGCGAAGATCGCGGATACGTTGCGGACGTATCTTGAACGGGGCGGGAGGTTGCTGATTTGCTTGCCCCATCTTTCGACGCGTCTTGACCGCGAGTACAGCGAGTATGGCGTGGCCGACCTGTTCGGAAACGGCGACCTGTCCAAGTTGCTGCCGGTGCGGGTGACAGGGCGTAAGACCGTGGAAGGGAAGGTGGGTGTTGTGGACAAGGCATTCGGCGTTCCTACGGACGAAGTGACGGCCCCGTTGACGGGGGCGAACCTTGCTCAGATCGAGGCAGGGCCGGGCGTCGTGACGGTCTGTTCGGATGCATCCGGCGCCCCGGTTGTTGTCCGGTGCCCTGTCGGTGCGGGAGAGGTCGTGATGGTGCTGATGTGGGAGTATCCCGGCCATCCGGCGATCGCCAAACTGTACGCGCACCTGCTGAACGCCTTTGCCGCGAGCGAACGCGGGGACGTTTTCATTACGGAAAGGGGTGAATGCGCGCCGCGTTGTGATGGTCCGGAAACCGCCTCGATTTCATATGCGGTCTACGCGGACAGGATCTATCTCTTGAACATGGACACACGCGCGCCGCGCACGTTCGATCTCCATCAGAGTGATCGGGTGCGGACCGTCACGTTGAAGCCGGTGGAATTCCTGGAAGCGGAACGTTGACCGACTCAAAAAGACATCCTGTTGCAATATGTGCTTTGTACAGACGTTTGTACTCACATTGACAAATCAAACAGGAGCACCTTTATGACCTACGGATCGGGCTGGGCAAGCGTGGCGGTGATGTGTTTAGCGGTCTGGGTTGAGGCACGTGCTGCACCTGCCGTGACAACCGAACTGAGCGGCAGGGTTTCTTACGAGTGCGATGAGGCCTGCCTGCTTCCGGGCGCGACGGTACCGGCCGGGAAATATGCCGTCGTGTCGCCGGTTGGCAAGCAGACTGTGCAGATGATCAAGCAAGCCCCCCGCTTGGACACGCTGGACGGAAAAACGATCGCGGTCGTCGGAGGAAGCTTCATGGCCGGCATCACGCATCCCGAGATCAAGCGGTTGATCCTGACTCATCACCCCACGGCCAAAGTGATTTTGTTGAATGAAATCGGTTCTGCCGGCCCCTATCCAGGCCCGGGGGTCAGGCGCGATGCGAAAGACGAATTTCAAGCCCAGCTTAAAGAAATGGGCGTGCAGGCGGTGATATCCGGGAACGGCGGCTGCGGTCTTTGCACACCGAAGGAGACGGGGTCGAGCATAGCGGCCGAGCATATCGGTATTCCTGCGGTCACCATCGCAGCGCCGACGTTCGCGAACCAAGTCTATTCAACCGCACTCAACAACGGGGTGCCCGCACCGCGCGCGGCCACATATCCCGGCGCGTTTTCCGCGCATAGTCCTGACGAGCTGATCCAGAATACGCGTGACGTCGTCTGGCCCCAGATCGTTGCGGCCCTGACGAGCCCGATCACTGAGACGGAGCTTGCGGAACGGCGGAAGGCAGGTGTCAGAGATCCTAAGGAGCGGGTGTTTGCGGGCACGATTGACGGAGTGAATCGTTTCTTTACCGAACAGCGCTGGTCGGATGGCCTGCCGATCATCCCGCCCACGGAGGAGCGGGTCGAAGCGTTTCTGAAATATACGGACGAGCCGTGGGACGTCGTGGTCGGCGTGCTGCCCATCGCCTATCGGGAAGTGCTTGTCTGGCATGTGGCGGTCAATGGCGTGATGGCCGGTTGCCCGCCGGAATTTATGCCGGTGCTGATCGCCTATACCAAGGCTCTCGCCGATGGGAACTATCGCCGGGCACTTGCCAGTACCCACGCTTGGACGCCGTATTGCTGGCTGAATGGCCCGATTGCCCGGCAATTGGGCATGGATGCGCAGCAAGGACAGATCAATGAGCCGCGCAACGCCGCGCTGGGGCGCTTCATTAACCTGGCCATGATGAATCTGGGTGGCTACTACGTTAAACAGGACCGCATGGGAACTTTCGGATATCTCATGCCTTGGAGCATGGCGGAGGACGAAGCGGCATGTCTGAAGATGGGTTGGGAGCCCTGCCACGTGCAGAAAGGGTTTGATTGGAACCAAAGCACGCTGACGGCGGCATCCGCCTTGATGTGGGGCAACAATCTGACACCCGCCTCGCACGACGGGGAGAAGATCATGGAAATGATCGCATGGGACGCGGTCGAGAAAGGCCAGTTTGCGACGGGGAGCGGGCCGCGACTTCCGAATCGAACGGTTCTGATGACCGAGTTTGTCGCGCGTGACCTCGCCCGGACTTATCCGACGAAGGACATGCTGGAAGCGGCCCTGATCGCAACCGCGCGGCGGCCGGCCTACGAGCGGGCGTACGCCAACTATTGGGCCAATCCAGGAAGCGCCTTTCCCTCACGCTACACGATGGACATGCATGTGAGAAAGATCATCCGCAATGAAGGCGGAGAACTCACGCCACCCCCGCCGTGGATGGAAAAGGCTGCGGGCCCTGAAAAGATCTATACGGTCCCTGTGATGAAAGCGGGCCTGACGTCCATTCTTGTCACGGGTGACGCAGACCGGAACAAAGTCCAGACCATGCCCGGCGGCAACTCCGCCACGATTGAAATCAAACTGCCTGCCGACTGGGACGCGCGGATGACCGAGCTGGGTTATCCGCCCTTGAATCATTTTTTCTTGAAGCGGTAACCCGCGTAACCCGCGGGGCGGGAATATCTGGTGCGCACCTTTCCTGCAGATGGTATGCTGTCCCTGTCAGGTTTGATAATGAAAGGCGGCGGTATGACACTGAAGCGATGGATGCTGGTTGTCGGCTGGATGGGAGCGGGCGTGGTGAGCTTCGGGGACGCGCCAGCCGGCGAGATTCACGGGGCGCCCGCGCGGCAAGCGCGCGCGGAGATCCTCTGGACGCGGGCGATCTGCAAGCAGCCTGGGCGGTATCTCGGCTGGCCGACCGCCTGCCTGCGAAAAAACGGCGAGCTGCTGACGGTTTTTTCCGGGGACCGCGATGCGCATGTCTGCCCGTTCGGCAAGGTACAGATGATCAACAGCGCGGACTTTGGTGAAACCTGGTCTGCGGCTCGGAACATCTGCAATACGCAGCTCGACGACCGCGACGCGGGAATCGTTGAGCTGCCCAACGGCGATCTGGTCGTCGCGTGGTTCACGTCGGTGGCCTACATGGGGAGCATCCGTGACCGAAGCAAGCTGAAGCCCGGCACGCCGCAGTTCTACTGGTGGCTCCACGATGAAAAGATCCCGCAGGCGGTCAAGCAGGAGTGGCTCGGTTACTTCACGACACGATCAAGCGATGGCGGCAAGACGTGGGAAGCGCCGGTGAAAACTCACGGCTCAGCCAATCACGGTCCGATCGTGTTGAACGACGGCCGTCTGTTGATGGTTGGGCGCCGCTGGCTGGGCGACGGCACGTCGGCGGTGTGGAAGAGCGGCCGGCATGAATTGACCGTCGAAGAGTCTCGCGACAACGGGCGCTCGTGGCAGCTCATCGCGATGATCGAGCCCACGCCGCCCGACGAGATCGGCCAGTTTCACGAACCGCATCTGGTGGAGACCGATGACGGTCGCCTGGTGGCGCAGTTCCGGTTCCACGCCAAGCCCGCTCCGGGCAAGAAGGGGCGCGACGAGGCGCAATGCAAGCTGCGGCAGGCCGAGAGCCGCGACGGGGGCAAAACCTGGACGCGCATGGTGCCGACTGAGATGCAGGGATACCCGCCGCATCTGATCAAGTTGCGCGGCGGCAGGCTGCTGACGGTCTACGGCCGCCGGCTCGGCCCAGGCTTCGGCGAGTACGCATGTCTCAGCGACGATCACGGCCGGACGTGGGATGTCGCCCACGAAATTAAACTGGCGGGACACTTCGACGGCGATCTCGGGTATCCTGCGTCGGTCCAGCTTCCGGATGATTCGATCCTGACGGTCTACTATCAGGCCGAAAATCAAGGCGAGCAGACCTGTCTGATGGCGACCAAGTGGCGCGTCAAACCGTGAGGTGCCGGCATGAACATGCTCCTTCATTCTCACTTGTCCTCTGGCTGTATTCTGACTGCGGCAGGTGCCGGTGTTGCTCTATGTCTGGCAGGGTGCATCAGCAGTCCGCAGGCGGACAGCGCACTGCGTGTGCGCTGCGGAAGGATGAAGGCCCTGACCGACGGCCCAGGCCACGACACCGAGGCGGTCTGGTCGCCAGACGGTCGGCGCATCGCGTTTCAAACCGACCGTCAGGGCGACTGGGATGTCGCCGTGCTGGATGTGGCGGACGGAGGGGTCACGCCGGTCGCGGCCGGTGCGGGCCATGCCTGTTATCCGGCGTGGACGCCGGACGGACGCTTGATCTATGCGTTTGGCCACCATCCGATGACCGCCGTGCAGGCGGCGCGCTCGGGTGCCGATTGCGGTTATGGGCTGCGAGTCTGGCGTCCTGACGGAGGGATATCCGAACTGACGCAGGGATATTGGCGCGATTATACGCCCAGCGTCACGGCGGATGGCGCATTTGTGTATTATGCGTCCACGCGCGGCAACTCCGGCAACAGCGCGGGCGTATGGCGGGTGCCGCTGGATGGTGAGGCTCGCGCCGCGTGTGTGCTGCCGTTGGATGGCGGCACGGTTGGCGCGGTACAACCGTCGCTTTCGCCTGATGGGCGGTTTTTGCTGTGGGCACAGCTTGACGGGTTCAGGGAGAACTGGCGGTTGACGGCGGCGGCCGCGACGAATCTTCAGGAGTCGCTGACCTTGACGCCAGCCGAAATGAGCGCATATGCGCCACGCTGGTCGCCCGACGGTCGGCTGATCGCATTCACGGGGTTTCGCGCTGGTGATCCGGGGTGGGGCATCTTTCTGCTGGAGCCTCGCACGGGAGGGCTGTGCCGTCTGGCGACAGGGAGGGGCCATGCTCGAAGTCCGGCGTGGTCGCCTGGCGGACGCTCGCTGGTGTTCGAGAACAACCGGAGCGGTTTTTATAAACTTTACCGAATGCCGGTTCGCTGTGACATCCTGTGTGAACGATCTGCGGAAACGCAGTCAAGCCTTGACCGCGTCGAAGCGCGTTGGGACGGTAGCGCGCTGGTGGATGCGGGAGGGGGGCGAGTGGCCGGCATGCCGCAGGCGGGTGACGCCGTGCGTTTCGAGCGTCCCGCCGGCCTTGATTTCGGGAGCGGCGCGTTCTTTGTCGACCTCACGCTGGTCGTGGACCGGCACGCGCCCGACACGCGCATCGCAGTGGTCGGGCAGTACGCGGAGCATGCGCTCGGGTGGCAAGTGTTCGTGCGTGAGAACCGCCGGCTCTTTTTCAATTCGCGCGGTCCCGACGGTCGATTCATCGGCATTGAATCGGATGATCCGGTGCAGACCGGCCGACCGGTTCGCGTGTTGGGCATCCGCGACGCGGACGGCGCGATGCGGCTCTATGTGGACGGCCGAAAGCAAGCGGGGTGCGCGTCCGGTGCCACGCTGTCCTACAGCCCGGCGCTATCGGTCTGTTTCTGCCAGCAGTGGAACGGCGGGATGCGTCTCAACGGCAGGGTGCTGGCCTTCGCCTGCGGCCGCGGATACCCTCCCGGCGTGCCGCGCGTCATGACGTCTGCAGGGCTGTTTGACGGGGAGGCGGGACAATGACTCGTCGTGACTGGATAGCGGCGGCCGTGCTGTGTGCGGCGGCGGTGAACGGCGCCGCGCGTTTTGAGGCTGCGGCGCTGGTGGACAGCTTTGACTTTGCGCACGTTAAGGAGCGTGACGGGCGGTACGTCTACGACACCGAGACCGAGGCGGGGAACATCGCCGTGCTGGATCACGTGCTTCTGACTGGCGCGCGCACGATTCTTTGGCGCAACTGCGGCGGGGCGACGATGCGTTACCGCAGCGACGAGGAACGCTGGCCGCGGGTAGAGGCGCCGCTTGATAAACGGCGTCTGCCGGACAACCGTCCGGTCTACGGCTGGTTGCGTTACTATGAGACCGAGCCGGATATCTTGCGCCACATGTTGGGTGTCTGCCGCGAACGGGGGTTGCGTGCAGGCGTGCACTGGCCATTTGAAGAAACGCATTGGGCGAGTTGGACATTCGGCGCATGGAATTTTGAACATCCCCAGTTTTGGGGTGTTTCGCCGCGTGGGAAGGTCTGGGCGGGCCGTTGCAGCCTGTCCTATCCCGATGTCGTGGCGCACAAGCTGCGACTGGCGGACGAACTGGTGGCGCGTGGCATGGACCATCTTTTTGTGGATCTGTGGCGCATCGGCGGCTGGAGTCCGGAGTATGAGTATGTGCCGCCCGAAGTGTCGCGCTGGCGTCACCAGTTTGGCTCCGAGCCCCCTCAGGATCCACGTGACCCGCGTTGGTGCCGGCATGTCGCTGAAACGGCGCACGCGTATTTCGTCGCGTTGCGGGCACGGCTTGCGGCGTCGGGGCGCCCCGTCCGCTTGATGATCGGAATTCCGGATGTGGACGGAGGGGAGTCGAGTGAGGATACTGTACTGTTGACGCGGGGCGTGGACTGGCGTCGGCTGGTGCGTGAAGGCGTGGTCGATGCCATTGTCGTAATGAGCGTAAAATGGGAAGAGCGGGCACCGTTAGAAAGTACACGCGAGATTTATCGGCGAGTGGCCGCGTTCTGCGAGGGGCGATGCGAAGTGCTTTTCCCTGTGACCCAATACGATTTCACAAAGAAGGGGATTCCCTCGTACTGTCGCGCAACGCGGCTCGCGCCGGAGGCTGTTGCCGGCGAGCTCGTCAAGCTGGCGTGGGAAGAGGGGGGCGACGGAATCTGCATGGAATGCGTGGATCACAACAACTATGCGCCGGCGACGTGCGAGGTGTTGCGGCGGCTGCTTGACGGCGCTTGCCGTTGGAAACGAAACCGCGCGATCACGCCTTGAAGCAGGCGACCAGGTGGTCCGGATCGCTGGACGAGGGCTTCAAGACCGGTGCCGCCGCGCGGCAGGTGTCGTCCGCCAGCGGACAGCGTGGCGCGAAAGGACAGCCGATCCGGGGGCGGCGGCGGACCGGTTCTGACGGACCGTCGGTTTCTTCCGGCAGCGGGACCCCGATTTTCGGAACGGCACGCAGCAGAAGCTGCGTGTAAGGGTGGGCCGGTTCGCTGAGGACCGCCTGCGCCGGGCCGGTCTCAACGATGACGCCCAGATACATCACGGCGATGCGGTCCGCAATGTGCTGTACCACGCCGATGTCATGCGTGATGAAGAGATAAGCTAGCTTGCGTTTTTCTTGTAGCTCTTCCAACAGATTCAGCACTTGGGCTCGCACGGAGAGATCGAGGGCGCTGACCGCCTCATCGCAGATCAGGAGTTGCGGCTCAAGCGCCAGCGCGCGCGCGATGCAGAGGCGCTGACGCTGGCCACCGGAGAAGGCGTGCGGATAGCGGTCGAGCATGTCACCGGGCAGACCGACATCGGCGAGCAACCGGACGGCGGCCGCACCGCGGTTGTCGCGCGTGACCAGCCCGTGCGCCAACATCGCTTCGGTCAGAATGTCCAACACGGTGTGACGCGGGTTCAACGATGCATGGGGATCTTGAAACACCACCTGCACCGTGCGGCGGTAGGCATGGAGTGCTGCGCCGCGTACGCGCAGGACGTCGATCCCGTTAACATGGATCGTGCCTTCGCGCGGGCTTTCCAAGCGGAGCACGGTGCGAGCCAGCGTCGACTTGCCGCATCCCGATTCGCCGACGATGCCCAGAGTCTCGCCGCGCGCCAAGGTCAGGTCGACGCCATCTACCGCGCGGACGTGACCGACCGTGCGGGCTAACACGCCTTTTTTTATGGGATACCACGTTTTCAGGCCCCGGATGTCGAGCAGCGGCACGGACGAAGGAGACAACTTCATGGGGGTCATTATAGAGGGGCGCAAACGTCGCTGTCCAGCCCTTGTCGGTCACTCAAACACCAGCAGCCGAAGGGTGACGTCAGTGGGTCAGACAGTAGGTGATCAGGTTGGCGCCAAGACGCAGCGCGTCGCCGGTTTCGTAGCCGTAAGCGAGCGGGTGGTCATCGCCTTGCCAGCCGGCCGCCATGTCGAAGGGACTGTAGAGCACACGGGCTTGGCCGTCAATCTGGATGCACTCCAGCACGGGCGCGGCGAGCGCGGGATACTTGGCGCGCGCTGCCAGGGTATAGCGCACGCGGTCAAGCGTGAAGGGGCCCTGTGTGAAGAGCGCGTGCTCAGTCGGCATTTTGGCGAAATCGGTCGAGGGGAAGACCTTCTTCATCTCGCGGTAAACGGCGCGCCCGAATTCGTCGAGGCCCAGCGAATTGTCGATGATCAGAAAACCGCCGCCCGCGAGGTAGCCGCGCAGGGCACGGGCCTCGGCTTCGTCGAAATGAAAATCGCTGATGCCGGAGAGGTACAGGAAGCTGTAGTCGGCGAGCGGATCGGTGTCGAGTTTGACCGTGCGCGTGAGATAAGCGGCTCTGACGCTCAGGTTTTTTTTCATAAAGCGCAGCAGGTTGTTGGCGCCGCCGGGCTCGGTGTTCCAAACCCCGCTGGTCCGGATATGCGCGAAAACGACGGGGTCGGCATTGGCCTGCGCGTCCTCATCGCTGTAGAGTTGCGCCTTGGCATGCGCCTGCCCGACACGGAAGTAGCCCATGGCGTAAGCGACGAGGTTCAGCCCGAGCCGCAGCGCGGAGGGGGAGTCGTAATAATCCGCCTGCTTGATCAGCTCGGGCGCGGTGTTGTCCCAGCCGGCACCCAGTCCGTAGGGCGAGACTATCGCGGCGACCCGCGACCCGATGTAGACTGCGTCGAGTACCGGGAACATCTCCTGTTTGGACTTGATCGAGAGTTTGACGGTGTCGTCGACCATATGAAAGAGCGGATGATCTTCAGGCAGGCGGCGGATCTGCGCTTCCGGCAGCATGCGGCTGAGCTCAGTCAGTGCGGACTTATAGAAAAAAGGCGAGCCGACAACCGAATCAAACCAGACCATGCCGCCGGACAGCAGATAGCGGCGCAGGGTCTCGCGTTCGGTATCGCTAAAGTTGAGCGAACGACCGCCCGAGAAGTAGAGCACTGGAATCTCGGCGGGCGTGGCGTTGAACCCGTCGAGTGGGGTGGCTTCAACCTTGTAGTCCATGTTCAGGTGCTGGTAGCAGGCGCGCAGCAGCGACTGACAGTCGGCGGGCACCATGTTCCAGTCGAAAACACGGGTGATCATGCCGCTTTCCCACGTGTAGTCAAGGTGCGAGCCCCAGATGACTTTTCCGATCAGTGTGGACGGGCTGGGCGGGCGCTTCTTCTCGGAACGCCGTAGCGGCGTGGCCGGCAACGGCAGCGGAGGCAAGGCTTCGCCGCCCTGCCGCATCTGGGGTTTGGCTTTGGGCGGCAAGCCCACCGGTTTGAGAAAATCATCTTCGCTGGCCGCATGCACGGACGTCACGCAGAGCAGCAGGGCGGCGGCAAGCCACCCGAGGATGAGACGCTGTTTCATGGTGTTCCCTCCGTAAGCGCGCGCTCAATGCGGTCCAGCAAGCGTCGCGCCTCAATCTCTTCGTGTGTCCAGGGGCTCTCTTTGCGGATCAGAGCGATCTGGTGCCTCGCCTGTTGAAACTGCCGTTGCGCCAGATAGAGCTTGGCTAATTCCAGCCTGAGTTTGGGCGTGTACGTTTCGTCGACCTCCGCAAGCAGAGCGCGCTGCAGGCAGACCATCGCTTTACGCGGCTGGTTGTTGCCGACCAGTGCCTGAACCTTCATCAGGTTGATGCGTGGCGAAGCCCGCTCCTCCGGCATCTCCCATTCAAGCATGTCCACCTCGGGCAGGCTTTCGCGGAAAAGGCCCTGGCTCAGCAGGTTCTGCACCCGGAAGTGGCGACTATTGTAATCGAAGAGCGCTTTCCTGTCGACTGCGGAACCGGCCAGCAACGGTGTCTGCCGCGGGATCGCCGCATACAGTTTTTGAGCGGTGGCCAGATCGTCAAGCACCAACGCGGTGTCGGCCAGATAAATGTCGAGCAGACGCGGTTCCCAGTCGGTCAGGTCTTCACGCCGGGTGGCGTTGAGAATGTCGCGCGCCTCCCGCGGCCTGTTGAGGCAGAGGTTTAGCAGGCCGCCGAAGTGCAGCGCCGCCGAAGCGCGCGCCTTGGGATCTTTCACGCGGTCGAGCAGCGCGCGGAAACAGCGTTCGGCCAACTCGTACTGTTCATCGACCTGCTGCACGCCCAAGGCGAGTTCCCGCAGCAGTGTTGGGAGATCCTCCTCAGGGATGCGGTCCAGCGCGTTCAGCACGCGCGCACCGAACGTTGCGGCTTCGGCTTCCTTTAAAAAGAAAAAATAGCCGAGTGTGATCAGCGCGTAGCCTTGCGGCTGGATACCGGCCTCGCGTTCCTGCTGTACCGCGCGGTTGAGCAGGCTGAGCGCGCGCGCGTCATCATTCTCATTTTGGCCATATCGGGGCGCGATGCGCAGAGTCTGGCGGCAGACGCGCCGCGCGCCGTCGCGCAGCGAGACCGTGAGCGTCACCGGCACGTTGCCCTCGGCGAAGTACAGGTGGTTGGTGACACGGCCGCTGCCGCGCGTGCCGTCGCCGAACTCCCACGCATAGGCGGCGGCGTCCGGCCCGTTGAGTGCGGTTGCCTCAAAGTGAACCTCGTAGCCGGTGTGTCCGCGCAGCGCGACCATGTAGGCGTTTTCCCAGATGAAATCAGGTTGTCGCGCGTCGGAAGCATCGACCAGCGGCGCGACGTACGCATAGGTGGCACGTGTAAAGTACTCCGGGCCGATCACGAAGTGGCGGGTGTCGCCCGGCAGGGTCATGGCGGCGATCGCGAAGGACGCTGCGCCGCTGTTCGCATGGAGGAAGGCGATCCGGTGCGTGCCGGCCGCGAGCGTGACAGTCCCGCGCTTGCTGCCGTCGAGGCCCTCTTTGACAGGATGGTTGCCGGGCCAGGCGGCGACCTGCTGCCCGTTGACCAGCAGGAACGAAGCGTCTGTCGACGCCACGCAAAACGTGATGGCGCCGCTTTTTGCCAGAATCAAGCCGCCCTCGTACCGGTGCAGCGCATTCGAGTTAGCGCCGAAAGGATTGTAGGCCGCGTAAATCTGTTCGGCGAAACGACCTCCTTCAAAAACAGCCTGCTGCCACAGCGTCTCAAATTCGGCGACGGTGTTGACGGTTCGTCCGTCATACCGTTTCACCAGATGCAGCAAGCCTGAACGGTGCGTGAAGGCGGGCCCGGGCAGCGGCGCGTCGGCGGAGGGGCGGACAGTGAGTCGCTCGCCGGCTTTGGCGTCAAAATGGATGCTGATCCGGCTGCCGTCGCGGTTGAGCAGATGGCAAGGACGCGGGCTGTCCGACGCATCGGCGAGCGTGAATCCGGTGAAGCGGTCTTCCATGAACAGGGTGGTCGTGGCGGTGACCGGTGCGCCGCCTTCGCCCTCGACCTGCAGCATGCGCGTCATCTCAACGGCCGGGCACGCCGTTGCGCATGAAAAACACAGGGCTGTGAACCCCTTTTGCCATGAAAGACGCATATCAAAGAAATCCCCCTATACAATGCTTACCAAGATTATCACACCCTCGGGGGGCATGGCCATCCTGTTCCCAAGGGAGCGTATTTCTGAGCGAGATCCTTTCCCAAGCCCGGTGGCCATGCTTTCTGCGCCAATCGCGCACCCTTATAATTCCATTGAAGCGTTGTTGGCCGTGCGCAAATCGGGTATAGTAGCGCCCATGATTCGAACGGGAATAGGGTATGATTCGCACCGGTTGACCGAGGGGCGGCGGCTGGTCATCGGCGGGGTGGCAATCCCTCACTGTTGCGGGCTGGCGGGTCATTCCGATGCCGACGTGCTGATCCACGCTCTGTGCGACGCGCTGCTCGGCGCGGTTGCGGACGGCGATATCGGCCAACACTTTTCCGACCGCGATGCGCAATGGAAAGACGCGGATAGCACGCTGCTGCTGCGCCGGGTGTCGGACCGTCTGATGCAGGCAGGCTGGCGCATCCTCAATACGGACGCCACGGTCGTGGCCGAAGCGCCGCGCCTGGCCCCTTATGTCCCGGCGATGCGGGCACGGCTGGCCGAAGTCATGGGAATCGAGCCGTCGCGCGTCTCGGTCAAAGCCAAAAGCAACGAGGGCATGGATGCCGTAGGACGCCGCGAGGGTATCGTCGCCATGGCGGTCGCCACGGTCTGCCGTACCTCTGCAACCCACCTTTCAGGAGATCAATGACCATGCAGGTTTACAACAGTCTGTCGCGCTCCAAAGAGGAACTGCGCACGATCGAGCCCGGCCACGTGAAGCTGTATACGTGCGGACCGACCGTTTACAACTTCGCTCACATCGGCAATTTCCGCGCGTACACCTTCGAAGACGTGCTGCGGCGCGCCCTGCTTTTCAACGGCTTTCGGGTGACGCAGGTCATGAACCTGACCGATGTGGATGACAAAACGATCCGCGGCTCGCTGGCGGCGGGCGTGCCGCTGAAAAGCTTCACCCAGCCCTACATTCAGGCGTTTTTTGATGATCTCAAGACGCTGAACATTCAGCCGGCCGAGCACTATCCGGCGGCGACGGACCACATTGCCGAGATGATCGCGCTGGTCGCCAAGCTCTTCGAGCGCGGGCTGGCCTACACCTCCGAGGATGGTTCGGTCTATTTCAGCGTGGGCAAACTGCAGGGCTACGGCAAGCTGGCGCACCTCGACCGCGAAAATCTGCGGGCCGGCGCGCGCGTGGCGCAGGACGAGTATGAGAAAGAGAGCTACGGCGACTTTGCGCTGTGGAAGGGCTGGGATGCCAGCGACGGCGACGTGGTGTGGGAGTCGCCGTGGGGACGGGGGCGCCCGGGCTGGCATCTGGAGTGCTCGGCGATGTCCATGCGTTATCTGGGTGAGACGTTCGACCTGCACACTGGCGGTATCGACAACCTTTTTCCGCATCATGAAAACGAGATTGCACAGGCCGAGGGTGCGACCGGCAAGCCGTTTGTGACGTATTGGATGCACTGCGCCCATCTGCGTGTCAACGGCGAGAAGATGTCAAAATCGCTCGGCAACTTTTTCACGCTGCGCGACCTGGTGGACAAGGGGTGGAGCGGGCGCGAGATCCGCACCGTGCTGATCAACGGGCACTACCGGCAGGCGCTGAACTTCACCTTTGACGCGCTGGACGCGGCGCGCGCCGCGCTGGCCCGCGTGGATGAGTGTGTGGACGCGCTCGGTGAGCGTGCGGCGGGGGCCGCGCCTGCGGTCGACGTGCCGGCTTGGGCGGCCGAGGCGCGTGACGCATTTGCGGCGGCGGTCAACGACGACCTGAACATGCCGGAGGCCTTTGCCGCGCTGTTCGCGCTGGTGCGCGGCAGCAACAGCGCCCTGCGCGCCGGCGCGCTGGCCGCGACCGATGCGGCGGCGCTGCTGGCGCTGGCCGACCGGATGGATAGCGTGCTCGGCGTGATCCGCTTCGGACGGGCGGATCGCGCGGAGGCGGTGCCCGCCGCGGTCACCGCGCTCGCTGAAGCTCGCGCGGCGGCGCGCGCCGCCAAGGACTGGGCGGAATCCGACCGCCTGCGCGATGAACTGGCGACCAAGGGGTGGGAAGTCCGCGATTCCAAAGAGGGGCAGAAACTGAAGAAGTTGTAACATGAGCCGTGGCGTTTTTATTACCTTTGAAGGGCCTGAGGGCAGCGGCAAGAGCACGCACATCCGGCTGCTGGCTGAGCGTCTGCGCGCGCGCGGCATCGTGGTGACGCTGACACGCGAGCCGGGAGGCACCCCGCTGGGCGAGGCGATCCGTCGTCTGCTGCAGCATGACGGCTCGGGCGAATCTCCGGAGCCGCGGGCCGAGGTGCTGCTGTTTCTGGCCAGTAGGGCGCAACACGTCGCGCGCGTGATTGAACCCGCGCTGTCCCGCGGCGAATGGGTGCTGTGCGACCGTTTCAGCGACTCCACGCTGGCCTATCAGGGCTACGGGCGCGGGTTCGATCTGGCGCAGCTTCGCGCGGTCGATGCCTTTGCGACCTGCGCGTTGACGCCCGACCTGACCGTGCTTTTGGATGTGACGCCGGAGACGAGTCGGCAGCGTCTGCGCGCGCGGCAGGCGCAAACCGCGGCCGCGCCGGACCGCATCGAACGCGAGGAGGATGCCTTTCACGCGCGACTTCGCGCCGGTTTTCTGGAGCTGGCCGCTGCGGAGCCGGGGCGTGTTGCGATTCTGACGACGGAGCGCGAGCAGGAGCAGGTCGCGGCGGAGATCCTGGCGGCGGTTGAGCGCCGTGTGTGGGGGGCGGGACATGCGGATTGATGACACCTTCGCGATGGTGAAGCGCGCGCTGGATGCGGGACGTCCGGCCAACGGCTACCTGATCGTGGGGCCGGTGCGCGGGCTCGCCATGGAGCTGGCGGTGCGCATCCTGCAGACGCTGTTTTGCCGGGAGGCAACAAAGCCGTGCGGCGCTTGCGACGGTTGCCGGCACGTCGCGGAGCGGAGCGAGGCCGACATCCACTGGATTTTTCCTGAGAAAAAATCTCGCGTCATCAGCGCGGAGCAGATCCGAGAGAAACTGATTCACGAGATCACGCAGACCGCGTTCGGCGGCGGCTGGAAGGCCGGAGTGTTGGCCGGCGTGGACCGTTTGAACGAGGCCTCTGCCAACGTGTTCCTGAAGACACTTGAGGAGCCTCCGGAGCGGACGCTGTTTCTGCTGCTGACGGACGCGCCGCAACAGTTGTTGCCAACCATCGTGTCGCGCTGCCAGCGCATCGATCTGGACACCGCGCGCGAATTGGGCGAGCCGTGGCGCAGCCGGGTGATCGAGACGCTGGCGAGTCCGCTGCTGAAACATCCGGTCGAGAAGCAGGCCATGGCCGGCATGCTGTTCGGCATTCTGACGGAAATTAAAGGCAAGGCGCAGCAATTGGTGGAGGAGGAAGACGCCTCAAGCGCGGTGGCGGAGGATGAGGATGACGACGTGTTTACCGCTCGCGTCAGCGCCCGTTACCGGGAGATGCGAACCGATTTTCTGCTGACCGTGTTGCGCTGGTTTCGCGATTTGCTTTTGGTCAAGTCAGGCGGTGCCGACGAACTGGTTTACAACCGGGCACAGATCGAGTTGCTTAAGGCGCGCAGCGCGCGGTTGTCCTTGGCGCAAACGCTCTATAACGTGACGGCGGCAGAAGAGCTGGCGCGGCAGATGGAGCGGAATCTGTCAGAAGAGAATGTGCTGGCTTTCACGCTGGACCGCATGTATCACGGGGTGGCGTAGTGGAGGGGCAATGGTAACGGTCGCACGCATACGGATGCCCGAAAACGGCGTGTTTCAATGCCGCGTGTCGGCGGCGTTGACGCTGATGCCTGGCGACCGCTGCCTGATCGAACTTGATTACGGTCTGGATGTCGGGACGGTCTTGGAGCTGTACGGCGTGAACGAAGGGGCGGGGGCGGCTGACAAGGCCCCAGCCTACCGTGTGGTGCGGATGTGTTCGGAGAGCGAACAGGCACGCGAGGCCGAACAGGCGTCGCGGGCAGAGAAAGCCAAGCAGGCCTTCATGCTGTCGGCGCGCCATGAGAAGGGCCACGTCAAGATGCTGCACGTGCGCTTTTCGTATGGCGGCGAACGGCTCTTCATCCGTTACTCGGCGCAGATTCCCGTGGATCTGAGGCGTTTTGTCGGCCAGGTGCAGCGTGATTTCAAGACACATGTCGATCTGTGGCAGGTCGGTGTGCGCGACGAGGCGGCGCTCATCGGCTGTTTGGGACCGTGCGGGCGTTCGGTGTGCTGCTGCACGTGGCAGCGTCAGTTTCAGCCGGTCAATGTGCGGATGGCTAAAACTCAGGAAATGTCGTTGAATCCCGGGGCGATCAACGGGACATGCGGGCGGCTGAAATGCTGCCTGCGCTTTGAGTACGAGCAGTACCGCGCCGCCGGGGAATCGTTGCCGGAACACGGCAGTCTGGTGCGCTGCGAAGAGTATGAGGATGCTGAAGGCGTCGTGGTGGGGCGCGATGTCATGCGCGGCCGGTTGACCGTGCGCACGGCGGACGGACGCTACCTTACGGTTGCGTGTGACCGCGTGACCGTGACACGCCGGATGTTTTTTGACGATCGTGGCAAGGAGATCGGACATGAAGATTCTGCTGGTGAATGGTCCTAATTTGAAGGCGCTCGGCACGCGCGAGCCAGCCATTTATGGGCACGAGACGCTGGATCAGATCGTGTCGCGCGTGAAAGCCGCCGCAGCGGCGAAGGGCGTGGCGCTTGATGCGGTACAGAGCGACATCGAAGGCGAACTCGTGGCGGTGATCAACGCGGCGCGCGGGGTGTACGACGGGATTGTGATCAACCCTGCGGCCTACACGCACACCAGCGTGGCGTTGCGCGACGCGATCGCGGCCAGCGGCGTGACCACGGTTGAAGTGCATCTTTCGAATACGCACAAGCGCGAAGGGTTCCGCCACGCGAGCCTGACGGCGCCTGTCTGCGTGGGGCAGGTCATGGGCTTCGGCGGAGCGGGATACCTGCTGGCTCTGGACGGCTTGCTTGACGTTTTGAAAACAAAGTAGGGGAGAGGTCACATCATGGGCGAACCAAAGGCTTCGGTTAAACTGTGGATCGTAGGCTCGATCGGCATTGACGATATCAAAACGCGTAACGCCGACCGCAAGAACCTGCTGGGCGGATCGGTTCCGTACAGCTCGGTCGCGGCCTCTTTTTTTGCGCGGACCGGCGCGGTGGGGGTGGTGGGGGATGATTTTCCGACCGCTTTCGAACGGCGCTGGAAGGGGTTCGGCATCGATCTCGCCGGTGTCCAGCATCAGGCAGGTGACACGTTCCGTTGGGCATGCGAGTACGACGAGAACATGATCGAGCGGACGACGCTGAAGACTGAACTGGGCGTCTTCGCCGCATTCATGCCCGAGTTGCCCGCAGGCTACCGCGCTGCACCGTTTGTGTTGTTGGGCAATATTCAGCCTGAGCTGCAGATGCACGTGTTGAAGCAGGCTCAAGGCGCAAAATTTATTGCGTTGGACACGATGAACCTGTGGATCGAGATCGCGCGTCCGGCCTTGCTGAAGGTGATTCGGCGGGTGGATCTTCTCACGATCAACGACGGCGAAGCGCGCCAACTGACCGGCAAGTGGAATCTGAGAGCGTGCGCCGAGGCAATTCTCAAGATGGGGCCGCGATACGTGGTCATCAAAAAAGGCGAGCACGGCGCGCTGCTTTTTTCAAAGACAGGCGTTTTCATCGTTCCGGCCTATCCGGTGTGCAAGTTGGTGGATCCGACCGGTGCGGGGGATTCCTATGCGGGCACCTTTATGGGTTATCTGGCGCGCGCGGGCCGAGTCACAGACGGGGTTCTGCGCGAGGCGCTCGTGCACGCCAGCGCATTGGCGTCGTTCGGTGTGGAGGGCTTCAGCTTGGAACGCTTCCAAAAACTGTCGCCGGCAGAGATCCGGTCGCGCGTCAGCGAATTGAAGCGCATGATGAGGGTGTGACGTCGTGAACTTCGCACTCCTGATCAAACCGGCCTCGGCCGACTGCAACCTGCGGTGCGACTATTGTTTTTATCTGGATCGCGCCGCCCTTTATCCGGAAACGCCGCTGCACCGCATGAGCGAGGCCGTGCTGGACCGGCTGGTGCGCAGCTATCTGGCCTCACCTCAGCCGACGCATACGTTCATCTGGCAGGGGGGGGAGCCGCTGTTGATGGGCGAGGTTTTTTACGAGCGCGTGACTGATCTGCAGATGGCGTATGGACGGCGCGGCGCGTCGGTCTCGAATGTCCTGCAGACCAACGCAACGTTGATGACGGATCGGCTGGCCCGCCATTTGCGCGGCGCACGGTTTTTGACCGGGGTGAGTTTAGACGGACCCGCGCACCTGCATGACGCGGCGCGCAAAGACATGGGCGGGCAGGGGACGCACGCGCGCGTCATGGAAGGAATCGCCTGTCTGTCGCGCAACCAGGTTCCGTTTAACATCCTGACGCTGGTGAGCCGTCACACGGTCTCGCATCCGCTGGACATTTACGAGTACTTGGTCAAAGGGATGCGAGACCG
>ENA-UPXM01002126-UPXM01002126.1-activated-sludge-metagenome-genome-assembly--contig:-NODE-2126-length-23791-cov-7.861139_pt1 | contig 23791 bp, 27 predicted proteins | sample MGYA00238178_ERZ772708 | MGnify/ENA primary metagenome ERZ772708 (study PRJEB29002, sample SAMN05720212) | activated sludge metagenome | isolation source: anaerobic digester from wastewater... | reverse complement strand
GTATCAGCAAGCGATTTAGCTAAACATAAGCCTGCTGGCCCGGCACCGATAATCGCAATATCCACATGAGTTGTCATGGTGATTACTTTCAGAATAGATACAAAATTGGGTCTACATTCCAGCAGAATATGAATGCTCAAACACCTTGCTGAATTGGTGTTTTTTTAGCTAAATTTCTAATAAAAACACTACAACCTTTTTCGATGCCCTGTGAGCCTTATAAACAAAGGCTCACAGGGCATAAAATTTTTCTCGGCGCGTTTCTCAGCAAACTTTTATGGTTGTACAGGTGCGTTTTGCGTGGGCTTGATACCTGTTGCCGCATGATTTCTGGCTTGCCCCGCTGGCGCTAAACTGTCGCGTTTTTCATTCAGTGTTTTGTTGATTTCAATCCCATTACGGTAGTAATTATCATCAATGACAGGATCTGGCCGGGTAATTGCAAGATACGCCGTTATAAAGCCAGCAATAATCACAATAAACGGCCCCGCCATTAAAAACCAAACGTATCCGTAACGCCACCATGGTTTGGTATCTAGTTTTTCCATGCTCTTTCCTTTTTGTTTGTGACGATCAATGCTTAAGAATATTACGCTGACTAGCGCGGCACTAGAAATACAGATTTCTCTGTTACTGTCTGCTGACCTTCTAATGACTGAATCTCAAACTTAATTTTATGCGAGCCAGAATCCAGTGTGCCATCAGCTATTTTTAAGTCAACAATCACTGAGCGTGATTCAGCAGGCTTCACCTCAATCGATTTAAGATGATGTTCATCATCACCTTCGACATCCTTGGTGGCTTCTGTCTCAATTTCCACATCTTTTAAGCCCGTCACATTTAACACATAATGCTGCGTGGATTCAGTGCCGTTCATAATTTGCAGGCGGTACACGTTTTCAATTTTACCATCATCACTCAGCCGCGCCATCACGCCATCGCGCATCACATTCACCCTGAAGGGCGTTCTTAACCACAAACTTGCAACCACAGCCACAATCAAAGCCAATAATACCGCCGAGTAAATTAACACGCGTGGACGGAATACGCGCTGTATCATTTGCTGACGTGACCAATTGTTGGTAACCGCATTTTGTGTTGAGTACTTCACTAGCCCACGCTCGTAACCCATTTTATCCATCACGGTATCGCACACATCAGCACAGGCGCCGCAACCGATGCACTCATATTGCAATCCTTTACGGATATCAATGCCGGTGGGGCACACTTGCACGCATAACGTACAGTCTATACAAGCCCCTAACTGCTTATCAGCGCTTTTAGCCTGATTCACTTCCGCTTTGCGAGAACGACTACCGCGTGGTTCTCCGCGCGCCTCATCGTAGGTGACAATCAAAGTATCGTCATCAAACATCGCACTTTGAAAACGTGCATAAGGACACATGTACTTACACACTTGCTCACGCATATACCCCGCATTACCATAAGTAGCAAAGCCGTAAAATAATATCCAAAATGTCTGCCAAGGGCCTAAATTGTTCGCCAGCACTTCGGTCGCGAGTTCACGAATTGGTGTGAAATAACCGACAAAAGTAAACCCCGTCCACAATGCAAACACTATCCAAGCAACCTGCTTGGCTGTTTTTCTAAACGCCTTATTAGCTGACATGGGCGCAGCATCCAACTTCATTCTGGCTGCCCGGTCGCCTTCAATTTTCCGTTCTATCCATAAAAATATCTCGGTATAAACAGTTTGCGGGCATGCGTAACCGCACCACAGGCGACCTGCCACTGCAGTAAAGAGGAACAGTGATAAAGCTGAAATAATAAGGATTGCGGTAAGATAAATTAAGTCCTGCGGATAAAAGACTAAATTGAAAATATAGAACCGTCTTGCTTCTAAATCAAAAAGTAAGGCCTGACGACTACCCCAGTTAATCCAAGGCACGCCATAGAAAAAGAGTTGTGTGATCCATATTATTACCCAACGCCAACTAGTAAAAAAACCTGATACGCTACGAGGATAAATTTTCTCCTGCGATGCATATAGAGAAATCATGACATCTTCTAGGGGCACTTTGGTTTCTTCAACTTTTGTTGAATTGACGTTACTCGTAGGCTTTTCGCTCATTTAACTGACCTTGCAGGATGTTTACAAAATTGAAAAGCCCCCATCAATACTAAAACCATTGATGGGGGCCTGAATAACAACAACCACTACTTGTTGTTTGACAAACCCCAAACGTATGCGGCTAACACTTGAATTTGTGCGGGCGTAAATTTCGATTCCCACGCAGGCATTTGGTTCATTTTACCTTCGTTGATACGCTTGATAATCGCAGCCTCACCCGCACCATGTAACCATATGCTATCTGTCAGGTTGGGGGCGCCAATATCTTGGTTGCCCTTACCTTCAGCGCCATGGCATGCGGCACATACTGCGAACTTCTCTTTACCCAAGCCTGCGCGGGCAGAGTCATGCATGCTACCAGAAAGGCTAAGTACATAATTGGCGACGTTCTTAACATCTTCCTCGTTACCAACCGCTGCGGCCATCGGTGGCATCATGCCAATACGGCCGCCCACCAAGGTTTCATGAATCTTCTCTGGGCTTCCACCATACAACCAGTCAGTATCTGTCAGGTTCGGAAAACCGCGGCTACCCTTAGCATCTGACCCATGACATTGCGCACAGTTATTCATAAACAGGCGCTCGCCAATTGCTTTTGCATCTTGGTTCTTAGATAACTCTTCAGGGCTTAACGCTGCAAATTTAGCGTACAAAGGTTCCAACGCCTTATTGGCCTCTGCAACCTCTTTGTCATACTGATTTGCAGAGGTCCAGCCCAATTTACCTGCATAACTACCCGCACCAGGATACGCCACTAAATAGAACAATGAAAAAACAATTGTTAAAATAAACATCCCCACCCACCAGCGTGGTAGCGGATTATTCATTTCACGAATATCTTCATCCCAAATATGGCCACTGGTATTATCGCCCGGCTTACTTGCCACTTTAATTCTGCTGGTGAGCCAGAGCCCTAGACCGCAGGCTACAATGCCACCGACGGCGATGACCGTGATAAACACAGGCCAAAAATTACTTGTAAAATCGCTCATTTTATTTTCCTTTAGCTTTTAACTTTAGTTTTTCGCATTTTTGCTAATACGCTTTTGCTTGGTGACTAGAGTTTATTCACTTAATCTTCTTTAAAAGGCAGGTTGGCTGCTTCTTTAAAGTCGCTAGACTTTCGATTGCGCCACACCCATACAGCAATACCTATAAACACGATGAAGCTTAAAACCGTTGCTACGATACGTAATGTATTGATGTCCATGGTGGTCACTCCCTATTTCAAGTGAATGCCAAGTACTTGCAAGTAGGCAATCAAAGCATCCATCTCAGTTTTGCCCTTCACTTCATCCACCGCTCCTGCGATGTCAGCGTCGGTATATGGCACACCGACTGCGCGAAGCGCTTTCATGTGTGAAGGCATTGCCTCCGCATCCACCAGATTCTTCTCTAGCCAAGGATACGCAGGCATAATGGAATCAGGCACCAAGTCACGCGGTTGATTGAGGTGAATGCGGTGCCAATCATCACTGTATCTTCCACCCACACGTGCTAAATCAGGGCCGGTACGTTTACTGCCCCATTGGAACGGATGATCATAAACAGATTCACCCGCAACAGAGTAATGACCGTAACGCAACGTTTCAGCACGGAACGGACGAATCATTTGCGAATGGCAGTTATAGCAACCTTCACGCTGATAAATATCACGACCCGCCAACTGTAGCGAGGTATAAGGCATCAAACCTTTAATTGGCTCAGTCGTTGTTTTTTGAAAGAATAGTGGCACAATTTCCACCAACCCACCAAAAGCCACTGTGATGAGAATCAAAACAATCATCAAAAAGCTATTGGTTTCTACTTTTTCGTGGTTATTACCGATTTTTTCTTTATGATTTGACATAGTGTTTTCCTTAAGCGTGTGCATGAACTTGCGGAATAGCAACTGTCACAGCTTTACCGCTTGTTGCTGTTTTAATCACATTCCACAACATAATCGTCATACCACTCAAATAGAGCAGACCACCTAACAGCCGAATAGTGTAGTAAGGGGTTTTTGCTTTTACTGACTCAATAAATGTGTAAGTTAATGTGCCATCGGCATTAATTGCACGCCACATTAAACCTTCCATCACACCAGAAATCCAAAGCGCTGCAATGTAGAGCACAATACCGATCGTTGCTAGCCAGAAGTGCAACTCAATCGCTTTCACACTGTACATTTGTTTTTTTCCAAACAATCTTGGCACCATAAAGTACAGTGAACCCATTGAAACCATGCCCACCCAACCTAGCGCGCCTGAGTGTACGTGACCGACTGTCCAATCAGTGTAGTGAGAGAGTGAGTTCACAGTTTTAATCGCCATCATCGGACCTTCAAACGTACTCATGCCGTAGAAAGAGAGTGAAACAATTAAGAAACGTAAAATTGGGTCAGTACGCAATTTATGCCACGCGCCAGACATGGTCATGATACCGTTAATCATACCGCCCCAGCTTGGCGCCAACAGCACAAGTGAAAACACCATGCCCAGTGATTGCGTCCAGTCAGGTAAGGCCGTGTAGTGCAGATGGTGAGGACCCGCCCACATATAAGTGAAAATCAATGCCCAGAAGTGAATAATGGACAAGCTGTATGAATACACAGGGCGCTCAGCTTGCTTTGGCACAAAGTAGTACATCATGCCCAAAAAGCCGGCCGTCAAGAAGAAACCTACCGCGTTATGACCATACCACCATTGCACCATCGCATCTTGCACACCGGCATAAGCAGAGTAAGACTTCCAGAAACTCGCCGGCACTGCCGCACTGTTAACGATGTGCAACAACGCCACAGTAAGAATAAATGCCCCTAAAAACCAATTGGCAACATAAATATGCTTAATATTACGCTTGGCAATAGTACCAAAGAATACGATTGCATAAGACACCCATACCACTGCAATCAGCAAATCAATTGGCCACTCAAGCTCAGCATACTCTTTACTTTGCGTGAAGCCCAACGGCAAAGACACTGCCGCAGCAACAATCACTAGCTGCCAGCCCCAGAAGGTAAACGCAGCAAGCTTAGGCATAAAGAGCCGTGTTTGGCAGGTACGCTGTACAATATAGTATGACGTAGCAAACAACGAACAGCCACCAAATGCAAAAATCACCGCATTGGTATGCAGTGGTCGTAAACGACCAAAACTGGTCCAAGGTAAGCCTAGATTAAGTTCCGGCCAGACAAGTTGTGCGGCGATAATCACGCCTACCAACATGCCAACCACACCCCAAACCACGGCCATGATTGAAAATTGCCGTATAACCCCATCGCTATACGTATTTGATTGTAAATTTAAGTCTTGCATTTAATTCTCCCGTTTTTTGTGCTTTTCACTACTTTTGTATCAGTTACGATTTTACACCTTTAATGAGTCACATGCGGCATTTTGCCGCACGGGACTTTAAATTCATTTGATTCAAATCAATCTTCGTGCAGAATACGCTCGCCTTCCGCTTCAACCTCTTCAAACTGGCCCGTGTAAATTGCCCACCAAAGCCCGCCCAATACCGCAAACACCAAAACTACAGACAGTGGAATAAGCAAAAATAGAATGTCCATGATATTGATATTCCTTATAAAGTTGGCGTAATGAGTTTAGTCGCGTTCGCCAAGCGCGCTGCGTTAAGTACCACCAGCAGCGAGCTCAAGGCCATTCCCAACCCGGCAAGCCATGCGGGCAACATGCCTGCAACCGCCAGTGGAACACATGTCGCATTGTAAACAGCGGCCCATATTAAGTTTTGCTTCACGATGCGCATGGTGCGCTTTGCCTGAAGTATCAAATGCGGCACCCTATTTAATTCCCCGCTCATTATAACAAAGTCTGACTGCGATTGGGCTAGTGGAACGGCTTGTCCCATCGCAATCGACACATGGGCTGCAGCCAGCACAGGCCCATCATTCAGGCCGTCACCCACCATCGCAACCTGATGACCTTGCTGCTGTAAAAACTGTAGACGCTGTAGTTTTTCTTGCGGTGTGCAGCCACCACTCACTTGGGAAATTCCAACCTTATTCGCAATACGCGTTACGGATTGCAATTTGTCGCCGGACAATACCTCAACCGCTAAACCCGAGCGCTGTAACGCACTGACAGCGCTGGCAGCATCTTCTTTCACAGCTTCTATTACTTCAAAGCTTGCAAGCCAGACTTTGTCAGCAACTAAGTACACCAATGAGCCCTGTTCGCTTTCACGGGCCTGCTGGGCATTTTGCAACACCTCATTTGCGATTTCGCAAAATTTTGCTGAGCCTAATTTAAGTTTGCCTAGGCTGGCATCTGCAATTAAGCCGAAGCCCGAAATCTCTTGTACGTTACTTACTGCAAATTGTGCATCATCTGCTAAGCTGGATTGATTAGCCCGTACCAGCGCGCGAGAGACGGGATGAAGCGAGTGTTGCGCCATTTGGGATGCCACAGCCAAGACTGTCGACTGGCTAAGATGTGCGGCTGTTGAGATTTTGCCGATTTCCATACGGTCATGTGTGAGCGTACCTGTTTTATCAAACACCACCGTGTCAATGGTCGTCAGCGCTTCCAGCGCCTGCATTTTTCTCACTAACACACCACTTTTTGCAAGTGCCCCGGAAACCGTCAACATCGCCGCAGGCGTTGCTAAAGAGAGTGCGCAAGGGCAAGTAACAATCAGCACGGCTACCGCTGCCATAAGCGCACGGCCATGATCTTCTTGCCACAAAAAGGCTGCCGAGGCAGCGGCGGCGAATAATACCGTAATTAAAAAGGGGCGCGCAATACGGTCTGCCAACAAGGCTAAGCGAGGCTTTTCTGCAGAAACGCGTTCCATCAACGCCACAATTTGTGCGTAGCGGGTAGTTTGGCCGATTTTATCGATACGAACCTGCACAGCAGCTGATAAATTGTAACTACCCGCAATCACCTCGGCACCCAACGCTTTAGGCACCGCACGCGACTCGCCTGTTAATAATGCTTCATCCGCACTGGTGTTACCAAGCTGGATTGTGCCGTCTGCAGGGAATGTTTCACCAGGCAACACGCGCACAATATCGCCTAATGCCAATTGACGTACAGCCACACGCTCAAAACCGCCATCCGCTTTTTGTCGCTCCACACTTGCGGGCAACCTGAGCATGAGGGCATCGAGCGCCCCCGCAGTGCGATCACGCATGCGTAATTCTATCCATCGGCCTGTGAGCAAGAAAAACACAAACATAGTGAGTGAATCAAAATAGACTTCAGCACCCCACCAACCGTTGGGTTCAAAAGTTGCAGCCGTGCTCACTATAAACGTAATGAGTATGCCCAATGCCACTGGCATATCCATACTGATTTGCCGCATTTTCAAATCATTGAACGCGTTGCTGAAAAATGGTCCTGAAGAAAAAAGTAGTACGGGAAGCGTCAGCACCCATGAGGCCCAGCGCAACAAATTCAACATGTCAGGTGTCATTTCACCTGCATTGGCAACATAGGCTGGGTAGGCGTACATCATGACTTGCATCATGCAAAAGCCAGCCACTAACCAGCGCCACAGCATTAAACGTTGATTTTTACGACGCGAATCTTGTGCAAAGGCATCGGCCGCGGGCAGGGCGCGATAGCCTGCCTTACTAACTGCACTTAACCAGTCTGACGGTTTGGTAATCGCGGCTGACCAGACAATGCGTGCACGGCCACTGGTGGCATTCACTTCCGCGCTACTGACGCCTTGCACCGCTTTAAGTGCTTTTTCAACATTAAATGCACAAGCCGCACAGTGCATGCCTTCAATGGCTAGGCGCGACTCCCAGTCTTGCTGCTCGTTTTCAAGAGGTTGACTAAAGCTTGACCACTCCGCGGGGTCATCCAGCGCAATCCAAGCGCGTTCGTCTGACTCCAGCGACGTGGATGATGATTGGGCTTGAGGAATTGCTGGCGTTAACATGTGAACATTTTACCACTGTGAAATTTGCTGGCGAGCATAACATACGCGCTTATCTCGACATTGACACACATCAACCCAGAATAGTTTGAATGTTCTAAAAAAATTCTATTTTTAAGTAAGCACTTATTTATTCATCAACACCCTCTACCCGTCATACCAGCTCAGGCTGGTATCCAGTGACGCGCAAAGCACGTCGATTCTTGGTTCTGGCTAGATTCCAGCTTTCGCTGGAATGACGAGGGTAACAAATTAGCATATCCTTAAGATGTACATTAATTTGTACATAAAATTCGTAGCAAAATTTTACGACGCTCAACCTTTTAACATTGCTTAAAATGTGCCGAGAAAATTTTGAAGCTCTGCGAGCCTTGTAAATAAAGGCTCGCAGAGCTTCACCAAAGGTTTGCATGTTAAAAACGTGAAAAAATCTTATTTTGATGGCCAAATAACTCTAACCAACAGGCCATTACCAAGTGGCCGATCTTGAAGTTCTAGTGTGGCACCGTGTAACGTGGCGATACGCTGCACAATCGACAACCCTAAACCGCTGCCTTCTTCGCCACTGCCTGCGATGCGATAAAAACGCTTTTGTACTTGTTCGCGCTCTGCTGGCGAAATACCTGGCCCAGTGTCCGCAATTTCAAGCACCGTACCAGAATTGTCTGGCGCATGGCTTTCATACACAACGCTTTCAGATACACGGCCTTCATAAACTTTCACGCTTACTTGGCCGCCATCTGGTGTGTAGCGAATGGCATTGTCCAATAAATTGCGTAGCAGCAAGCCCAATTGAATTTCATCGCCTACCACCTGACAAGGTGTGCCGTCAGCCAGTTGCAGCTCAATTTTTTTGGCTTGCGCGAGTGGCGCCAAATCCGCCAAAACGCTACTTGCCAACGCATGCAAATCAAGCGGATGGTAATGCGTAAGTGCAGTTTCCGGGTCTACTCTTGCCAAGGTTAACAATTGCTCAACCAATCGAGTGGCACGATCCACGCCGTGCAATACATTTTCTAGCGCCTTTTGGCGTTCCGCGCCGTCTTTTGCCCGTAAGGCAACTTGCGCTTGAATTTTAAGTGCCGCTAGCGGTGTACGTAATTCATGTGCGGCATCTGCAGTAAAACGTCGTTCACCCTCAAAGGCTTCAGCTAATCTGGCAAATAAATCGTTGAGCGATTGCACTAAAGGCGCCACTTCTTCGGGCACGTCCGTCATCGCCACAGGCTCTAAGCGATTTGCAGTTCTTTGTTTCACTTCATGTTTAAGCGTATTTAAGGGCTTTAGTCCTGCGCCAACACCAAACCAAATTAGCAGCGCCAGCACGGGCAAAGCAAAAAATGTAGGCATAAACATCTTTAGCGTAATATGCCGCGCCAAAGCCTCACGGCCAGATAAAGGCTCAGCCACTTGTATCATAAATTCATGGTGAGAATCCCAACGGGTGAGCACCCGCCAAGCAGCGTCATCAATGATGGCTTCGCTAAAGCCTTCGCGATTACTGCCCATCACCGTCGTTGGTGCTGAGGTTGAGCGCATCAATAGATTATGTTCATCCCAAATTTGAAAGGCCAATTTTTGCTCATACTCGTGCTTGATGGCAATTTCTTCTTCGCCATGCTCAATGCGCTCGTGTATTTCATGCCGCGTTGTGCCTAATAGCACTTGAGCAGATTGGGCGAGTTGTGCATCAAATAAGCGGTCAATTTCTTCACGCGATTCTAAATGCGTAAACCATGCGGTAACCAACCAAACAAGACCAAGGCCAGCGGACAACAATAACACCAGACGCAACCTGAGTGAGCGCATACTCATGGCTTATCCTGATCAATCACATAACCCACTCCACGTAAGGTGCGAATCAAATTACTGCCCAGTTTTTTTCTTAAATGGTGAACATGCACTTCAATCGAATTACTCTCGACTTCTTCACCCCAGCCGTATAAATGCTGCTCTAATTGCTCGCGTGACTGTACGCGGCCAACGTGCAACAACAGCTCGTGCAATAATGTAAACTCTCGCGCTGACAGCTCGACGCTTTTACCCTCTAGCGTCACTTGATGCGTTTCGGGGGTAAGAATAATGCTGCCATGCTGTAAACTTTGCGTGACTTGACCTGCGCTACGACGCAAAAGCGCATTGATACGTGCAATTAATTCATCTAAATCAAACGGTTTAATTAAGTAATCATCTGCCCCTGCATTTAAGCCAGATACACGGTCAGCAACAGTATCACGCGCAGTGAGCACTAACACCGGAACCTTGGAATGCGTAGCGCGCAACCATTTAAGTAAGTCTGTGCCGCTTAATTTTGGTAGGCCTAGATCGAGCACCACCACTGCATAATCTTCTGTTTGTAGGGCAAGTTTTGCCGCTTGGCCATCTTGCGACCAGTCCACCGCAAAGCCGGCCTGCTTTAAGCCGGCTCGCACGCCATCGCCCAGCAGGGCATCATCTTCTACTAACAGAATTCGCATGCCTTTATATTAACGCGGAATCTTAATCTGTGACTCTGAAAAATCACCTTTTTCAGCATTTTTATGACACGCCACACAGTTTGATGCACTGCCAATGCTTTTGCGTTTAAATGTATTGGCAGAAACTTCATCGTGCTTACTGGTGAAGTAGGGTGTTTCACTGATACGCAATGGCGTTGAATTAGCAGGAATTGACTGATTTATGCGCTTAGCGCGACGATTATCTTGTTTATCGGCACTGTTCAATGCAAGAAAAGCGGTAATCTCTTTTTGTGTGGCGGCATCTAGGCTCGCATTCTCACCAAAATGTTTATCGAGGCCCAACATCATTTTATGCCAAGACCGCTCTGGCAATAAGCCTGGGTGATACAACATATGACAACTGCTGCACTCTGCCGCCCATTTTGCATTGCTCACCACAGGCATTGACCTACCGCCTTCTTCCATTCCGCCACTGGCAAGCAGGACACTTGTTGAGCTCACGCTCGTTAGAAGTAATAATAGTTGCATCCATTTTTTCATGATGATTCTCCTTTATTTAATACTTAACATGTAACTGATGTAATCGCCTTTTTCTTGCGCAGTACAAGCACGCTCCAGCACATCCTTACAATTTCTGCCAAACCATTTTTCTACTTTTGCTGCATCGGTAAAACGTTTGGGGTTAACGATTGGCGCCATAGGCTCAATGAGCTTATTCGCGCGTGTTTTGCCTTGGTTACGCGGGTCAGCCGTGTGGCAAGTGGCACAGCTCACATTTTTGCCATCGCTATGCACGCGTTCTGTTTTAAAAAATGTGGCGCCTTTTTCTGCTGAAAATCCTGTAAATGCAGAATGCTCTTGTTTAGCCTGTACCTCATACTGTTTAAGTAGTTCTTGAGGTGGTGCAGCAAATGTATTAAAACTTAACACTAGTCCGATAAGTAAGATAGTCTTACGCATGATGCTCTCCTTGTATGTGTTGGCTGGTTTCAGCAATTTGTGATGAATTGGATTCAATTTCATATTGATAACCGGTCACCATTGCTTGCGCCAATGGCGTCTTATCTTTTACTTCATGCCAGATAAGTGCGGCGATATGGATGACGACAAAGCCCATTAAAAAGTAGTAAATAATTTCGTGCGGCTCTTCAAAAAAATCTTCTAACCAAGCCATGTCACCAAACCAGGCATTGAATGGCCCAGCACTATGCTCAATGGCGGCAAGCCCCAAACCAGTCACCGCCATGATGACAAGTAAGCCATACACGAGCAAATAAGCCCCGCTGGCGAGCGTGTTATGCCCAAAACGCGGTGTGGCTTTAAAGTTAAAATGCCGAACCGCACCCCACCATGCGGCTGGGTGCCACATATCTGAAAACCTAGCATGGCGCGGCCCCACAAAGCCCCACACCAAGCGCGCGACCACGCCCACCACTAATGCGTAGCCAATATAAATATGCATCTGCCATAAAGTGTCTTCACCTACGCCTTTTTCAAATAACTCTGACAACCAAATGGTTGTCATCAAAAAGACAATCACCAGCCCATTCCAAAGGTGAATCAAACGCAATACGGGATCGTAAATTTTTTGTCGTTGATACGTAATCGTTTCCATTTTTGCACTCCTTTTCATTTAAAGTTAAGTGCATCTTAGAACGCGATTCTTAACATAACCTTAATTGTAAAATTGTTTTTTTACCTACAAAAAAAGACTAAAAAATAAACAAAAATCGCCCGAGAAAAAAATAATGCCCTGTGAGCCTTTATTTACAAGGCTTACAGGGCATAGAAAAAGGTTGCGCTTAAGTTAAAGGATTTTAAAGAAGCATTTTCTATTAAATAAAGATTAAAAATAGCATGCGCAAGTACTTTATGCCTGCGAATTATTTTGCAGCAATTGTTGCTCGAGCACTCGAATGCGCTCCAGAAGCACCAAGGTTAAACTCAATGCATCGGGTGCCAAATCAAAATCTCGCTTCAGTCTTGAAACCGTTCTGATGGCAACAAGACATTGGCCACTAAAGCACCACGCTTGGCTTTGCTGCGTCACCGCTGCTGGAACACATCGAATAGGGTTAAGAGCACCGGTTTCTACTAGCCATTCAAGTTCTTCAGCAGATAAACCCGAAAGTTCTAAGAGCTCACTTGCAGTAACCTCATGGTGTTCATCTAGCCACAACAACTCTGCGTCATTATTTTTCATTGGTAGTATCCAATCCAAAGTGGGTGCGCGGATTAAAACTTGAAATATCCGCCAACTGTTTCATCAATGCTACTTCTTGTTCAGACGGGTTGGGCGTAACAACAATTTGCAACACAGCAAAAAGATCACCATGTGCTTGATTTTGCTTGGGCAAACCATGGCCTTTGATGCGCAATTTTTTGCCGCTATTCATGCCAGCGGGTATTTTAAGATTAACTGGCCCATCTAAAGTGGGCACTTTTACAGTTGCGCCTAGAGTAGCCTCCCAAACGGTGACCGGCAAATCAATCAACAGATCATGCTCGGCTACACGAAATAATGGGTGCGCAATGAAGGAGATATTTAAATATAGGTTACCATTTTTACCGCCGTTTGCGCCTTTGCCACCTTTGCCTCTGAGCAGCAACTTTTGGCCATGACTCACGCCCTTAGGAATTCTTGCTTTAAAAGTATGCGCAACGCGCTTGAGTTGACCCTGATTGTCATATTCAGGTACGGTGAAATTCAAATCAACCATCGCGCCGTGATAGGCGTCTTCCAGTGAAATCTGTACGGCCAGTTCATAATCCTGACCCGGCATTGGCCTATGCCCACCTTGATGTGGTCCCTGCCGTCTGCCGGCAAAATTGGCAAATAAATCAGATAAATCGATGTCGTCAAATGAATAACTCTGCCCGCCCTGACTGCCTGACCAATTTGGCGGCGGCCTGAATTCCTGGCCGGATGGGTGACTGCCTAACGCGTCATAAGCTGCTCGCTTTTCGCTATCTTTCAATGTGGCATACGCTTCACCGATTTCTTTAAATTTTTCTTCTCCCGCAGGGTCTTTTGAGATGTCTGGATGATACTGGTGCGCAAGTTTTCGATAAGCCTTTTTAATCTCATCACTTGTTGCCGTACGAGATACTCCAAGAATTTCGTAATAATCTTTAAATTTCATGTTTGGTTTGTTGAACGCCTGTTAGTTAAACTTTCTACGCAAAAGTATAGCCATAACAGCTAACGAGGTATCTCATCGCACTAATGCTTATGATTTTTCTCTTTTGCTTTACCTTTGTTTTGATGTTTATTTTTTTGCTTACCATGGTATGAGTCGTCATAGGCATCATGCCTGTCATCATGATGAATTTCACGATAACGCGGGGCATAATCATTGTAATACCAGTTATCTTGAACAAAATATACAGGTTCACCGCATGCATGGTATCGGCCACAAAACTTGGGCCAATTTCTGGCATGCCCCGGCGGAACACGTAAATAAATAGGCTCACGTTCTATGTACACCCGTTCTACAATCCTAGGCTGGCGATAGATTACTCGTGGTGGCGGGTAAGGATAATCGCCAATATCAATTCGCCCGTAAAACCCAGGTTGACCAATACTGACTGAAACCCCCACATCAGCCGCAAACGCGCCACCGAACATTGCAAAAAATAACAGTGCCGCCGTAAATAACTTAATTTTCATCATTCCACCTTTTCAACCACTTCATCTATGAAACCTCGCAGAACTACTCTACAGGTGCCTTCAAAATCTCAATCACTTCATCGTCTTCTACTTGTGGAAAATTCAGGTAAAACTGGCCCACCGCCTGAAAATCATCTGGTGATTCCAAACACACGACTTCATCTGCTAATTGGGTGATTTTATCTAAAGTAGCCGGCGGCGACACAGGTACAGCGCAAATCAGCCGCGCTGGATTTTTGTTGTTCAGGCTATGCAGCGCGGCAATCATGCTGGCACCTGTGGCTAAACCATCATCCACCACCACAACCATACGTCCATCCACCGCCAGAGGCGCGCGTATCGGCGTATATAGCGCTCGGCGTTGTTGAATCGTACTCAGTTGAAGCGCTTTTTCACTCTCTATATACGCACTATCAGCGCCTACAGATGTTGCATAATCAGCTATATAAGTCCAACCACTTTCATCTACTGAACCAATGGCTAATTCTGGCTGGTAGGGCGCGCGCAACTTACGCACCAACACAACATCGTAGTCGCCACTGAGTTTATCAGCGATGATTTTCGCCATACTGACAGCGCCTCGGGGAATTGCTAAAACGAGCGGATTTTTGCCACGCAAATGTTCTAATTTTTTTGCTAATTGACGGGCAGCATCTTCGCGGTCGTAAAACATGTAATGCACACCTAGTTTTCAGTGGGTTTCAGCAAGTCAATTTTAAAACTTGCCTCATATGGCGGGACATTACACTCAATAATATCTGACGGTGCTACATCAAGTCTCACGCCCGTGATATCCACCCGCACTGGCAACTTATTCGCACCGCGGTCAACCAGCACCGCAGTTCTAATTTCCAGCGCCTGCTTTCTAGCCAGGTATTCCACTGCACGTAACATAGAATGCCCGTGATACATGACATCATCTACCACCAGCACCGTAGTGTGTTCGAGATTCAATGTTGCCTGCAACGGGCTTTCAGTGAGTTGGGTTTCTGGATGAAGTAACGTCAAATCATCCGCGTAGCGCTTAATTTTCAGGTGCATCAATTCAGCATGCGCTAAATCACATTTTCGCAACAGTCTTTCATGTAGCATTTCAGCTAAGGGCGCACCGCGCCGTAAAATGCCAACAATCATGACACGCTCTTTTGTTGCTAAAAACCCTGCGACCTGCCAAGCCATTTGATCGAGCACAGCCTCTAATTGCTCAGTCTGATATAAGCAAGTTCGATGACCAGATGGCGCAATATCCAATTGCTTTTCTCCTAAGTCAGAAACTTAGAATGCAACTTACGCACCATCTGCCAGGCAAATAATCCGCGACTAAACCACTTGCCCAGCCGACTTGGGCGCAACACCTTTAGCATCAGTGCGCTACCACTTGCAAGTAATATCGGATGCTTCTTAAAAAAGCCAATCAACGCGAACCCTTGATCTGCCAAAGCCAGCGGCGCACGTAATCCATTGACAGCGCTGGTGAGTTGTTCACGCTGCAAAGCAGAGTCACGTAGTAAGCGCTCGCGCCTATCGGCCAATCTTTTAAGCTTATCACTCATGTGCATCCAGCCTATCTTTATCTTTAATCAACTCAGATAAACTCGATGAAAATAATTTTGGTTTCGCTTTGGATTTTCGCATTGCAGCGACGCAAAGGCCCGCACCTAACAGCAAAAATAGGCCGGCTAAAGAAGAGAGCGCTAACAATCTGTGGCTTTCCCACAATATATAGACCACCAAAATAATGACGAGCACTACGCCTACAACCAGAAAAAACATCGCAGCAACATAGAGCAACACCAATGAAAATAATCGGGCGCGATCTTCTTCTAAATCGTTCGATAAGAGTGCCAACCGCGTGTGTGCAATACTGACTAAAGTACTTGCAAACGCGGTCAGCGAGTCAAACAAACCCCTGCTGTCTTCAGCCATTGTCAGCCTCGTCAGCAGTTTAACTATTTACGACCAATGAGTAGACCCACCACCAAGCCAACACTGGCTGCAAACCCAATTGATTTCCATGGATGGTCATGCACATAAACATCCGTGGCTTTTGCTGCTTCTTTTGATTTTTCAACCACCACAGATTGCGCTTCAGCTAAAGCCACTTTTGCAGCCTGGAGTGACTTTTCTGCTTTTGCACGTACTTCTGCCACTTTTTCACCGCCTTGGCTGGCAGTGGCTTTCAATAAAGCCTCTGCGTCCGCTACCACCACCTTAAAGTCACTCACCAATTGGTCTTTGCTTGCATTTTTATTAGATAAATCCATTTTTATTCTCCTTTTGTTAATTTTCTTTTATTCAGTTTAGTTATATCTCAAGTGTTTTCACTCAATCGGCACTGCACTATCTTCCTGCTGTGGTGGCTCCGTAATTGGCCACCAAAATACTATTTTTTGATGCTTCTTCGCATTGACCACAATTTGTTGGCGTTTTTCTACGCCATTAAACTCAGCTACAACAGTGTAACGCCCTGACGGCACATTTGCATATAAGTAAGGACCTTTGGTCACAGTATCTAGCAGAACGTCTTTTTTGGCATTGATTATCTTAACGACCACTTCAGAAATAAACTCTTCTTGTTGTTTAAGTTTCTGTACAAACGCCATTTCCAACGTGTAGTTCTTAGCGATGCCTCGCATCATCTCTGCTTCTTCAGCAATGCCGCCTGTAATATAGGCTACGCCACTTTCATTCTGCTCTTGCGCTGGCATTAAGGCAGAAGCACCTGCATACAGCGGCAACACGAAACTACACAACACTGCTGTCGTAACAATAAAGCGCGTTCTATTTAAATGAATCATTTTTTCCTCTATGTAACGTTATGCAAATTGGCTATCTTCGGTGACAGGTCGAATAATCATTCTTAAACAATGCCTGCCAAAATCTTCCACTTCATTAAAAAATAGTGCGCAAGCGATATGCACCCCATTCAAACCCACCAACTCAAATTGATAACCGATATGCGATAAGAATCGTAAATTCGGATTAACAATTCCGCCTTGCACCAAGGCCGTTTCTGCAAACTCAGGAATCACTTTCGAAATATGCTTCCACTTAAGCCGACTCGGCACGCAATCAATCAGTTTTGCAGCCGCCTGATTGCAGTCAAAAATAGTGCCATTTTCATCTAACGTCAGCACGGCTGTCCTTTCTTCACTGGGGCATAGAGATGCTATCTCAGTACTTTCAGTCAGAAAACCACTACGATGTCTAAGTTGGCCTTGAGGCGGCGCCACCTGCGCGGATTTCATCTCCCCACCTCGGCCTCTGCTGCCAGCCAATCTTCCAATTCATGGCCGGGCTCAAACCCCCGCGACTCCGCCTTAAAATAAGCACACATCGCCACACGACTATTCACATCTTGACCATCGAGCGTCTTCTCTGTCTTTCTACTTACAGATTTAGCTTTTGTTTGTTTTTTTTCTTTGGCTTCAACTCCATACACAGGGATAGGGTTCTTTGCGCTAAACTGTGTAACTTTTGAAAGTTGCATCACGTTTCTCCTTAGCCTTAACCAAAAAATGTCGACGGCACTCATCTAGGGGGATTAGTGCAACTAGCCGTTGCAGGTTAAGCACCATCGACATGTGCAATGTACTGGACTAATCTAGCTGCGTAAATTCGGGCTAGCACGTAAGGGTAAGCCCTTATATGAAAAGTTGCAGAATGCACTTGTAATGAATGGACATCAATAGACTTTTTTACTAGACTGCCTTTGATTGCCTAGCACAAGCCAACCCGATCATTTAAGCCACAATACATTGAAAAATTTAATCAAACATTTGAGTTTTGAAACGATTTTCAGCGCCGCTGCAGATGCGATGCTATTGGTTGATAATGCTGGCGTTATCGTCCAAGCCAACCCATCGGCGCTAACGCTGCTTGAGTATTCTGCCGAGGAAATGTGTGGCCTTGCGGTCGAAGCGCTTATTCCTATCAGTTACCGCAATCATCATCAACATCAGCGACAATCTTATTTCAACAATCCCGAAAAGCGCGCCATGGGCAAGGGTACTGCGCTTTTTGCTTTGACGGCTTCTGGCAAAAAAATTGCCGTGGATATTAGTTTAAGCCCCGTTTATATCAAAGACCAAATTTATGCACTCACCACTTTTTATGTGGCTGGTCATCGCCGTGAAGCTGAAGAGGCGCTAAGAATCAGCGAGGAGCGCTTACAGTTGGCGAGGCGCTCTGCCGGATTAGGTGTTTTTGATTTTGATGCCAAGCAGAATATCGTGCATTGGGATGAACGCATGCGCGAACTGTGGGGTGGAGATTCAGACGCTACTATTTCATACGAGAAATTTATCGAAGCAATTCACCCAGAAGACCGTGAAGCCAGACAAACCGCTTTAATTTTAGCGACCGACCCCACTGGCACGGGTGAATACAACGCAGAATTTCGCATCATTAACGCAAAAGATGGCACAGAACATTGGATTGCCACTACGGGACGCATGCACTTTGAGGATAATCATGCCTCGAGGTTGGTTGGCATTGCGCAAGACATAACTGAACGTAAAAGGCTTGAAACTAAACTGCAAGAGCAGCGCTCAGAAACCGAATCTATATTTAAACAACAAGTCGCAGCAAGAACAGCCTCAGCAATCGCACACGAGCTGAATCAACCCTTGGCTGCCATTTCAGCCTACAGTGAAGTTGCCTTACATGCGCTCAGTGATGCTAACTTCAGCACGGATAAACTAAAACGAGCGCTTGAGGGTTGTGTTGCCCAAGCGCAGCGTGCAGGAACCAGCCTGCATGAATTACTTGCCTTTTTGCAGGCCGGCAACATTGTGGTTGCGCCCTTTGATTTAAATGCGCTTGTGAAAGATGCGCTAAATATTGCAAGGTCTGACGGTTATAAAGAGTTTCAGCCCGCACTCGATTTAGAGCAAAACTTGCCTCAGGTATTAGCCAATCGCATCCAAATACAAAAAGTACTGGTGAATTTAATTCGCAATGCCGTGGAAGCCATGCGTAGCATTGGCGCTAACAACGCAACCATTACTGTCACGGTGCGTACGAATCAAAACCTGAATATGGGGCATGTATCAGTGCAGGATAGCGGGCCCGGCATTCCACCTGAGGCAGTGAAACGAATATTCGAGCCTTTTTTTACAACCAAACCGACAGGAATCGGAATGGGCTTGGCGATTAGCCGTGCTTTAGTAGAATCGAACGGTGGACAACTATGGCTGGAACCTAACGTGGAATCTGGCGCTGTTTTTCACTTTACATTACCCTTTGCACCGTAAAATAGCCAATGATGATTGATTGAATTCTTTAAACGCTTCGGAAAGTCTAACCACATGAACGCCAACAGCACGACTATTTTTATTGTTGATGACGACCCCGCGATTCGGGACGCGCTGTCTCTAATGATTGATTTGGACAATGTTGCTGTACAAACTTATGATAGCGCTGAAGTATTTTTAAGCCAGTATCAGCCAGAATGCCGCGGCTGCGCCATTATTGATATTCGCATGCCAGGCATGAGTGGCCTGGATTTGCACAAAGCAATGTTGGCACGCCATATTTTATTACCCGTCATTTTTCTCACCGGCCATGGTGATATACCGATGAGCGTGCAGGCCATGAAAGCAGGCGCAGTAGACTTTCTAACCAAACCTGTTACGCGCGAAAAGCTTTTATCTTCAGTAAAGGCGGCAATACAAAAGTCTGAGCTGGTCTTGTCAGAAAACTCACATCATTTAGAAGCTTTGTCGCGACTGGCCGAACTTACCGACAGAGAGCGTGATGTGATGCTACTCGCTGTGCAAGGTCACACCAATAAGCATATTGCCCGTGAATTAGGCATTAGCCATCGTACGGTAGAAATTCACAAATCTAAAATTATGCATAAAACGGGCGCAACCAATTTGTTAGACCTTGCGCGCATTGTGCATGAAGGTGGCTTAACGAGTTAATACTTGCATCCTCTATCAGTAAATACGTGTTCACCCGCATAACCCGCGCTTGCAAAAAGCATTAAAGTGGTAATCGCCAGATATACTTAAATACAAGCGTACCGCCTCTATTTCTTAAACTGTTTTTTGTAAGGCACTTCATTTGATACTCTGGCTTAACCTTTTTATCTGCCTAGTGAGCATTGGTTATGCGGGCTACTATCTTTCGCGTTATGGTGACATCATCGCCGAAAAAACTGGCATGTCGGCATCATGGGTCGGGCTGATTCTACTCGCAACGGCCACCTCACTACCTGAACTTGTTGCGGGCATTACCGCCGTAACTGCCGTGAATGCGCCCAATATTGCTGTAGGCAACGCCTTGGGGAGTACTGTATTTAATCTAGCGTTTCTTGTCATTTTAGATGCGCTTTATCAACGCGAAACGCTATACAGCCGCGCCGCACAAGGGCATATCTTATCGGCCTCTCTAGGCGCATTGATGATTGCTTTTGCAGGATTCAGCCTGCTACTTGACCAAGCTGGCATGAGTCCAAAGTTGGGCCATATTGGCTTATATACGCCATTTTTTGTACTTGTTTACTTTGTTGCAATTCGTGCAGTTCATCGATACGAACAACGCACTATTGACGCCTATACCGAAGCTTCCACAGAGCGCTACCCTAACATCACGCTCCAGAAGGCTATTGTTGGTTACTTAGCTGCAGCGCTTGTCATCATTGCGGCAGGCACTTGGCTACCTTTTGTTGCCAGTGATATTGCACTCATCATGGGTTGGGGGCAAAGTTTTGTTGGCACATTACTCGTGGCGGCGGTCACGTCAGCCCCTGAAATTGTCGTGACCATATCAGCACTGCGTATTGGCGCTGTCAATATGGCCATTGCCAATCTGCTTGGCAGTAATCTATTTAATATTATTTACCTCGCAATAGATGATATTTTCTACACCCAAGATTCATTGTTTACCCACGTTGAGGCAGGTCATGCATTGACAGCTTTTACAGCCGTGATGATGAGTACACTTGTCATTATCGGCATCACGTTTCGTCCGCAAAAACCAGCCGTTCTAAAACTCACATGGATAAGCTTGGGCCTACTTTTACTGTATGTGCTCAATGCATTGGTGATGTACCAACATGGTAAATGAAATTAACAAATCAAATCAATGGCATACACTAACTATCGACGAGGTGGATCGTAAGCTTAACTCTAACCACCAAACGGGTTTAAGTCACGCTCAGGTCGACGCGCTTATGAGCATTCATGGTCAGAATGCCCTGCCGGAGAAACAAAGACGTGCAGCATGGCGCATGTTACTTGACCAATTAACTGACTTTATGGTCATGGTACTCATCGCAGCAGCGGTGATTTCTGGCTTGGTGGGCGATATTCAAGACACCATTGCCATTTTGGTCATCGTTCTACTCAACACGGCCATTGGATTTATTCAGGAGTATCGGGCAGAACGCGCCATGGCGGCTTTGAAAAAAATGTCTGAGGCCAACGCACGTGTTATGCGCGACCAGCAAATTCTGAATGTGAATGCCGCTTCACTCGTGCCTGGAGATATTGTGTTGCTAGAGGCCGGTAGCGTGGTGCCTGCTGATCTTCGGATCACCGAAACCGCACAATTGCGAGTTGACGAATCTGCCTTGACAGGCGAATCAGTTGCCGTTGAAAAGCAAACACAACCATTACCTGATATAGAAACACCGCTTGGTGACAAAGTCTGCCTGGCGTACAAAGGCACAGTAGTGACTTATGGTCGTGGGCGAGGCATTGTCATTGCCACGGGGTTGCAAAGCGAACTTGGCAAACTTGCGGCACTAATCGGGGCGCATGATGACGGCAAAACACCACTCCAAAAACGCCTGGCAGCTTTTGGTAAACGGCTTGCCATCGCTGCACTTGTAATTTGTATGCTGGTGTTTGTCATTGGCCTACTACGAGGTGAGCCGCTCATTTTGATGTTCATGACGGCCATCAGCTTGGCTGTCGCAGCTATTCCTGAAGCGCTGCCTGCCGTCGTGACCATATCGCTTGCTTTAGGCGCACGTAAAATGGTCAAACAGCATGCGCTGATTCGCCGCCTGCCTGCAGTTGAAACCTTAGGCTCAGTGACATTTATTTGTTCCGATAAAACAGGCACGCTTACACAAAACAAAATGCATGTCACCGCTTTATATTGCAACAATACACTTGAAAAACACTGGCAAAACCTTCAGCCCCATGCGCCATGGCAAACTCTTTTTCAGGCCATGGCGTTAAGCAACGACGCGCACCTTGACAGCCAGCAAGCAATTCAGGGAGAAGCCACTGAGGCTGCGTTACTGAGTGCTGCACAAGAAGCAGGCTGGCTAAAATCTGCGCTTGAGCATGAAATGCCAAGGCTAAAAGAGCTGGCTTTTGACTCAGACCGTAAACGCATGACCACGTTTCACCGCAACAATCATGGCATCATCGCCTTTACCAAAGGCTCACCTGAAGCGGTCTTAGCAAAGTGCAGAAGGCAGTTAATTTCAAACCATGAGCAAGCGGTTGATCAAACCGCATTATTGCAGCAGGCGGAAAAAATGGCCGCCAACGGATTGCGGGTACTGGCTTTTGCCTATCGTCACTGGGATTTACTACCCAATGGTGTTGAACACGAAGAGATTGAATCAGACTTAGTCTTTATTGGTCTTGTTGGGCTTATTGACCCGCCGCGCATTGAGGCAAAACAAGCGGTGGCAATGTGCAAAACTGCCGGCATTACACCTGTGATGATTACCGGAGATCACCCAGCCACCGCACGCGCTATTGCATTTGAGCTGGGCATATTGGCTGATAACGATGGAAGAGTAATGTCAGGCGCAACGTTAGCAGGGCTTAGCCAGCAAGACTTTGAAACAGAAGTCGAACACGTTCGGGTTTACGCACGCATGGACCCTGCGCAGAAAATAAAAATTGTACGTGCCTTGCAAGACAAAGGCGAAATTGTTGCCATGACAGGCGATGGCGTCAACGACGCACCTGCCCTAAAAGCGGCGGATATTGGCATCGCCATGGGCAAAGGCGGTACCGATGTCGCGCGTGAAGCCGCACACATGATTTTACTGGACGACAACTTTGCCACCATAGTACATGCCGTACGCTATGGCCGTCATCTATATGACAACATCCGAAAATTTATTCGTTATGTTGTTACCACCAATTCAGCCGAAATACTGACAATCTTTCTAGCACCATTTTTAGGCTTGCCAATTCCACTGCTACCCATTCATATTTTATGGATTAACCTCGTGAGCGACGGCCTGCCTGCACTCGCGCTCACCGCAGAACCTGCCGAGCAGGGCATCATGCAGCGTCCACCACGCAAAGCTTCTGAGAGCCTGTTTGCTGCGGGCATGTGGCAACATATGGTTTGGGTTGGCTTGCTCATGGCAGGCATCACGTTATTCACACAGGCATGGGCCTACCACAGCGGCTCGGCGCACTGGCAAACCATGGCATTTACGGTGCTGGTGTTGAGCCAACTTGGCCACGTCTTGGCTATTCGCTCTGAAAAAGAATCACTATGGCGTATAGGAATTTTTACAAACAAACCCATGGCAGTGGCTGTGATATTCACCTTCTTACTGCAGATGGCCACAATTTACATTCCCGCGCTCAACCCTATATTTAAAACAGAACCTCTCAGTTTGAACGAACTCATGATTTGCCTTGCCATATCAAGCATTGTATTTTTTGCGGTTGAAATTGAAAAATGGCT
>ENA-UPXM01002116-UPXM01002116.1-activated-sludge-metagenome-genome-assembly--contig:-NODE-2116-length-23883-cov-7.885093_pt1 | contig 23883 bp, 16 predicted proteins | sample MGYA00238178_ERZ772708 | MGnify/ENA primary metagenome ERZ772708 (study PRJEB29002, sample SAMN05720212) | activated sludge metagenome | isolation source: anaerobic digester from wastewater... | reverse complement strand
CGATCGTGCCGTCCGGGAAGGCGTAGGCGTTGACGTAGACCGCGTTGACCACATGAAAATTAAACGGCATGTCCGGGAAGACGGTGTCGGTCGGCGTGAGGGTGGCGACCAGCTTGCGCCCGATCTGGTTGACATAGGCGTTGGCCTGCGCGTCGCTCGACTCGCCGTAGTCCGCTGAGAACTGCGACGGCACCGCCTGCTTGGCGAGGGTGACGAGCTGGCTCTTGCCGCTCTCGCCCTGCAGCAGGCTGAACTGCTGTTTGCCGGTGATGGGATTCGTGACGCAGCCGGCCAGCGCGAGTGCGGACAGGACAGAAACCAACACAAACGCAAGGTTATTGAGTTTCATAACATCTCCTTTAACCGATACCTATAGCACACTGCAGAAGCGGTCGCCCGGCTCCATGGGGTGGCCGTTCAAAAACGACTTGCCGTCCATGCGGCGGCTGCCGTCTGGCTGCACGGCCGTCAGGCAGAGCAGGCCGTCGCCGGTGGTGACGAGCGGTCCGACCGGCGTAATCAGGCAGACGGTGCCGGGCGCGGCCTGCTCGAAACCGGACACGCCTTCGCGCACGACCTCAGCCTGCAGGATCTTGATACGTTCGGGGACCTCCTCTTTGTCCGCGCGCGCCGGCAGGAAGGTGAAGGCGCCGGGCCACGGCTCGAAGGCGCGGGTGCGCCGCTCGATGAGAGAGGCCGGCAGCGACCAGTCGATCTGGCCGTCAGCCTTCTGCATCTTGGGAGCGTACGTGGCCTGCGCGTGGTCTTGCGGTTCGCGCGGCAGCGTGCCGGCGATCATCAGGCGCAGCGCTTTGACCATTGTGACGGCGCCGAGAATCGCGAGGCGCTCCATCAGCGTGACCGCGGTGTCGTCGGAGCAGATCGGCTCGATCGCCTTGAGCAGCATGTCGCCGTCATCCATGCCGGCCGCCATCTGCATGACGGTCACGCCGGTGACCTCGTCGCCCGAGGCGATGGCCGCCTGGACCGGCGCGGCGCCGCGGTATTTGGGCAGCAGCGAAAAGTGGCCGTTGATGCAGCCGCGCGGCGGCAGTGCCAACAGCCGCCGGCCGAGAAATTGGCCGAAGGCGACCACAATGATCACGTCGGGCTTGAGCTGCTCAAGCTGCTCCAGCACCTCGGGCGCGTTCACTTTCTCCGGCGAGATGATCGGGGAGACGTGTTTCTCGACCGCGAACGCCTTACAGGGGCAGGGCGTGAAGCGTTGCCGCCGGCCCGAGGGACGGTCTGGCTGGGTCACGACGCCGACCACGTTCACCTGCGGCGCGCGCAGCAGCGCGCGCAGGGTGACCGCCGACGCGTCTGAAGATCCCATGAAGACAATACGCATGCACGACATCCTGTTACCGTAGACGTTTTTTACAGATTAGCACATCGCGCGCGTCGTGACGCACACAATTTTTCACAGGCCGGGATTTTCCGCGCGCAGCGCGGCGAGGATGCGGCCGGAGAGAGAAGACTGGTTGAGCGTGTAGAGATGGATGCCCGGCGCACCGCGCGCCAGCAGGTCACGGCACTGCTCGAGCGCGAAGCGGAAACCGGCCTCCTCGACATCCTCGGCCGCGGCCGCCTGCCGCAGGGTGTCCGGGATCGAGCAGCCGGAAAGCGCCACAAAGCGTTCGATCTGCCGAGCCGAGCTGAGCGGCATGATGCCGGGCAGCAGCGGGATCGTGACGCCCGCGGCGCGCGCTTGCGCGACAAAGTCGTGGTAGACGGCGTTGTCGAAAAAGAGCTGCGTGACCGCGAAATCCGCGCCGTTCTCCTGCTTGCGTTTCAAGAAGGCGATGTCGCGCGCCGGCGTACGCGGCTGGCCCTCCGCAAAGGATTCGGGGTGGCCTTCCGGATAGGCGGCGCAGCCGATCTTGAACTGCGGCCAGCCGTCGCGGATGAAACCGATCAGGTCGCTGGCGTGGGAAAATCCGTACGGATGCGGGCGGAAGCTGCTCTCGCCCTGCGGCGGGTCGCCGCGCAAGGCCATGATGGCGGGCACGTTTTTGGCGGCCAGCCGGTCGAGGATCTTGGAGAGATCCACCTGCGAGTGCCCGAGACAGGTGAGGTGCGCCATGGCGTGCAGCGCCAGGTTGTTCTGCAGCGACGCCACCAGGTCTACCGTATTCTCGCGCGTGCTGCCGCCGGCTCCGTAGGTCACCGAAACAAAATCAACGTCCAAGCGCGCGGTCTCGGCCAGCGTCGCATACAGCCGAGCCCAGCCCTCCGGCGTCTTGGGCGGAAAGAATTCAAACGAGATCGTCGGGCGGCCGTTCTGGATTTTTTCGAAAAAGGTCATGGGAGTGCGAGAGTATACGCCAACGGCTGGATATGGTAAAGTCGAAGCGATATGAACCACACACCTGCACCGGGCAGTTTTCAGTTGAAATGGGCCGGCGATCTTTTTGAGGTGACGCTGCGGCTCGACCGGCCCCGGCCGGGACGCGCCGTCTTTCGCACCAACCTCGGCATGGCGCACGTGCGGCGCCGGGAGCTGATCGCCTGCACCGAGTCTGGTGAACCTGTGCTGGCGCGCGACTGGCACGACATTCCGATGCCCGCGTGTGAACCCGGCGTTTTCCGCGTGCGCGTCCCGCTGACCGAAGTCGGCGTCTTTGAAGGCAAGGCCTGTTTCTTTGCCGAGGGCTCGCCGGTGCCGGAGTGGCCGGAGGGCGGCAACCTGCGCATCAAGGTGGGACCCGCCCACACCGCCTGCGCCAACACCGTGTATACCGCCTTCGTGCGCCAGTTCGGCGCGGCGCTGCAGCGCAACCCGCGCACGCCGGCACTCGGCGCGCACGAGGCGGCGCTCGACGGACAGGGCTACACCGTGATCCCGCCTTCGGGGACCTTCCGCGACCTGATCCGGCAGCTCGACACCATCATGGGCCGCCTGCGTTTCCGCATTGTCCAGCTCCTGCCGGTGCATCCGGTGCCGACCACCTACGGACGCATGGGCCGCTTCGGCTCGGCTTTTGCGGCGCTGGATTTCCTTTCGGTCGATCCCGCGCTGGCGGAGTTCGACACGCGCGCCACGCCGCTGGAGCAGTTCCGCGAGCTGATCGACGCGGTGCACAGCCGCGGCGGCAGCCTTTTCATGGACCTGCCCGCCAACCACACCGGCTGGGCCGCGACGCTGCACACCCACCATCCGGACTGGTACCGGCGCCGGCCCGACGGCGAGTTTGTCTCGCCGGGTGCGTGGGGCGTGACCTGGGCCGACCTGGTGGAACTCGATTACAGCGACCCGCGGCTGCGCGCCTACATGGCTAAGGTGTTTCTCTTCTGGTGCAGTCAGGGGGTGGACGGCTTCCGCTGCGATGCCGGCTACATGATTCCGGCCGAGACCTGGACCTACATTGTGGCGCGCGTGCGCGAAGAGTTCCCCGATACCGTCTTCCTGCTGGAAGGGCTGGGCGGCAAGGTGGAGGTGACCGAGACGCTGCTCACCGAAGCCAATCTGGACTGGGCCTACTCCGAGCTGTTCCAGACCGAGGACCGCGGCGCGCTGGAATGGTATCTGCCGCGCGCCATCCCGCTGGCGGAGCGCTGCGGCCCGCTGATCCACTTCGCCGAGACGCATGACAACAACCGCCTGGCCGCGCGCGGCGAATGCTATGCGCGCATGCGCGTGGCGTTGTCGGCCCTGCTCTCGCACCAAGGCGCGTTCGGCATCACGGCGGGCGTCGAGTGGTTCGCCACGGAGAAGGTGGACGTACACGGCGCCTCGGCGCTCAACTGGGACGCGCCGCACAATCAAGTGGCGGAGATCGCGCGCCTGAACGCCCTGCTGGAAACGCATCCGGCCTTCGGCCCCGGCACGCGCCTGCGGCCGGTGCAGCGCGGCGACGGCCCGGTTCTGGCGGTGCTGCGCGACGCCGGCGCGGAGGCTGCGCCGACAAGCACGGTGCTGGTGCTCGTCAATCTCGACTGCGCGCACGCGCACACTGTGCACTGGGACGACGCGGCTTTCCACGGCGCAGTGGCGTGGGATCTCCTCACCGGCGAGGCCTTTGCGCTCAAGGCTGGCGCGGGCCTGGCGCTGGCACCGGGCCGCGCCTGCTGCCTGACGCTGCGTTCTGAGGACATCAAGGCGGTCGACCCCTCGGCGACGCCCGGCGAACCCGCTGCCTTGGCGCGGCGGCGGAGGAACCTCATGGCGCTGCGGGTGCGGCTACAGCTCGCGGCGGCGGACAACGGCGACGACGCGCGCTTTGCCTGCGCCTGCGAGCCCGGTGCGCTGGGCGCGGCGATGACGGCTGATCCCGACGCCTTCTGCGCCGGTGCGCCGGGCCGGTTGCCGCGCCGCACGGTGTGGCACTGGCCCGAGGATCAGCGCCGGCAGGTGATGGTGCCCGAGGGCCACGTGCTGCTGGTGCAGGCCGCGGTACCCTTCCGCGCAGAGCTGAAGAGCGGGCGGCGCACGCAGGCGCTTGAGCGCGCGGTGCGGCTGGACGATGGCACGTGGGGCGCGTTTCTGACGGTGCCGCCCTATGACGCGGCGCTAGACGGCACGCACGCCGAACGGCGCGCGCTGGTGACAACGGTCTTCACCGACGAAGGCGTGCGGCGCGCGGTCTCCGACCTGCTGGTGCTGCCGCCCGCCGGCGCGGCGCGGGCGGTGTCGCGCGTCGGCGGCGTGCGCGTGCGCAGCGAGCCGGGCCTCTGCGCGGTGCTCTCGAACGGCGCGGGCGCGATGGCGCATGCGCGTGCCGCGTGGGGTGTGCTGCGCAGTCAGTACGATTGCCTGCTGGCCGCCAATTCAGATCCGCGGGTGCCGGCCGACAAGATGGTCTTCTGGACGCGCTGCCGCACCTGGTTGCGCTATCGCGGGTATTCGCAGGCGATCGGGGCGGCCTGCCTCGACACCTTCGCGGCCGATCCGGCGGGGCGCTTTGCCGAATGGTGCTTCAAGGTCCCGTGCGGCATGGGGCGCTGGGTGCCGCTGCGCTTCCGGCTCGAACTGGAGCAGGGGGTCAACCGCGCGCGGCTGAGCGTAATGCGTCCGGCCGCAGGTGCGTACGGGCCGGACGCGGCGCAGGCCGGCCTGCTGGAGGCGGACGAGGCGGTGACGGTGATCGTGCGGCCTGACATCGAGTGGCGTAGCTTTCACCACAAGACCAAAGCCTTTCTGGGGCCTGAGAGCGCCTGGCCGGCGGCGGTGCGTCCCTCGGCGCGCGGGTTCGCGTTCGAACCGGCCGCCGGTGCGCGGCTCGGCATCGAAGCGACCGCGGGCGCGTTCCATCACGAACCGTCTTGGACCTATATGGTTGCACATCCCGACGAGCAGGAGCGCGGGCTTGACGGGCACAGCGACCTTTTCAGTCCCGGCTGGTTTGAACTGGAGTTGGATGACGGCGGCGAGACGGAGCTTGAGGCGGGCGAAGAGGGAGCAACGTTTGAGTGTGACGGCAGGATCGGGGGGGACGGCAGAGACGGGAGTGCCGAGGACAGGCAGGAATGCCTGTCCCCCCTTTGCAGGAGGCGCGGCTGTCAGCCCGCAAGCCGCCCCAACGCTCAAGTCCCGGAAACCCTGTCGCAGGCGCTGTCGCTCTACGTGGTGCGGCGCGACGCGCTGAAGACCGTGATCGCGGGGTATCCGTGGTTCTTAGACTGGGGCCGCGACACGCTGATCGTGCTGCGCGGGCTGATCGCCGACGGCCGGCACGCCGACGCGCTGGCGATCCTGCGGGAGTTCGGCCGCTTTGAGGAGCGCGGCACGCTGCCGAATATCATTCATGGCAACACGGTGGGTAACCGCGATACCTCCGACGCGCCGCTCTGGTTCTGCGTGGCGGCCGGCGACCTGATGGAGGCGCTGGGTGACCGCGAGGTGCTTGAGGCGGCCTGCGGACCGCGCACGCTGCGCGAGGTGCTGGTGTCGATCCTCTCCCACTACCGCGACGGCACGCCCAACGGCATCCGCATGGATCCGGCGAGCGGGCTGATCTACAGTCCGCCGCACTTCACCTGGATGGACACCAACTATCCGGCGGCCACGCCGCGCGAGGGGTATCCGGTCGAGATTCAAGCGCTCTGGATCGCGAGCCTGCGACTGGTGGCGCGCAAGATCGACGCCGAGTGGATCGCCTTGGCCGAGCGCGCGTCGCTGGCGTTGGCGCGGCTCTATGTGGTCAAGGAAGGGTGGCTGGCGGACTGCCTGCGGGCCAAGGCCGGCGAGCCTGCCGAGCGCGCGCCACAAGAGGACACGCTGCGTCCGAACCAGCTTCTTGCGGTTACGCTGGGCGTGCCGCTGGCGCCCGCGCTGGCGCGTGCTGCGGTCGGGGCCTGCGAGCGGCTGCTGGTGCCGGGCGCGATCCGTAGTCTGGCGGACCGGCCGGTGTTGGCGGACTGCGGCGTCTGGCGCGATGGCACGTTGCTGAACGATCCGCATCGGCCCTATCAGGGACGTTATCTGGGCGATGAGGATACGCGGCGCAAACCCGCCTACCACAACGGCACGGCGTGGAGCTGGCTGTTCCCGCTCTATGCCGAAGCGCTGGTCCTGCTGTACGGCGAGTCGGCGCGCGCGACCGGGCTCTCGCTGTTGGGGTCGGCGGTCGAACGGCTGAACGGCGGCTGTCTGGGGCATCCACCGGAGATTTGCGACGGTGACGCGCCGCACGTGGCGCGCGGCTGCTGCGCGCAGGCGTGGGGTGTGTCCGAACTGCTGCGTGTCTGGTTGCGGATCTCGCGTGCCGTTCCCTCCTTGCCTTGACGGTTCGCCACTCTCGTCGTATGCTGATAACACTTATGAAAACGGGGCTGTTTGCGTGCATGGCCGGCGGGTTGATCGGATTGGGTGCAGCGTTCGTGAATGCCGCGCCGCCCAATATCGTTTTCGTGCTGGTCGACGATATGGGCTGGACCGATCTCGGCTGTTTCGGCAGCACCTATTACGAGACGCCGAACATCGACCGCCTCGCCGCGCAAGGCATGCGGTTCACCGACGCCTACTCCGCCTGCACGGTCTGCTCGCCGTCGCGCGCCTGCCTCATGACCGGCCAGTATCCCGCGCGGCTGCGCATCACCGATTGGATCGCAGGCCACAAGCGCCCCTTCGCCAAGCTCGCGGTGCCGGACTGGACGTTGCGGCTCGCGCCCGAGATCCCCAACCTCGCCCGCACGCTCAAGGCTGCGGGATACGCCACGGCCAGCATCGGCAAGTGGCACCTCGGCGACGAGACGTGCTATCCGGACAAACAGGGCTTCGATGTCAATATCGGCGGCTATCACCGCGGCCAGCCGCCGAGCTATGTGGCGCCGTATAAGATCCCGACCCTGCCCGAAGGCCCGGACGGCGAGTTCCTCACGGACCGCGAGGCGGCCGAGGCGGCGCGCTTCATGCGTGAGCACCGTGACCGTCCCTTCTTCATCTATCTGGCGCACTATGCGGTCCACACGCCGATCGCCGCCAAGCGCCAGGTGTTTGAAAAATACAAGGCCAAGCAGGACAAGGAAAACCCGCACCACAACCCGACCTACGCGGGGCTGGTCGAGAGCGTGGACGACGCCATGGGTGTGATCCTGCGCACGCTGGACGACCTGCGGCTGGCGGACAACACCGTCATCGTGTTCACCTCCGACAACGGCGGGCTCATCGGCTGTACCTCGAACCGGCCGCTGCGCGTCGGCAAGGGCTCGGCTTACGAAGGCGGCGTGCGCGTGCCGCTGATCGTCAAGTGGCCGGGCGCGACAGCTCCCGGCAGCGTCTGTTCCGTGCCGGTCATCGGCGCGGACTTCTTCCCGACGCTGCTCGCGATGGCCGGCGTGCCGCAGCCTGCCGGGCATGTCGTGGACGGCGAAAGCCTCGTGCCGCTCCTGAAGCAGAACGGCACGCTGGCGCGTGACGCGATCTACTGGCACTATCCGCACTACCATCCCGGCGGGGCCACCCCTTACGGCGCGATCCGCGCCGGCGACTTCCGGCTGGTCGAGTTCTATGAAGACCGGCATGTTGAGCTTTACAATCTCAAAGACGACATCGGCGAGACGCGCGATCTCGCCGCTTCCCGTCCGGACCAGGTTGCGGAACTGAAGGCACGGCTGCACGCCTGGCGCGAACGGGTCGGCGCGCAGATGCCGACCCCCAATCCCGATTATGATCCCGCCAAGGCGAATCAAGGTCAGCGTCCGGCCAAACCGGGTAAACCGCGTTCATGACGAAGGAGTTTACCGGCGTGTCAACGGCAGCGAGCCCCGGCTTCGCGGGAACCATCTGGCGCGTCAAATACAGAAACGCCGACGGCGAGATCCGGCTCGAAGTGCTGCAAGGCACGTTATTCACGCTTTTCTGATGCGTTTTCCAGCTCGATCCCGAACAGGGCGCCGAGGTCGTCGGCCAGGATAGCATCGTCCTCGTCAGGCTGCGCCTGCTGGAACGAGCGGGCCAGCAGCGTGGTCTGGCCCGCGCCGCGGAGTTCGAAGAGCTTGATCGGCGCGCGGTCAAAATCCGCCGCGACGGCCAGCAGCGTGGCCGCGCGGTAGACGCAGAAGGGCGCCTGGCAGTGCGAGCACTCGAAGCGGAGGTCGCCGAGTTCAGGCAGCAGCGCGCCGGGCGCGAACAGGCCGGTCTCGACCGCGCCGGGCAGGTCATCATGGGTGAACATCGCGTCGCCGCACTGTTCGCACAAAGCGTCCAGCTCAGCCCATCGCGCCGGCGGCAGCGGCCGGACCGCGAGATTGACCAGCGCGGTGCCGCCCTCCCGGTTGGTGAAGGTCGCCTGCACGTGGCCGCGCCGCACGCGGCACGAGGTGAGCCGCCCGCCTTGCAGCAGGCGCTGGCCCAGGGCGATGTCCGACGAAAATTTCGGCAGGCAGACGCGCATCACATTCTCCAGCCAGGCGCGCCCCCAGAGCGTGACGCCGGGCTCTTCCCAAGCCGCCTGCGGCCGCGCCTGCCGCGCGTGACGGTTCTCCTGCGCGTACTCAAACAGATCCAGTTGCATGCGCCCCATGATACCACCGCCGCCGCCCCGGCCCGCAAGGGCAAAAAGGAGAAGGGGGGTTAGCTAAAAAATTACCTGACGTTTTCAGCCGACGTTTAATATACTGGACTTCAAAGGATTCCTGTCATGTCAAAATTGTCTGCTTTGCTGTCTCTGCCCTCGAAATCGCTTCCGGTTGAAACTTTTTTGCCGAGAGCTGTCAAAGCGGTTGAAGGTTCATTGGTTGAAAAAAACGGAAAGCCTTACATCACATGCGCTGTCAGGCACAAGGATGTGCTTGCAAAACCAGAAGAGGTTGTCCGCCAACTTTGGATCCAGACATTGCTCAAACAGTATCATTATCCCATAGAACGGCTCGCGGTTGAATATCCCGTCACATTTGGGCGCGACACCTCCAAACGGGCAGACATCGTTGTTTTCGATGCCGACCGTCCGACAGTTCCGTATCTGATTGTTGAGGTCAAACAAATCACATCCAAAGGCGCCATCCCTGAAAAGGAACAAAACGCTTTTGAAACGATTGCCCTGCGGGCAGCCGCTTTCAAACAAGAGGCACGCGACCTGCTCGCCCGCGCCCAGCGCACGGTCGAAATTGCAATCGAGGAGGGTGAGGCGGCAGGAATGGCGGTCCTGGCGGGAGGGAATCATGTCTGATGCGATACAAATCCGCGACCCCATCCACACGTTTATCAGCCTGGATGCCGAACAGGCTAAAATTGTCGACACGCCAATTTTTCAGCGGCTTAGAAACATCAAGCAACTGGCACTGGCCTCTCTGGTTTATCCGGGTGCGCTGCACACCCGGTTCGAGCACAGTCTCGGCGTTTTTCACGTCGCCTGCGAAATGTTGCGTCGGTTGGGTCTAGAGGATGACACTGACGCGCGCGCCGTCCGTTTGGCGGCGCTGCTTCATGATCTCGGCCACGGACCGTTTAGCCACGTCTCGGAGCAGTCGCTGAATATGTTCGCTGACCGCAACAGCCTGCCTGCCGATCAGAAAAACGAAAAAATACACGAATTGATCACCGCAAATCTAATCAGGCGGGATAAAACGATCATCAAGGTTGTGGGAGAAGATATTGTCGAGACGGTAGTGAGATTGTTAAATAATTGGGACGGTGATCCCGTCATGCAGGCGATCATCTCGGGTCCGCTGGATGCCGACAAATTGGATTATCTGTTGCGGGACAGCTATTTCTGCGGTGTCGCATATGGCCGTTTTGACAGCGCTCAGTTGTTAAGGTCGTTTCGCTGCGACAATCGGCAACTCTTGTTGGAACGATCCGGCATGACGGCTTTCGAACAGTATGCGCTGGCTAAATATTACATCACGCAGAATGTTTATCGTCATAAAGGGCGGTTGATCACCGATGAAATGATAACACGGGCAATCGCGCTGGGAATCCGTGTCGATAAAATTCCGGCAATGGAAAAACTTTACCGGTTTGACGGCTCGGAATCGTTCTATGAAAACTATGTTCAGTGGCAGGACGCCCGGTTCCTGACGGAATTCTCCGGTAAAAAGGCGCGTGAAGGGAAATGTAAGCAGATTTTGGTCAGGCTCATGGAACGACGGCTCTTCAAACGAGTGTATTCAGTGGATCTGGACAAATTCCCGACCGAAATCAAAGCCGAATTGAGCCGGTACACGGAAACGCCCGAGAATCTCAAAATGAGAATGCGGATTGAACGCGGCGTGGCGGATGTGCTATCTTCAACTTTCGGAATGGGCAAGGTTGATCCCGATTGGGTGATTTTCAAGTGTGTGCGGAGCAAACCGATACGTGATCTTGCCCTGAATGGCGGTGCGGTGTTGATCAACGACGGAGAAAAGCCGGTTCCTATTGAGGAGTGCTCAAGATTTTTACGGGCGGTAGGCATCGACGGTGCTGGCGGGGGGGTTGATGTTGAGGTCTACGCTCCGGTCGAATGGAAGAATCACGCGAGACGGGATGGGGTTTGCGAGCGTCTCGAAAAACAGGTCTCGGATGCGATTGAGGCGGGTGTGAAAGAGGAGGTGACGGACCATGACAGCATTTGAATTTGTGTTGCTGTTATTTAGCGTGGTTCCCGGGCAACGGATTGAAGGACGGACAAAATTACAAAAGGTGGCCTATTTTTTCGGGTCGCATCTCGGTGTGGAAGGAATTTTGGGATACCGGCCCCACTACTACGGGCCTTATTCGTCAGAAGTGGCGGACGCAGTGTCCATGCTGGCTTCGCTTGGTTTTTTGGGCGAAACAGTTTCCCCCGGCACGTTAGACGCAAAGGGTTTTGAACGCAGGAAGTATGTGTATGAACTTACGACAGAGGGGAAAGAGGCGGTAGCCGTAATCTCAAAGCATGTGGATCCCGATTTTGTTTCCCGGTTTCAGAACGCGGTCGAAAAGCTGACGGCGGTCACCGATGCCGATTATCTGCCGTTGTCCTACGCCGCAAAAGTCTTATGGGTCACCAGAGGGCGGCCGGATCCAACACCGGATCAGGTTCACGAGAGCGCGAAATCGAAGGGTTGGGAACTGAATGAGGTTCAAATTTCAGAAGCGTTCGGTTTCCTGAAGGGACTCTCCTCCCAAGGGTTCAACGCTGTTGTTTCCGTACACGCCTGAATCCCTCTCTTCTGATGTCCATAACGCCTGAACTCTGTTTTTCGCCGGGGGGCCGCTTTTATCTGGCCGACGCCGACACGCAGGAGCTGCCGCTCGCCGAAGCGGCGGTGGCGCGTTGGCGGCGGGCCTTCGAACAGGCCGCCGCCGAGGGTTTTCTCGCCCTCGCGGCGTGCAACGAGCCGCTGCCGTCCTCGCTGGCCTTCGGACGCGCCTTCGCCCGCCGCTATCTGACCGCGCTCTGCCACGCGCCGCGCGCCGAGGGCGACGCCCTGCCGGAGCTGCCGTTCGACGCCGCGCAGGACTGGGCGGAGTGGCTCGAGGCCGCGCCGCCGTTCCGCGGCGCGGAGGCGTTCGACCTCGCCGGTGCCGAACGGCTGTGGCGCGACCTTCACGAAACCGTGCGCGGCCGGGCCGCCGCGGAGGGCGGACTCGAAGCCGTTCTTCACGCCTTTGGACCGGCCTGGCGCGCGGTCGGACGCGTCACCTTCCATCTGGCTGAAAACAAGAAGAACGCCGAACGCCCTTTCGCCTTCATGGTGACCTACGCGAGCCGCGTCTCGGAGATCGGGCGCGTGCAGCATCTGCCGCTCAAGCGGGCGCTCAGCGACTCTGCCGGCGCCAACAACCGCGAGGCGCTGCTGCGCCTGCTGGACCCCATCCAGCGCGCCATGGCGCATAGCGCGCTGGTCAAAGAGCTGTTCGAGTCCGGCCGCATCTATCAGCCGATGGCCTGGACCTCCCGCGAGGCGTACCGGCTGCTGCGCGATGTGCCGGCCCTCGAGTCGTGCGGCGTCATCGTGCGCGTGCCGGACTGGTGGAACCCGCGCCGGCCGCCGCGGCCGACCGTCAGCGTGGGGCTGGGCGACCGCGCGCCGTCGCGCATGGGCGCGGCTGCGCTGCTGGATTTCAGCCTGTCGGTCACGCTGGGCGACGAGCCGCTCTCCGACAGCGAGATCCAGTCGCTGCTGGCGTCCGAGGGCGGACTGGTAGCGCTGCGCGGCAAATGGGTGGAGATCGATCCTGAACAGCTCAAGGCAGTGCTGGGGCACTGGAAGAAGATCGAGCAGACCGCCCGGCGCGAGGGGCTTCCGTTCGCCGAGGCGATGCGTCTTTTCGCCGGGGTCTCGCTGGGAGGCGGCGAGGCGGCCCGCGCGGCTGAAGCGGTCGGCGCGTGGAGTCGCGTGCAGGCCGGCGAGTGGTTCGCCGCGACCCTGGCGCGCCTGCGCGAGCCCGGAGCGGCCGCAGGCGCGCTGCCGTGCGCCGACGCGCTGCACGCCGCGCTGCGCCCGTATCAGGAGACCGGCGTGCGCTGGCTGCATTTTGTGGCCTCGCTCGGACTGGGCGGCTGCCTGGCCGACGACATGGGGCTCGGCAAGACGATTCAGACGCTGGCGCTGCTGCTCTGGCTCAAGCAGGAGCAGGCCGACGGCCCCTCGCTGCTGGTGGCGCCGGCCTCGTTGCTGGCGAACTGGCGTGAAGAGGCGCGCCGTTTCGCGCCGTCACTGCGCCTGTTGATCGTGCATCCCTCCGGCAACGCCGATCCGCTGCGCCTCAAACGGTGCGAGGCCGATCCCGCCGCCGGGCTCAAGGGCGTCGACCTGGTGATCACCACGTACGGCATGGCCGCGCGCACCGCGTGGCTGGAGCGCATGGCGTGGCGGCTGGCGATCCTGGACGAGGCGCAGGCGATCAAGAACGCCGAGACGCGCCAGGCGCGCGCGGTCAAGCGCCTGCAAGCGACGGCGCGTCTGGCGTTGACCGGCACGCCGGTCGAGAACCGCGCGGGCGACCTCTGGTCGCTGTTTGATTTCATCAACCCCGGCCTGCTCGGCGGGGCCAAGAGCTTCGCCGCCTTTCTGCGCGCCCGCGAAGAGGTGCCCGACGCCTACGCGCCGGTGCGCCGCCTGACGCGCCCCTACATCCTGCGGCGTCTCAAGACCGACCGCCGCGTGATCGCCGACCTGCCGGAGAAGACCGTGATGCCGGCCTACTGCGGGCTCGCCGCGCCGCAGGCCGCGCTCTACGCCCGTCAGGTCGAGCAGCTCAAGAAAGAACTGGAGGAGGAGCCCGGCGCGGAGCCGATGAAGCGTCGCGCCGTGATCCTGACCGCGCTGACGCGCTTCAAGCAGATCTGCAACCATCCGGCGCAGGCTCTCGGCGACGGCGATTTCGCCGAGGCGCGCAGCGGCAAGTTCGCGCGGCTGCGCGCGCTGTGCGAAACGCTCGCCGAGCGGCAGGACAAGGCGCTGGTCTTCACGCAGTACCGCGAGATGACCGAACCGCTCGCCGCGTTTCTGGCGGGCGTCTTCCGTCGGCCCGGCCTGATTCTGCACGGCGGCACGCCGGTGGCGCGGCGGCGCGGGCTGGTCGAGGCGTTCCAGCGCGACGACGGTCCGCCGTTCTTCGTGCTCTCGCTCAAGGCCGGCGGCACCGGACTGAATCTGACGCAGGCCTCGCACGTGATCCATTTCGACCGCTGGTGGAATCCGGCGGTCGAGAACCAGGCCACCGACCGCGCGTTCCGCATCGGCCAGAAGAAGAACGTGCTGGTCCACACCTTCATCTGCCGCGGCACGGTGGAGGACAAGATCGACGCGCTGCTGCAGGAGAAGCGCGCGCTGGCCGACGACCTGCTGGAAGGGGGCGGCGAGACGCTGCTCACCGAGATGAACGACGACGACCTCATGCGTTTCGTGGCGCTGGACCTGCACGCCGCCAGCGAGTGACCGACCGCGCCAAACGGATGCCACCTCACCCTTTTTTGGGGCGGCCGCGCGGGCGTTTGGCAGGCGGTGCGGCTTGCGCCGGTTCCTGTGCTTTCCTGGGGCGGCCGCGCGGGCGTTTGGCAGGCGGTGCGGCTTGCGCCGGCGCCTGTGCTTTCCTGGGGCGGCCGCGCGGGCGTTTCACCGCTGGCGCCGCCGCCGCTGGCGTATCGTCCAGCTCCACCCCGAAGACGTCGGCCAGCTCCTCGGCCGCCAAAGTCTCTCCCCCGGCCGGCTGGCCGTCCGTGAACGGTGCGGTGGTCGCCGAGGCGATCAGGTCTGCGGTATCCACGCCGCGCAGCAGAAAGAGCAGCTCGGGATGCGTGTCGAGCCGGTGGCCGATGCCGTACATCGCCGCCGCCACGTGCTTGCACATCGTAGCAGAGTCTGGGCAGGAACAGGTGAAGGCGATTTCTGAGGGCGACGGGAAGAGCCCGGTCTTGTGAGCGGTCATGACCGCCATCACCTCTTCGGAGATGTGCCCGCGCAGCAGCTCGATCAGCGAACCGATCTTGCCTGCGCAGACTTTCCGGATCGTCTTCCAGTGTGCGGCGGGCACCGGCTTGACCGTGACCGCGACCTTATAGAGAGCGCTGCCCATCACTTGGGCATTGATCGTGCCAGCCCCGATCACGAGATCGATGATGCTGTTGCTGCGCACGTAGGAACGGCCACGCTCCAGCCGGTACGCATAGTCGCGGTAGGACTCGATGTTGTCGCACCACGCTTTGCCCCAGAAAGTTTTGGCGATCTTGGAACCCTCCAGCGTCACCGGCGAGAGTTTCACGCCCTTCTTGGCCAGCGCCTTGATCTTCTTGTCCGCATCGGCAATCCGTTCGCCCTTGCTTTTGCGCGGCGGAAAGAAGCTGTAACGGTCATAACGGCTGTAGCGCGAGCTGCGGTATCGGCTCATGTCGGAATGCTTTCGTTGACGTGCTCAGTTGTCGGCCTGTTCGGGCGTCTCGCGCGCATCATCGTCGTCCGCGCTTGCGGAGAGCCGTTGGGTCAGCGGCACGCGGGCCGGCGCAGGCGGCGCGGTCCCGATCTTTACCACGCTGACGGTCGTTTCCTTGTGTTTCGGATAGCGGAGAAGCAGAAGGTGCGGGTTCTGTTCGTCTTTCAACAACGCGGCTGCGGCTTGCGGTGTGACCGTGACAGAAACGGCGATACTGAGTTTGCGGCGCCCGACCTTTGAGCAGGCAAACGTCACGCCTTCGGGCAGGGGATCCCACGTCAGGTGCTCGGCTTCGAGGGACTCCGTTCGGCTGCGCAGCAGCAGGCGGACCGTCTGGTTTTGCTTGGCGTTCGGGTCCAACGTGATCTGATTCGGGATCGTCAGCAAGGCGTCAGCGGTCAGCAACCGGAAGCGGATGACCATCGGGTTGGCGGCGCTGGCTGTCCCTGCGACCGGGAACGTCAGCGAAGCCGATTGGCGCGGAAGGGGGCCCTTGGCGGACAAAACGGTCGTCAGCGAATAGGCCGTCTTGTCGCTCCGGTTGGTGGTCAGGGAATAGGTCAAGGTGACCCCGTCGGCGCACTCCACGACGGGGACGCCTAGCGTGGCGTTGGTAGTGAGCGCGGTCAGCGTGAACTGGTTGGTGACGGCCAGGCCCGGCTCGACGCCGGTGATCACCAAGGTGTCGTCAGGGAATCCGCTGAAGAGCGTACTCGTGATCCCGGTCAGCGACAGACCAACGGCGCGGACCTGCGGATCGGTGAAGCGCACCCAGAGGCCGCGCCGGAAGGCGCCGTGCACAAGGGCGGCATTCAGGCTCGCGGTGATGGACAGTTCCCCCTGCGGCGGGATCTCGTTCGTGCTGAACGTGCCTTTGATGCAGGAACAGGTCGAGACCAAGCGCTCGATTTTAACCGCTTGGTCGCTGGTGTTGCGCAAGCGGAAAGTCCGGTTCGTGATGCCGTAGGGCGGAATTTCGCCGAGACTGATGGTGCTGTGTCCCACCACGACGACCGTCCCGCCCGCTGCGTTGCCGGTGTCAGCATCGGCGGGCGGCGGCAGGTCGCCCAAGACGGAAAAACCAGCCAAGAAACCAATTGTCAACGCGCACGTGCGCCAAGTGTCTGTCATAATCGCCTCGCCTTGTCCGTAACAAAACCGGAATTGTGCCAGACAGCGGCGAGGCAGACAAGCGGTAAGTTTGGTTAGAAGAGTTCCTCAAACTGGGGCTCGTAACCTTTCTTCTCCAGCTCGATGATCACCTGTTCAAGGCCGGAACGCTCGTTCTCGGCGGCCTTGCGCGTGACCGACTTGTTAAACTTGAGACGGAAGGTGCCGTTGAACTCAAACGGCTCGCACGTCGCCCCCGCGACATTCAACGCCGCAAGCTGATCGCCCGACCAGCGCGCGGTGCCGAACCCATTCAGGCCCCACCAAAGGGAGCCGGAGAACATGACCTGTTTGCCAGCCTCGTCCAGCACGTTGATCGCGTACGGAGCATCGGGTTCGTCGAGCAAGAGCTGTGATTCGATGCCGACCGGGCCGAACCCGAACTCGGGCCTGTAATATTTTTTCGATCCCTCGACCCAAAAAATAACCGACCCCACGTAATCAAGGTCTTCGTCGAAAATGAAGTAGGCTTTGTATGAGTCGTTCACGACTTTCTGAGCCATTTCATCGAAATACTTGTAATTTTCGGCGTAGTCGAACACGTGGTCGGCAATGCCTCCCGCGAGGGACGACGTGACGGTGACGCAAGCGAGAAGACCTGCGGTCAGTACGCTGCGCATGGACGTGAGTTTCATAATGACTCCTGGGTTGACAGTTCGGATGCAGGCGGCAACAGAACACTCCGCTTGACCCCAGCATCCGTCATTAGCATATCGCAAAGCGGCCCGCAGTCAAGAGGCCATCAACATTTTTTTGAGTCAAGCAGGGATACAGAGATGGAGCAATCGGCACGCAATGTGCTATGATAAAAGGGCTTTGCAAGGGAAAGGGCTGGCTCCATATCGAGGAGGGTGAAAGATGAAGAGAAATGATTTCAGGTTGGTTCTGGCGTCCGTCGGGTTGGCAGTGGCGGCCGCAGGCGCTTCGGCGGTGTCGGCACCGTCGGCGGTGCGTCCGGCGGGCGTGACGCCCAAGGCGCTTCAGCGGGCCGCGCTGCCGCCCTCGTTTGCGGCGGGGGTGTGGGACATGGAGGCGCAGGTCGTGCTACCGCCTCTAGACGCGGCGGCGGTCGAGGCCGAGGATGCGGCGCGCGCCGTTTCGGGCGAGAAGGCGTTGCGGATCGGGGTGGTGCGGCGGCTGGCGCGGCAGGCCGTTCTCGGCGAAGAGCAGGGGTCCTGGAGCGTGCTGCAGGACGGCACGCAGCTCTGGCGCCTGACGCTGCGCGTGGAGCAGGCCCGCGGGGTGCGCGTGCATCTCTCCGGCGTGGCGTTGCCGGAGGGGGGCGAGCTGTGGGTGTTCGATGCGGAAGATCCCGGTCAAGTGCGCGGCCCTTACACGGCCGCCACGCTGGCGGGACGCCATGCGTTCTGGGCGGGCGCGCTCTTCACCGAGACGGTGACGGTCGAGTGTGTCGTGCCGCGCGGGGCCGACCGCGCGTCGGCGGCGTTGACGATCGACCGCGTGGCGGACATCTACCGCGATCCCTCGTTCATCGTGAAGGAGGGAAGCTGCCACAATGATGTAACCTGCTACCCCGCCTGGGGGGCGGCCGCCAACGGCGTGGCCGGGATCGGCTCTTTTTACATGGAGGATTATCTGTTCTGCACCGGCTGTCTGCTGAACGATCTGGATGAGAGCACGTGGGTCGACTATTTTCTGACCGGCACCCATTGCGTGGTCAACCAGAGCGAGGCGAGCGAAGCGGAGTTCTACTGGTTCTTTCAGACGGCCACCTGCAACGGCGCGCCGCCCGCCGTGTCGGCCGTCACCGTGACCGAGGGTGGCGCCGACTATCTGGCGGGACGCACCCACCTGAACGGCAACGACTTTGCGCTACTCAGGCTGCGCACGCCGTCGCCGGACGGCGCAACGTTTGTGGGCTGGACCACGGATGCCCCGGCGGGCAGCGAACAACTCGCCTGCATCCACCATCCGGACGGCGCTTACAAGCGCATCAGTTTCGGCCAATTGGACGGCTCGACCGCCAATTATTGGTACGTGGACTTCACGGACGGCGCGACCGAGCCCGGCAGCAGCGGGGCACCGCTCTTTAATGCAGCGGGCCAGATCATCGGCCAGCTCTACGGCGGCAGCTCCGCCTGCGAGACGGGTGGAGGCATCGACGTGTACGGGCGTTTCAATGTGACGTATCCCGTGATCAGCGACTGGCTCTCCGGCGAAGGCGGCACGCCCGTGCCGGCGGCCGACCCGCCGTTCGGCACCTACTACGGACTGCTGTCGCGCGACCTGCCTTTTGCCGACGAAGGCGTGAAGCCGGATGTCTGCGGCACCTTCACCCTGACGGCGTCGCAGCGCGGCAGGATCACGGCCAAGGCGCTGTTGCGGCAGAGGACGCTGAGCTTCAAGAGCAGCGGCTGGAAAGGATGGACGGACGACAACGATTTCTATGCGGTGATGCAGGCCAAAGGCGGCGAGATTCTGGAGCTTTACGCCAACTGGATCACGGCGTACGGACGGATCAGCGGCGGCTCGCTGGGCGGCGAGGAGATCTGGATCGACGCGGCCTACCACGTGTTCGGCGACCGGCGCGATGCCGCGGCACAGGCGGACCTCGCGCGTCTGCGCGGCTACTACACGATCGCGCTGCCGGCATGGGATGCGCGCGCACGCGGCGCGGCGAACGACCTGCCGGGCGGCAGCGGCTATCTGACGATGACCATCGGCAGCAGCGGCAGCGTCAAACTGGCAGGCCTGCTGGCAGACGGCACGAAGGTGTCGCAGTCGGCGAAGCTGCTGCTGTTCGGCGATTACGGCACGCTGGCCTGCGTGCCGTTCTTCCGGCCGCTCTACGGAAAGAAAGGGGCGGTCGGGGGCCTGATCTGGATCTATCCCGACACCCGGGCGGTGGACACCGACTGGTACCAAGAGTGGTTCGTGCGGTGGGACAAGCCCGGCGACGGGATGGACGGCTTCGAAGCCTTGCTCGCGCCCTGCGGCGGCTATTACGACAAGTTTGCGCCCTTGGCGTCGCACTACCTATTGAGCGCGGAAACCAACGCCGTGCCATACTATGTGTCGGGTTTGGCGGTGCTGCCACAACCGGCCGCGCAGCCGCAGTGGCTGGATGTCTGGGTCGCGGGCACGCGCCTGAGCCTGCCGAAGGGGGTGAAGCCGGTGCTGGCCGACGGCGTGTATGACTATTCGGGCGTGAACAGCGCCCTGGCCAAGCTGAGCTTCTCTTCGCGCACGGGCATCTACAAGGGGAGCTTCAACCTCTATTACGACTATCCCTCCGGCAGCCGGCTGATGCACAAGACGGTCAAGGCGTCGTATGCAGGCATCCTGACCCAGACGCGCGATCCGCTGTTCGCGGGCTGGCCGGAAGGGCAGGGAGCGTATCGGGTGACCGACCGTAACCCGCTCTTCAACCGCCGCATCCAGCGCGCCTTCTGGCTGGACCTCTACGCGGCACCATGATTTGACGGCGCGACGGTGCGCGTGCTACGATGAGGATTATCGGAACCCTGACATGCGCGAAAAAACAGACAGCCAGTTGGACACGACCCTGTATTCGTTGCCGTTGCGGCGCGAAGTCAGAGCGGTGATGCATTTCCTGCGCGCGCAGTCCGTCCCGGTGCGGACCGGACTGGATGTCGGCTTCACCAATGCGGGCGTCAGCCGTCTGTTGCGCCTGGTCGGCGGATACTGGATGACGGTCGAGCCGACGCAACAGCGCCGCACGCTGGTGGCGGCGGCCCTCGGGCAGGAGACGGTGCTCAATCTGGGCAAAGAGGGCGACCTGCCGTTTGAGGACAAGCAGTTCGATGCCGTGGTGCTCGCCCATGGCGTGCTGGCGGGAAGCGTGCAGTCGGCCGTGATCATCCGCGAGTGTCACCGCGTGCTCAATACCGGCGGCGTGCTGCTGTTGACCGTGGAATACCGCAAGTCGCTGGGACTGGCCGCGCTCTTGAACCGGCAGCGCGTGGTGTCAGGCGCAGGCGGGTGCTACACCGAAGCCGAAATCTTCCATCTGCTCAAAGACGGGTTTGACGTGCTGGGCTTCCGCTTCTCCTGCCGCTTCTGGGTGCAGATGGTGCGCCAGTGGGTCGACCGCCGCCGGACATCCGGCATCCGCGGCGCGAACAATGGCTGGCTGCGGGTGGTGTACGGGTTGGCCTGGCTCATGGATGTGCCGCTGTTCTGGACGCGCGGACACCAGATGACGGTCTGTGCGCGGCGCAAGGGCTGGCGCGCCAAGCATGCGCGCGTGCTGGGCGACCATACCCCGGTTTCCGACGCCATTCTCTTTAATCCACGTCGCGAAGGCGGCCATCTCTCGCTGGAAAAGTTCAAATGAAGGGTTCGCCCATGCCCCGTCTCCCGCGCTGTCTCTTCCGTCGCATACGGGTTGCGGCGTGCGGGCTCGTCGGCCTTGTCTGGCTCCACAGCCTTGGCTCCGTCCGCGCCGGCGAAGAGGCCGCCGCCGCGCTGGAAGATGTCCGCCGCGCCGTCGACCTGTTCGTGAACGCGCGGACCGCAGGCAGCACCGATGCGTTCGTGGTGGCGGTGGCGAAGGTCAAGGAGATGGCCGACGCGGGGCAGACCTTCTTTCGTTTTCTGCTGGGCGTGCATGCGGGGCAAGAGCCGCTCTGCGGCCTGTCGGATGAGCAGCGCACGCGCTATCTGGACGAGGGCCGCCCGCTGATGCGCGCGCATGCCCGGGAGGGGAATGCGCTGGCACAGTATTTGATAGGGCTGGACTGCGACTTCAACCTGAATAAGCCCGATGAGGCGCGCGATTGGTACGCGCGGGCCGCCGCGCAGGGTCAGGCCTTGGCGCAAAACGCGCTGGGACTTAAATATTATCTCGGACAGGGCGTGCCCCAGGACGACGACAAGGCGGGCGAGCTCTTCCGCCAGGCTGCGCTGCAGGGCGACCGCAACGGTGAGTATAACCTGGCCGCGCTCTACGCCCAGGGGCGCGGCGTGCCCAAGGATGCGGGCATGGCGTTCGTGCTTTACACGCGCGCGGCCGAAAAGGGGCACTCGAGCGCGATGAACAACCTCGGCTGGCTCTGTCAGGAGGGACGCGGGACCGAGAAAGATCTGAAGACCGCCGCCGCCTGGTACCGCCGGTCGGCCGAGTGCGGCAACGCCGACGGCCAGTTTAACTACGGGTTCGTCTGCGCGCGCGGGCGCGGCGTGCCGCGCGACCCGCGCGAGGCCGGGCTCTGGTTCTGGCGCGCCGCCGAACAGGGACACGCCGAAGCGCAGGTCAACATCGGCCTGCTCTATCGCGATGGCGACGGCATCAAACAGGATGACCGCAAAGCCCTCACCTGGTTCGCCAAGGCCGCAGAACAGCGCCATGCGATGGCGCAGTTTTTTATCGGCCAGATGTATGAGGAGGGGCGCGGCGTGCCGCAGGACTCCGAACGCGCGTTCAACTGGTACACGAAGGCGGCCGAGCAGGACAACCCGCGTGCGGTCAACGCGCTCGGCACCTTTCACTACCGCGGCGTTGTGGTCCCCAAGGACTATGCGCAGGCCGAGAGGCATTACCGGCGCGCCGCCGAGACCGGATTCTCCGCCGCGCAGAACAATCTCGGCATGCTCTACCTGCGGGGGGAGGGCGTGCCGCAAGATCATGCGCGTGCGGCGGAGTGGTTCGCGCGCGCCGCCCGGCAGGGGGCCGCCGAAGCGGCCTACAACCTGGCCGCCCTCTATGAATACGGCCGGGGTGTGGAACCGAGCCACGTCCGCGCGGTCGAGCTGTTCAAACAGGCCGCGCTGCAAGGCCATGTCGCGGCCGCCGAGTGGCTCTTCAAAAACGGCTACACCGCATGGGTCGAGCGTATCCGCGCCGAACGCGGGGAACGCGCATCCGTGCAGTAATGGCCGAGGGCGCGGACGGCCCCGTCCGCGAACGAGCACGACCGATTCGGTGTCCCTGTTCGGTCCGGCCTTTCCCCCCGGAGTGACTGTGCCTCAGGGCGCCGGGACCGGAACGGAGACGAGCCACTCGGGATGCTCGCGAACCCCTTCGGCTTCCTTGATCGGCCAGGTCGCACGCGCGGCGTCCGCGTACGGCCCGATCCGGTCGAACGGGATCGGCGCGAAACCCAGACGCAGCGCCGGCGAGTCGGGCTTGAGCCGGAAGTCCCCCTTCGCGGCATCCTCGAAGAGCGGGTCGGCCACAACCGATGCGGTGTCGGCCCCCGCCATCTGCCACGCCTCCCACTCGGTGGCCGGCTGCATCTCTTCCAGACGCAGGCCGCTGATCTCGGCCGCCCCCTGAGCCGACTGAAACTGGAAATGCAGCGAGAGCGCCTTCACCCGCTCGTCATAGCCGGCCTCGCCGGGCTTCGGCAGATAAAAGGAGGTCTCGCAGGCGTAGGCCTCGCTCGCGGTGCTGATGTCCGACATGTCGGCGCGCTTCAGGAAATCACGCGCGCCGAAGGCCTTCCACAACCCTTGGTTCTCGCACACGAAGCGCGCTGACAAGGCGCCGGTCGCCGCTTCGTGGCGCAGCCGGAACGAGAGCCGGTAATGCTTGCCGGCCGCCAGTTCAAACGGCGTGGAACGGATGCAGGTGTACTTGATGTAGCGCTGCGCGGCGTTGAAGGCGCCCGGCAGCCGCAGCGTGCGCACGCCCTCCTGCTCCAGTACGTCGGCCTTCAGGTCCGGCAGGGTTTTGTGGTACCAGAACCAGTCGGCTACCGTCGTGCGGTTGGGGTCCTTCGCCAACTCGTCCGGCGTCAGGCGGCGCGCGAAATCAACGTTCGGGATCGATGCGGTCAGCTCGGCCAGCACCTGCTTCACGCCCTGCCGGCCGGTCTTGACCGGTGCGCCGCCGCCGTTCCAGACGAGGTTGGAGTTGATGATGTTGTGCGCGAGGTTCACGCCGTTCTCGCGCACGTAGGTGGAGCCGGGCTGGTTCGGGTAGTAGAAGATGTTGCGCGTGATGCGGTTGCCGCGCATGACGGTGCCGTCCGGCAGGAACGGGTCGGCCGGGGACACGTGCATACCGCGCATCGCGGCCCACTCGGGGTTCGCCATCAGCCGCTCGTAGTCCTTGAGCATCTTCGGCTGGCGGTCGCGCAGGAACACCCCTTGCGGCGAGTTGTTCCAGGTCTGTAGCGAGAGCTGATGCGTCTTGCCCTCGGGGCCGGCGTTATGCGCGAAGATGTTGTTATAGATGTGGTTCTCGCGCGCGTTGTGCAGGTGCATCGCGCCGACCTGGCAGCGCTCGACGATGTTGCCGTACACGTCGTTACCGCAGCCGCTCTCGTCCAGATAGATGCCCCAGGCGAAAACGAAGAACTTGCCGTGATTGTTGAAGCCGATGCTGTCGGAGCAGTGGTTATAGCGGATCGTCTGCCAGCCGCCGCACCAGCCGCCGGTATAGGTGCAACCGGTGTCCTCCATCTCCAGGTTGCAGTGGCGAATGCGGTTGTACTCCAGCGTGT